>Ga0172364_10000515_pt1 | contig 27505 bp, 29 predicted proteins | sample LakKivSesite10cm_FD_114545 | JGI IMG/M metagenome (GOLD analysis project Ga0172364, IMG submission 114545) | Sediment microbial communities from Lake Kivu, Rwanda - Sediment site 10cm | ecosystem: Environmental > Aquatic > Freshwater > Lake > Sediment | place: Rwanda: Western Province, Lake... | reverse complement strand
GACGGCGTCAGAGGCGTCGGACCAAAATCGGCACTCAAGCTAATCAAGGAGCACGGTAGCCTCGAAGCCACCCTTCCATCATTGAAAGACGCTGCGTTCCCCGTTGAACCACGACTCATCAGGGAAGTCTTCATCCACCCGAGGGTCACCGACAACTACGTCCTTAACTGGCGCGAACCCGACGTCGAAGGCGTCTTGGGGTTCCTGTGTGGCGAGAAGGACTTTTCGGAGGAGCGCGTGCAGAAGGCTCTCTCGAGGGCGGTCGAGGGCATGAAGGAGTCCAAGAAGAAGACGACGCTGGAAGCCTGGTTCTGAAGGATTTAGGCTTTACGCCCGCTGATGAAGACTTATTAACAAAAGACAAACAATAAGCTAAGGTTCGACAAAACCAAACCAGAAAAGGAAGACCTAAACTTGGCTGACCTCCGCGAAAACGAGAGCAAAACGCTGCTTGCCCTAAGGGACGCTGGGGGACGCTCAGCTGTCGAAAGCATCGTCCAAGCTAGTGGGTTAACCGACTCCGCGGTCATGCGGGCTGCCCTCACGCTCGGGGCATCGGGTCTGGTCAGGGTTGACGAAACGAAGAGGACGAAACTCGAGCTCAACGACGAGGGAAGGGACTACGCGGAAAACGGGCTTCCAGAAAGAAGGCTGGTCAAGATTCTTCAGAGCATGGGGGGAAGGGCAGGCAAGGAAGCCGTGTTACGAGCCGCCTCGCTGAACGCGAACATTTCGGTCATCGCCCTCGGGTGGCTGAGCCGCAAGAGGTGGGCAACGATAGAGAAGGAGACCCAAGAACTGAAGCTGCTGGGGGAACCGTCTGAGGGCTCGGACGAGAAGCTCCTGTCGATGCTGAAGGAGAAGGGAGATGTCGTCGTTGACGGTCTGAGTGACGAGATGAAAAAGGCAGCCGAGGTGCTGAAGGGCAGGAAAATCGTCGAGGTCCGCGTCGAAGCCGAGAGGCGTCTGGAGCTCACCGAAGCTGGGCAGGAGCTCGTCAACAAAGGAATTAAAGTAACCATGGAAGTCAGCGAGCTCACGCCTGAGCTCATCGTTTCAGGCAAATGGAAGGAAACGCAGCTACGAGCCTACGACATCAGGGCGCCGGTGGCTAGCGCGTGGGGGGGCAAGAAGCACCCGTACCTGAGGTTCCTCGACGAGCTAAAGAGGAGGCTCGTGGCCTTCGGCTTCAAGGAGATGGCGGGACCTAACGTGGAGCTCAGCTTCTTCAACTGCGACGGACTGTTCATGCCCCAGGACCACCCAGCGAGGGAAATTCACGACACTTACTTCATCAAGGACCCCGAAAACGGCAGCCTAGACAATTACCAAGGCTTCCTAGAGAACGTCAAGAAGGCGCACGAGAACGGATGGAAGACGGGCTCGAAGGGCTGGGGCTACACTTTCTCGAAGTCCGAGGCTGCACGGTTATTATTACGGAGCCAGACGACGGCTGCAAGCGCGAGGATGCTCATCAATGAGGGGCTTGAGGTGCCGGGCAAGTATTTCGCGATTGCACGGTGCTTCCGCCCCGACGTTATCGACAAGACCCACCTGACCGAGTTCAACCAGGTGGAGGGCATAATCGTCGGCGAGGACCTCAACCTCATGAACCTTCTAGGCGTCCTGGAGAAGTTCGCGGTCGACGTGGCGGGCGCGGACAAGGTCAAGTACCGCCCAGACTACTTCCCGTTCACTGAGCCCAGCGTCGAGCTAGCCGCATACAGGGAGGGCTACGGCTGGGTAGAGTTCGGCGGCTCAGGCATCTTCCGACCGGAGCTCACGCTTCCTTTGGGTATCAAGGTGCCCGTGCTGGCTTGGGGGCTGGGCGTCGACCGGCTGTTCATGATGAAGGCGGGCATCGACGACATCCGCTACCTGTTCGCGCAGGACCTTGACTGGCTGAGGCGCACGGAGATGGTGTAGGATGCCGACGATAGAGGTTGACCTCGACGACCTAGAATCGCTGCTTGGCACGAAGCTGCCCAGAACAGCGGAGGAGCTCAACGACGTCCTCTCGTACGTCAAGGGCGAAGCCAAAAGCCTCGACGCGCAGGAGCCGCGGATAGAGTTCAAGGACAGCAACCGCGCCGACGTCTGGAGCGTAGAAGGATTAGCCAGAGCCCTGCGGGGATACCTCGGGCTCGAAACGGGACCCAAAGACTACAGAATTAAGGGTAGCTCAGGCGTCGTCGTCCACGTGGACCCGAAGCTGAAGAACATCCGCCCCTACATCGGCTGCTCCGTGTTGAAGGGCGTCAAGCTCTCGGACGTGGCGATCAGCCAAATCATGCATTTTCAAGACAAGATGGACCAGACCTACGGGAGGAACCGCAGGAGAACGTCCATCGGGCTCTACGACTTCGACTTGATCAGCCCACCGCTCCGCTACGGGGTTGCTAAACCTAAAGAGGTCAGCTTCGTGCCCCTCGACTTCTCCGAAAAGATGACCCTCGAAGAGATACTCGAGAAGCACCCGAAGGGAGCGGAGTACGGGCACATCGTCCGCGGCCACCCTGTGTATCCGATTTTCGTGGACTCCGAAAACAAGGTCCTCTCGTTCCCGCCCGTCATCAACTCGAACGATTTAGGCCACATCACGCCCGAAACCGAGAACGTACTCGTTGAGGTCACGGGGACAGCTCTTGGCACCGTCCTCAACACCCTGACGAACGTTACGCTTTCGTTGGCTGACCGCGGCGGAAGCATCTACTCTGCGAAAATCCGCTATCCCTACAAAGAAACACCAAACATGACGACGCCCATCCTTAAAGGCGAAACGGTCAAGCTGAACGTCGATTACGTCGGCAAGGTCATCGGAAAGCCACTTAGTCTAAAGGAAATCAGGGGACTACTGGCGAAAGCTCGTTACGGCGTGGTTAAGGCGTCGAAGTCCGAGGTGACCGTGGGGGTTCCGTGTTACCGCGTGGATGTGCTTCACCCGATTGATGTCGTCGAGGACATCGCCATCGCGTACAACTACAACCGCATCCAGCCGAGGTGGCCGCAGCTGCCGACAATCGGCGCCTTGCTGCCTGAGACTGGGTTCCGCGACCTCGTGAGGGAGCTGATGGTCGGGCTTGGGTACCAGGAGACCCTGACTTACATATTGACGACTCCTGAGACATTGTTTACGAAGATGAACGTTGAGCCGCAGAAAGCCGTTGAACTCGCTAACCCGAGGCTCGCGACGATGACGTGCCTGAGGAGCTGGCTGCTACCGAGTCTCATGGAGTTCCTCAGCCACAACACGCACGTCGAATATCCACAGAAAGTCTTCGAGGTCGGCTACTGCGTGGTCCATGACGACGAGAAAGAGAACAGGACGAGCGACGTCGAAACCCTCGCCTGCGTCTCGCTCCATTCGGGCGCGTGCTTCACCGAGGTCAAATCGGCGCTTGACTCATTACTCGTCAACCTTGGTGCTTCCTACTCTCTGACTGAAACCCAGCATGGTAGCTTCATCGAGGGTAGGGCAGGCACAATAATCATCGGAGACAAAGAACTTGGGCTCATCGGCGAGGTTCACCCGCAGGTGCTCCAAAAATGGGGACTGGAAAATCCAGCTGCAGCCTTTGAAATCAACCTCAACAAATTAAGACAGTGTTTATAAGAAGACCCTGAACAGCCCAAGCAATTGATTCCAAGACAGAAACGTTTATCCAAAAGCCTCATCACAGTCCTAAAGGGCGATGATATGAGCTCAGTAATCCCGCCTGACCCACAAGGTGGGCCCGCCTAGACGGACTCGACGAAGACGGATGATTCTCATCCTTCAGTGATGGAGGGTTTACCCAGCAGCGGGACAAGGCGGGCGTGGGCGCCAGAAAGCCGCGTAAGAGAGAGCTTGGCTGAGAAGGGCGTTCCCGCTCCACTATGATGCCGAGTGTTAGTTGCGCGGAACACAACTGCGCCCACGACACAAACCAAAGTCTCGTGCAGAAAAAAGAAGCCACAATTTCGTAAACAACAAATAGAACACCATAGGCTTTCATTTTTAGCCCAAATTGCTCTTCTAGCAACTTCTTTTATCCGAAGTGTTATATGATGTTCCGAATCATACGTTTCATTTGAAATAGGGAAAACGTCGGTATGGAAAAAGAAGGATTGAAAGAAGAGGGGCTGGTAAGGGAAATACTTGGAAGAGGAGACCTTACCGCTAAAGAGATGAAAGAAGAGCTTTGTAGAAGAAACATTAGTTGGGTAAGGTCGTATAATAGGCGCGTTTCCACGCCTCTATTCTACCCTTTTATCATTCTATGGATTCTTCCTACCATTGCCAAATTGAATGAATGGAGTTTCCTAAGCTTTTTCGCCCAGTTACCTGCTGTTGACTTCCCAATAGTTGTGATGGTCGCAGCAGCGGTTCTTTTTGTCCCCGCATTCTCTCTTGTGATATTAGCTCATTCCTTAAGGCGGAGGTTGGGGGGATGCAACGATTATGATGAAACGGTAGTCATCATTAGGAAGGGTCCCTACGGAGTTATCAGGCATCCCGAGTGGCTTGGTAGAATAATTTTCATGCCCTTGCTTCCCATTATCCTCAGTAAATGGATACAATACACAATCTTCGCAATAACTGTCAGTATCATAACAACTGGAACGATGATATACTACATTCGGGAAGAGGACGCTTTTAACGTAAGGAAATGGGGAGAAGAATACCGACAGTATATGAGAGATGCGCCAGCAATTAATTTCGTTAAAGGATTATGGAATGCCTCGAAAAGTAAAAGTAAAAAAACTCGGAATTTTATTATCAAACCATATACGGTTAACTTCGCACAAGATGCAAAATACAACCGCGTCTCCAATAAAACCAAAACGAAATATACCATAATTCATTTCACAAGGAAAGAATCGCGTGTTCATGAGTAGGCAATTGGAAGAAAATATGGCTTGAGCCGCTTAGCATGGCTAGATGTCCGCATGAAGTTTTCAAAGAAAATTACGGATTTCTGGGACCGCTTCCAGAAGGAGAACGGGATTGTAGCTTCCTTTGAGGGCGCTTGGTCTTTCGGGGATTCTCCTGAGCTCGGCGACGAGCTTCTTGGGCTTGTGCTGTCTGGGAAGAAGACGGGGACGGCGACGTTGGTCGTTGAGCTGGGGAAGGAGGGAGAGAAGATGCCTGAGATCGGGGATTACAACATCATCCTGAACGGCGCGGGGAGCCCGAAAGCGGTCATCCGAACCACGAAAGTCGAGGTCAAGCCGTTCAGGGAGGTGGTCGAGTTGTTTGCTTACTCCGAGGGCGAAGACGACCGTACGCTGGAGTCTTGGAGGAGGGAGCACTGGAAGTACTGGACCCGGAAAGGACGCAAGCTGGGGTTCACGATGAAGGAGGACCTTCTGGTGATATGCGAAAACTTCGAAGTGCTTTTTCTCAAATGATTTACACGTTCACGACTGGTTTTTCATATATTCCTGAAAATAATAAGAAGGACTAAGTGTTAAAAGTGCTGCCGTCGTTTATTTCTGTGGCATAACGTGGTTTGAGGTGGTTGTTGTGGGGTGGCTTGTTTACGCGTTGTTGTCCGCCTTCACGGCGGCGCTTGTTGCGATTTTCGGCAAGATTGGGCTGGAGGGCGTGGACTTGCTCACGGCGACTTGTGTCCGCGCTGGGATAATGTTCGCCGCAGTCGGTACGGTGGTCGTCACAATAGGCGCAATCATAATCGCCCTCGCAGGCTAACAAAAAAGCACAGTTCAGACGAAGGGCAACGGCAAAACTGCCCCCAAACGGCGAACAGAGAAGCGCACAAACCGAAATACTGGTAGTAAACAATACCGTTTAGCCCGATGACCAAATGCAAATCTGATTAAACCGCTCAGACGCCAAAGAACAAACAAACTGCAAAACAGCACGTTTTTCGCAAGCCAAAAAATGTCACTCAAACCAAAAATTCTGATGACACTCAAATCAGACCAAACGAGAACACAACAGTTTGCGCACCAAAACAACAGAAAATTTGCAATGCAAAACAGACAGGCTCAAGGACTGCGTACTGCTACTCAAACGGAAAATCCCAATGTTACTCAATACAGAAGGAGCCTAATGCCAAGAATTGTTAGACAAAATTTGAAAACCATTGTTAAACAAATCAGACCGGTCGAAGGCTGAGCAGACATCCCTTCTACTTTTATTATACGGACTGCCTCAACGACAATAAATCCTTCCTCGGCTTCGGCGGCTCACTTGAGCATGACTTGGATTGCCCTGCGGGCTCTGTCCGCCACGTCCGCGGGAACCTTCACGACGTAGCGCTCGTTCTTCAGCGACAGGTACACCTTCTCGAGCGTGTTCAGCCTCATGCCGGTGCAAATCGCCTCGTCGTAGGCGGGGATGAACACGGCGTCCTTCCGCTCCTTCCGCAGCTTGTGGAGTATGCCGACCTCCGTCGCGACGATGAACTCCTTCGCCTTCGACTCCTTTGCTCTCTTGCCCATCTTGGACGTGCTCCCCACGAAGTCAGCCACATCGCACACCTCGGGGTTGCACTCGGGATGGGCCAGAACCTCGGCGCCGGGGTGGGCTTTCTTGAGCTCCAGTATGGCTTCCTTGTTGAAGAGCTTGTGGACGGGGCAGAAGCCCAGAGCAGGCATGTCGATCAAACGCTTCTTGGTGAAACGCTGCGTATAGCGGGCGAGGTTCGCGTCGGGGCCGAAGATGACGTCCTCCGAGTCCATCTTGTTGACGATTTCAGCCGAGTTCGAGGACGTGCACACGGCGTCGCACTCAGCCTTCGCCTCAGCCGAAGTGTTGATGTACAGGACGACCCTTGCGCCCGGAAACTTTTTCCTGTAGACCCTCACGAGCTCAGCCGTGAGCATCCCAGCCATCGGGCACAAAGCGTTCGAGTCGGGAACCAGAACCTTCTTATCCGGGTTGAGGATGGCAGCCGTCTCAGCCATGAACGTCACCCCGCAGAAAACGATAATCTTCGCGTCCGTTTCAGCGGCACGCATCGAAAGCTCCAAGCTGTCGCCGACGAAGTCCGCTATGTCTTGAACCTCCGGGCGCTGATAGTTGTGCGCCAGAATGACAGCTTGTTTCTCCCTTTTCAGCTTCTGAATCTCGTCGACGAGGTTAACATTCTTCGTCATTCCAACACTCTCCACAAAACACGTTTTCCGTATACGAGACTTTTCACGTCAGATAGCAAGCTAAGAACAAACGCCTCCGCCTCATATTAAGATGATGATAACAGGAAAACCATTCGGAATATCTCACGACATTTTTCACATAAACCCAAACCTGAACACTGAAACAATTTGCTGAAGATTCGGTTAACTGGAAAGAATTAAGTTAACCTTCGCACAAACATGAAACGTCAGAGAATACCTAAAGAGGCGTTCTGAATGGTTAAAACTATTAGTCCCGTTAATCCGAAAGCCACTCCCGAAGCCAAAAAGCTTCTTGAATACATTTACAGCGTCAGCGGAAAGAAGACGATGACTGGACAGCACGAGTTCATGGGGCGGATGTCCGTCGTCACCGACAAAATAAGGGAAATTACGGGCAAGCTCCCCGCCGTGTGGGGGAGCGACTTCGGCTTCTCCGACGAGAGGCACGACATCGACAACATAAAGTACCGAGCCCTACTCGTTGGCGAAATCAAGAAGCAGCACAAGAGCGGAGCCATCATCACAATGACCTACCACCAGGCGAACCCCGCCATCGGAGAGCCCTGCCTCTTCGAAACCGGGGTCATCAGCAAGCTCACCGACCAGCAGTGGAAGGACGTGACCACGCCCGGCACCGAGCTCTACGAAAAGTGGCGAAGGCAGATGGACATTGTCGCCGGAATCCTCAAGAAAGTCAAGGAAGCCCACATCCCGGTGTTGTTCCGTCCGTACCACGAGATGAACGGTGACTGGTTCTGGTGGGGAGGACGCAGGGGGCCCGAAGGCTCCGCCGCCCTCTACAGGAAGGTGTTCCACTACTTCGTCGAGTATCACAAGCTGAACAACCTGCTCTGGGTCTGGGCGCCCGACAAGCCGTGGCCGGGAGTCGAGGAGTTCTACCCCGGCGACGAATACGTCGACATCCTCGGCTCGGACATCTACCCCATGAAGGACCACCCCGAAATCTACCGCCAAGAATGGTACGAACGGATGTTGAGCCTAGCCAAGAACAGGCCCCTAGCCCTCACAGAGTTCAGCGCGCTGCCGTCCGACGAGACCCTCACGAGTCAGCCCCGCTGGGTCTGGATGATGGCTTGGGCGGAGATGCTGCTTCAATCGAACACTAATGAAGAGATACTCAGAGTCTACAATGCGCCCAAGACGTTGACACGCGAGCAACTGACTAGGCGCATATGATTTAATTCGCCGCCGAACATCCGTAGGCACAATTGGGAAGTGGTTTGTCTTGGACCGCGAGGAGGCTCTGGAGCTCGTCAAGGCGAACGTCAAGAACCAGAACATCGTCCGCCACATGGTAGCCGTCATGGGAATAATGGAAGCCTTGGCGAAATACCTCAACGAGGACGAAGACTTGTGGGCGCTTACGGGGCTCGTCCACGACGTCGACTACGAGAAGACCGCCCAAAACTTCGAGAAGCACGGGTTACTCGCTGAGGAATTGCTTAAAGGCAAGGTCCCGGAAGAAGCCCTGACAGCCATAAAGGCGCACAACCACGAGCACACCGGCGTAGCGCCCAAGTCGCGGCTGGATAAGGCGCTAATTGCCTCCGACGCGGCTTCTGGGCTGATTGTCGCCTGCGCCCTTGTGATGCCCTCGAAGAAAGCCGCGGACGTGGACGCGAAGACCGTCGCCAAAAAATTCAGGGACAAGGACTTCGCCCGAGGGGCCGACAGGAGCCGAATCGTCGTCTGCGAAGACCTCGGAATCCCCAAGGAAACGTTCCTCGAAATAGCGCTGAAGGGCGTCCAAAACGTCAGCCAGAGCCTAGGCATCTAGGTGGATTATTGTTTTTAAGCCCATTTCTCCTCAGCAACCAGAAAAGGGAAGGAGGCGTGCAGCCAGAAGGCCCATTCATAAAGCGGAATCTTGTTCTGCCTTAGCATTCCGGGATAGGACCTTCTGCAAGAAAAGCGTTCGCCTCATTCCCTGTGCATATCAATATAGCGGAATCTTGATATAAAACAAGTGTAACCGCCAAAACCCAGCCGACGGATACAGGCGTCTCGCCAGATTCGTAGTTCAAAACGGTTTTTCGTCCAGCCAGTTCTGCACATTTCCTGCACATGAGTAGATAGATTAAAAAAGAGAGACCGAGACAAGATGAGGACTGGAACCGAAATGAACACCAGAATGAGCACAATCTTCGTCGCCCAAACGGCGGTTCTAGGAGCCCTCGTCGTCGTCTTCGACTACGCCATGAAGTTCTCGGGCTTCAAAATCCCCTTCCCGTGGCTCCCGTACCTGAAGTTCGACTTCACGGGCGTCCCCATACTGCTGTCCCTCTTCCTCTCGGGTCCGCTTCTGGGAGCCTCAACCTCCGCAGTAGCGATGCTCGCAATCTTTGTCCGAAGCGGAGACGCCGTCAGCGCGTTCATGAAAGCCCTAGCTGAGTTCTCCACGGTCCTCGGCATGTACGCAGGCTACGCCGTGTTCAAAAAGCGCCAGAATCTCGCAAAGCCCGCCTCTTTCATGACAGGATGCACGGCAAGAGTGGTTGTCATGGCGTTGACGAACCTCATCGTTCTCCCGTCTTATTACGGGATGACGTACGAGGCGGTCCTCCTGACGACTCCCCTCACGGCGGTGTTCAACCTCGCTCAAGGCTTGTTGAGCATGTTCGGAGGGTACATCATCTACGAGGCGTTGAGGACAAGGATTCCGTCGTTAATCACAAATAAGGAAGCGTAACTCATCAGTCGACTTTGTTTACCGCAACCTTCTCCTTGGCAACTTTTAGGACGGAGTTGACCTGTTCCCGCGATAAAGGGAAGCCGTGGAAGCACCTGCCTTTGGCTTTGGAAGCCCCTACGACAGTGTCCTTGATTCTTACGGGGGGCTCAAACCTGTACAGCTCCTTGAAGACGAGGACGCCCCTCCAGCCCATCTTCTCGCACTCCTGCCTCTTCTCGTCTGGCAGCTCGTCCCTCTTCACGAACTCGCCGAGGACGCCGTAGCCGACGAAGGAGTCCCCCTTCTCAGCCTTGCGCACCAACAGAATGGTACCATTTGGTTCCCAGCGTCTGGCTATGCCGGGGAAGTACTTCTTTATCGTGAAGACCTGGTTGAACCATTCCTCCCTCGTTATCCGCAATATGAAATTGTTCGCAGATCTTTGACTTTCAGAGCTCAACGCAGCTCAGACCCCAAATGCATAATTCATTGCTTTATGCATTTAAGAATTTTATGTCGCTGTCGGAAGTCAAATAGTAACAAAATTATCCTAACATTTTTAGGGAATTAAAGAATGCATGTTTCCCCTTTCCCATGCCATTTGGGCATGTTCGCATCACCTAATATAACCTTTTTCTGCGAACGTTTATAGGTCGGAATATTGGAGTTTAAGGTATTTGGGAAAGGCGGTTGTGCGTAGACATGCAAATCGGGTTAATCGGCATCATCAGGAGCGAGCTCGAAAAGGATTACTGGGGCACCATGAGGAAGGTGGCTGAGCTCGGCTACGAGGGGATTGAAAGCGGCTTCCAGCCCGGAGTCGCGGAGTCAGCTGCGGAATACAGGCGAAAGCTGGATTCGTTGGGGCTGAAGACTGTGGCTCACGGGTCCAACGTCGACCTTCTGAGCACTAAGTTCGACGAGGTCGTTGGCAAAGTCAAGGCTCTGGGCTGCAGGTACGTCGTCATCTACTACAACCCGTGCCAGTCGAAGGAGCAGATTCTCAGGGACGCGGAGACCTACAATGAACTCGGCAAGAAGCTCCACGCCGAGGGGCTGCAGCTCTGCTACCACAACCACTGCCAGGAGTTCGCGAAGTTCGACGGAAAATACGCGCTGGACATCCTCCTCGAAAACACCGACCCAAGGTACTTAGCGATGCAAATCGACGTCGCGTGGGTGACGGTCGGAGGTGAAGACCCAGCTAATCTCATAACGAAGTACAAGGGCAGGTGCCCGCTCATCCACCTGAAGGACTTCACCCCCAAAGTCGTGACGAACGTCCTCAACGACCCGAGGCTTAAGGGGATATGGACCGAGGTCGGAACTGGAGTCGTCAACACCAAGTCTGTCCTTTCAGCCGCCAAGAAGGCGGGCGTCGAATGGGGAACCGTCGAACAGGACCAACTGCGCAACCTGCCCCCGATGGAAAGCATAAAAGTCAGCATCCAAAACCTCAAAAAGCTCGGCGCAAAGTAGCACACAAAATAGTGAATACGCTTCTTTTACTTCTTTTTCTAGTCTATAATCCAGAATTTTTAGCTCAGAAAAAGAAGCGTTGCAAATCTATTGAACGCTAGATGTTCGGTTTGCGGAGGTGGTGCTCCGTGTTCTGCTCGAAAGCGTGCGCTACTTGGAGGATTTTCTCCTCGTCGAACGGCTTCCCCATAATCTGGAGCCCAATCGGCAAGCCGTCACGGAAGCCGCAGGGGACGGAAACCGCCGGGCACCCCGTGAGGTTCGCCGGAACCGTCAATATGTCGCACATGTAGAGCGTCAGCGGGTCGTCAATCTTCTCGCCGAGGCTGAAAGGTAAAAGAGGCATCGTGGGTCCGACGAGGACATCGAAGCTTCGGAACGCTTTTTCGAAGTCTCTGCGCAGGATGGTCCTGACCTTCAGCGCCTTAAGGTAGTACTGGTCGTAGTAACCTGCCGACAGCGCGTAGGTGCCGAGGATTATGCGCCTCCTCACCTCGGTCCCGAACCCCTCCTTGCGGTCCGCCGCGTAGACGGTCGCCCAGTCACCCTCGTCCCGCTCCTCGCGGAACCCGTACCTCAGCCCGTCGTAACGCGCAAGGTTCGAACTGGCTTCCGACATCGCGACGATGTAGTAAGCAGCTAAAGCGTAGCCCATGCTCGGAATCGAAAGCTCCTCGTACGCGCAACCGAGGCTCTCAAGCTTCTTTATTGCTTTCCAGACGGAGTCCTTGACGCCCTCCTCGACGCCTTCTCCGAGAAATTCCTGCGGCACTCCGACCCTCAACCCCTTGATGCCCTTTCCGAGAAGAGCCGTGTAATCCTTTGTAGGCAAATCAGCTGATGTGCTGTCTCTGCCGTCGTGCCCGCTTATAACTGAAAGCAGGAGTGCGAGGTCTTGAACGTTGCCCGCCAGCGGACCAATCTGTTCCAGACTATTCCCATACGAGATGAGCCCATAGCGGCTGATGAGGCCGTAAGTTGGCTTCAGCCCCGCGACTGAGCAGTAGCTAGCTGGGCACCTAATCGAGCCTCCAGTGTCAGAACCTAATGCTAAGGGCGCTTCTCCTGCTGCCACCGCGGCTGCGCTTCCGCCTGAGGAGCCTCCCGGCACCTTCCTCTGGTTCCACGGGTTCCTCGTCGCGCCGAAGAAGCTGGTTTCGGTGGTTGTGCCCATCGCGTACTCGTCCATGTTCGTCTTGCCGACGACGACTGCGCCTTCGCCGCTGAGCCTTTCGACCACAGCCGCGTCGTACGGGGGCACATAGTCCCTGAGCATCCGCGACGAGCATGTTGTGAGTACTCCGCGGGTGCAGATGTTGTCCTTAACTGCCACGGGGACGCCTGCGAGGACCCCCGTCTTTCTTCTTTTTCGGATGTTGTTGTCTGTTTCCTTAGCTTTTGCTAAGGCTTTTTCTTCGACAAGAGTGACGAACGCGTGGACCTTGCCTTCGGCTTCTTTAATCCTCTCAAATATTGAGTGAAGGTACTCCTCCGACATCAGCTCTTGGCTTTTTATCTTCGTCGCAGCTTCCGTCGCGGACAGCTCATAAGGCTTGGGCACATTTCTCTCCTCGTCAAAGGCTTTCTAGACTATTCGGGGCGACTTGAAGAACCTTTCCTCCTTCCTCGGAGCGTTCCTGAGCGACTCGTCCTTCGGCAGGGACTCCCCGACTTCGTCTAGCCGCTGGACGTTGACGAGGTCAAGGACTTGGTAGGTCGGCGGCACGCCTTCGGTGTCAGCCTCGTCGATTTTCCTGAAGAAGCCCAGAATCTTGTTAAATTGTTCAGTGAAGGCGTCCTTCTCCTCCTCGGAGACATTCACGTGCGCCAGCCACGCAACGTGCTCCACCTCCTCGCGGGAAATCCGCTTGTTTTTGTTTGTCCCCAAACTTTTAGACTCCATTTTCAAGTCTGTTTCTATGGCTTTTCATTGTTTAGGCTAGGTTCGGATTTAACTGTTTGCGTCCCATGAAGCTGTCCAGCTTCCTCTGCCTCTTATGCCACGCGAGAATCTGGCTCTTCCTCAGCCACCTGTCCAGGGGGAGCCTAAGCCTCCTCCCGAGCTCAGCGAGGCCTTCCTCCAGTGTGTTGAACTTCCGTGGCTCCTTCCTGAGGGCTTCGCGGCATATCTCCCTAAACCTCCACACGCCCATCGGAATCCAGTCGGGGTAAACCTCCATGAGGACAAGGGCGCCCGCCTGCCTCCTCAACTTCTTCAGATACTCCAGGACTGGGAGCCTAGCTGCGTAGTAGGCGCCAGCTAGGTCCGAGGCGTAGTCCTTTCGTCCCCAGTGGAGCTCGTAGTCCACTCCGGGCACCGCGTCTGCCGAGAACAGCCACGCCTCTTGGGCTTCGAACATCCACGACGACGGGAACAGCAGGATTTGCACGTTGTTACCGAGCGCCGTGTGGCCCAGCACCGTGAACTCGTTTACCCACGGGTAGCCGAGGACTTCTTTATGGAGTTTCTTGCCTAAAATGTCGTCAACGGCCGTTATGCTCCACTCCGTGGGCACGAGCCGCTTGAGCCTCTTCGTCCCCAACAACCCAATGGACAGCATGCGCGTGATTTGGCGCTGGCTGATTTCCGAGTTGTAGAGCGTCGTTATTCCCTCCACGGCCTTCAGGTCCGTGTCGGAGACTACTTTATCGACGGGCTTCGGGACACTTGGGTTCTCCGCCAGCACCGCGCGCGTGATGGAGGCGGACGGTCCTGATGGCGGCTCTCGCGAGGTGAAGGTTACCTCCAGCCTCGGTCGCTTGTTAAACCACATCTCGGTGTCGACGGGCTTGGAAGCCATGACCACCTCCTGAAAGGTCGAGAGGAGACCGCTCGGGGCCCTCGCGGACCTGATGTCGACGAACCGTTTTCCCCTGACCAGCGAGAACCTGTACATGAGGATTTCGTCCATCGACTTGTCCAGCCACATCTCAGGCGCGTCCATGACCGCCGAGTCGACGGAGGGCACCGGCGGGACGAGGGGTCCAGCCAGAACCTTCGGGTAGTTCCACGAGCCCACGAAGACCGCGGGGGGCGAGGAACCGAAGACGTTCTCCTTGTTCAACCCACTCTCGAGTCTCATCATCGCCTCAGCCTTGGCGAGAATGGGGCAGACTTGCTTTCCGCACAGTTTGCGATGCCCGTAGCAGGACGTGCAGAGGTTGCGGTTCCTCTCCACCTTCGTAACCTTGAAGAGCTTTTCCTGAACGGGCATTGTTGTCTGAAAGACTCCTTGTTTGGCGCTTCTTTTTTTGGGCATCCTTATATGCGACTTAATGGTTGATTGGCGAAATAAAGTTGCTGCAAACCAGTGATACCCGTTGGACATTGCGGAAATTTTACTCGTCGCAGTTGGGCTGGCGATGGACTGCTTCTCAGTGGCGATTACAAGCGGACTGGCGGTGAAGGAGATTAAATCCAGCTTTGCCCTTAAGGTGGGAGCGTCGTTCGGGTTCTTTCAGTCAGCCATGCCCGTCTTTGGGTGGCTGGGGGGAATTAGCCTGCTGGATGTTATTTCAGGAGTCGACCACTGGGTAGCCTTCGCCCTTCTGAGCCTAATCGGAGGAAAAATGCTGTATGAATCAGCGAGGAGAAAGGACGGAAAAGAGAAGGCTAACCCCTCAAAAGGACGAGTCTTGTTGATGCTTTCTGTTGCCACAAGCATCGACGCTCTCGCCGTAGGGGTCGGGTTCGCCTTTCTCCACGTTGCGATTCTCATTCCGGTTATCGTCATTGGGGTGACAGCCTTCGCGATGTCGTTCTTCGGCGTCTATTTGGGCGGCAAGTTCGGAGAGCACCTTGGCTCAAAAATGGAAATCGTCGGAGGATTAATCCTCATAAGCATCGGAATAAAAATTTTGCTGGAACACACGCTTTAGGAATTTGATTTTCGTCCAAGACGGTCTAGAACGTCAACGATTTCACGTAAGCTGCGGATGCTAAAGTCAGGCTTGTGGGCTTCGTCGGGGCCTTTCCCTTCACGGTTCAGCCAAGCAGCCTTCATCCCGAACGCCTTTGCCCCCGCAACGTCGGTCTGCAGCAGGTCGCCGACGTGTAAGGTTTCCGACGGCTTCGCAGACAGTGCTGAAAGAACCGTTTCGAACATGACTCTGTGGGGCTTGTTGTACCCCGTCTCGTCGGAGAAAAGGGTCGTGTCGAAGAGGTCGAGTATACCGTTCTTTGCCACGATTTTCCTAAGAATCCTCGCGGGCGTGAAGCCGCTGTCGCTGATGATTCCCATCTTGAACCTCGGTCTCAGGCACTCAAGGGTCTCCTTTACGCCCTCAAGTAATCGTGGATGGTCAGGCAAGGCGACCTCTTCGAAGTATGCAACAATGTTCCCTCGCGTGTCCTCAGGCAGCTGCTGCACACGGAGTTTACCCAGAATGTGGTCCAGCCTTTCCTCGTTCGGAACAAAACGTCGGTTCTCGGTTTCCCAAACTCTGTAGACATACGTCAACGACGAGGTGACGGCTTCGGAGACCTCGCTTCTCGTGAACTGGTGCCCAGCCTTCCCTAACTCAGCGATTAAGTATGCTATCCTCTGGTCCGTGTAGTCGCGGTTCTCAATCAGCGTGTTCCAAAGGTCAAACGTCACTGCTTCAATCAAGGGATGCACCTAGCCATGGTCAACGTTCAATCATGATGGTCGACTTTGCCACGGGCATCTCCCTGACCTCGTGGATGAGCATGTCCATCCGCTCGCCTATGCCGAGGACCTCGGAATCTTCGAGGCTGTCCAGAGCCCTCTGCAGCTTCAGGTCCCTCTCAGCGTAGACCGTGAGCAGCGGCTCGTTCTTCTTCACCCTGTCCCCGATTTTCTTACAGAGGTAGACGCCTGCGCCCTTGTCCTTGGGCGCTCCCGCGAGCCTAGCGACCTCGGCAAGCGACGAATTATTAATCCAAAGCAGATAGCCCTCTTTGCCCGAATCACAGGTATAGGTCTTATCGCCGACGGCAATGTCATCGGTCTTGACGTCGGGGTCTCCGCCTTGGGCTCCGATGATTTCGCGCATCTTCTTCTCCGCCTTGCCCGACCTCAGAATTTCCGCAGCGACCTCCTTCCCGTTGCTTCTCCCGCTCATCTCCAGCAGTATGCCCGCTATGTTCGTGGCTTTGTCGACAAGGTCAGGCGCCTCCGCCTCCCCCATCAAGACTCCGAGGGCTTCTCTGGCTTCCAGTGCGGGACCGATAGTGTGACCGACTGGCTGCTCGCCGTAGGTGACGGCGCATTGGACTTTGATGTTCAGCCTTCGCCCTAGCTCCATGAAGTCCTTCGCTAGGAGGTCAGCGTCTCCAATCGTCTTGACTTTGGTGCCCCTGCCCGTAGGTATGTCGAGGACTAAGAGGTTGGCGCCGACGGCCTTCTTCTTGCTCATTATCGAAGGCAGGAGAAGCGGGTCAATCGAAAGCGGGTGCTCCACCCGGATGAAGATGTCGTCCGCGGGCGCGAGGTTCAGGTTACCTCCCCAGACCATGCATCCGTTCGTCTTTTCGACGACCCTCCGCATTTCGTCCAGCCCGAGGTTCACGGGCATGAGGACCTCGATTCTGTCCGCTGAGCCCGCAGCCGAGGTTATGGCTCTAGACGACGACTTGGGTATGGTCAAGCCCGCCGCCGCGACAATCGGCACAACGAGCAACGTCGTCTTGTCTCCAGGAACCCCGCCGATTGAGTGCTTGTCAACTATGACGGGCTTGTTGATTTTGAGCTTGTTGCCCGTTTCGACCATCGCCATCGAGAGACTCGTCGCCTCGTCAAGGTCCAAGCCGAAAACGTGGAGAGCCGTGACGGAGGACGCGATTTCGATTTCGCTCAGCTTCCCCTTCACGGTGTCCTGGATTATCTCGCGGATTTCCTCGTACGTGAGCTTCCTCCGGTTCAGCTTGTTTCGAATGTAGTAAACCGACGTGGGCAGGGGGGCAATCTCGACGTCGACCATGGCGCCCTCCTTCAGACCTAGGGTGCTTTTAACCTCCTCGTAGATTCCGACGGTCCCCTTCTCGATGAGCTTGGCCGCGGTGTTCACGATGGCGATAGCCTCGCCGCTTTGGCTCTTTATCCTGACCCTGTCCAAGCTAGAAACACTGATGTCTTCGGCGTCTTCGCGGTTTAGGACGACGATGAATTTACCGCCAGCCTCCAATCCTAACATTTTGGCTTTGAGCTCCATGCGACGACCCATCCTCTGTCTTGCCCTATTGTATTGTCGTTCGAAAGATAAAAACAAACATGCTAAAAAGACAGGGATTTTTTTATTATCACCAGCAATGTCACACAAAATAAAAAAATAATGTCACACAAATCAGACCAGACGAGTAGCTGAATTTGCGCGCCAAAACAACTAAAATTTTGCTGAGCAAATCAGGCAGGTTAAGGACTGCGGGTTGATAATCATAATTGAAGAATGTTTGATAATCAAATCAGATAGACCAAGTAATGTTCAGCTTTTCGGACCAGCCTATATATCCCCCCTACGCTGGCTGGATGACACTCAAACGTAAAATTCCGTTGACACTCAAAACAGACGTTGGCTTTTCTATGTGTACCAGCCTTCTTCCAGCCCGACGTTGAGCATCATCAGATAGTTCTCCAGCGGAACGTAGTTGGCGACCGTGTTCCCGCTTCCCAGGCAGTAACCGCCGCCGGGCTTGCACGCCTTCAGCACGTTGCTCGTGTACACTCGGACTTCTTTTGTGCTGCGTCCTGCCAGCACGTCCATGTAGACTCCTCCGACAAGTGCAATTCTCTGCCCGTAGAGTCTTTTGGCTTCTGCGATGGGGAGGTAGGTGTCCTCGAACGAGTGCTTGGCGTCCACTTTCACGTCGTCGATGATGTCGTCCATGATGGCTTCCAAGTTCCCGCACGAGTGCAGAACGTAAAGCGAACCCTTTGAATGAGCCATTTCGGCCATCCTCTTGTGCGCGGGGAGTACCCACCGCCTCATCATCGCAGGCGAAATCATGAGCCCGTTCTTGTAGCCCCAGTCGTCCGAGCCCCAGTAAGCCACGACCTTTCTGCTCGTTTTAGCTGCGAGCTTGAAGCGGGCGTCGTTGATTTCGGTGGCCTTCCTGAACATGGCGTCGACGAGGTCGGGCTGCTTGTAGAGGCTGACGTAGAAGTTCTTTATGCCCATCATCCACATCACGGGCTCGAGAACCGCCCCCGCGCCCGCGACGACGCCCATGCCCGAGTGAACGTGGTCGCACACCCATTCGAGCCCCGCGTTCCCCTCCTCGGCAATCCTGTCAGGGTCCTCCCAAGGGTACGAGTTGAAGTCCTTCCAGTCCCCGATGACGCCCGTGCCCTCGTTCGCCCACTCCCGGCTTCCCCTGTTGAGCTCAGCGCCGGTGTCCGCGACCTTGTACCTGTACGCTCTGGAGCCGACCTCGCCTGTTACCAACAGGTCCCTATCAGTCTTGTACTGCCTAGCGATTGTTCCGTAATCCTGCGTATCAGCCCGGACGTAATCGTAACCCAACGTTTCGTGGAACTCCATCAGGGCGAGCATCCGCTCCTCCCACTGCCTCCGACTCCGCAGCCTCTTGCCGAAGTAGTTCAGCCGCTTACCCAAGACCGCAGCCATCACCTCGTTGTCAGCGAAAAGCTCCATGAACGGCACGCGGTCAGGAATCTTCGACCTCGAAAGAGCGGCTGTTAGGCGTTCGACTTTGGGCTGAGGGTCGTGCTCGCGGATTTTCTTTAAAAGCCTTCTAGCAGCGGGCTTCATTCTGTTCCACCTATGATAAACATTTAATTTAGATTGTGTATAGCATTATGCGCTGATAATGTTTTTGATGGACAATTTTTAGCCTTTCACCTTTAACCAATAAAAAATAAATGTATAAAACACGATGGATGGATGAGGCGAATGGCGATGAAGGCAGCGGTCTGGCACGGCGGAGAAGACATCACGATAGAAGAGGTGCCCAAACCACGGATAGGGAACGACGAAGTCCTCGTTAAAGTCAAGGCGGCGGGAATCTGCGGCTCGGAACTCCACGCCTTCGAAGGAACCTCCCAAAGGAGGACGCCGCCCCTCATCATGGGGCACGAGTTCGCGGGCGAAGTGGCAGAAGTCGGGAAAGACGTGAAAAACCTAAGAAAAGGTGAAAGAGTCACGGTTGACCCGCTTAAACGGTGCGGCGTATGCACGCCTTGCGTCCGCGGTCAGGGTAACGTCTGCCGCAACGTGAAGCTGTTTGGGCTGCACGTGAGTGGCGCTTTCGCGGAGTACGTGGCTGTCCCAGCGTTGAATTGCTACGTGCTGCCTGACCACGTGAGTTACGAGGAGGGAGCGATGACTGAGCCACTTTCCGTGGGCCTCCGCGCCGTGAACAGCACTGACGTCAGGCTCGGGGACACCGTCGTCGTCATCGGGGCAGGCATAATCGGGCTTTCAATCCTGCAGGCGGCGAAGGCGGCGGGTGCGGGGAGACTCGTCGTGACGGACGTCGTCGACTACAGGCTGGACTTCGCTAGGACCTTGGGCGCAGACGTGGCGGTCAACTCTAAGACTGAAGACGCTGTCAAGAGAATAATGGAGTTGACGGATGGTTTAGGAGCAGATATAGTCTTCGAGGCTGTGGGCTTGGAAGCTACGGTTCAGCAGGGGCTGGACATGCTGGCGATTGGGGGGAAGCTGACAGTCGTAGGGATGATGTCGAAGACCATGACGCTGAACATCCTGTCCATCGTGTTTAGGGAGCTGCAGGTCAGGGGTTCTTACACCTACGCAGCGGACGATTTCAGGAGGGGCTTCAGCTACATAGTGAACCGCAAGATCGACGTGAGACCCCTGATTACGAACGTTCTACCTCTGGAGAAGACGCGGGAAGGCTTCGAAATGATGCACGAAAAGAAAGGCAATACCTTAAAAATAATTCTAAAACCATAACTGAGAATCCCAACAACCACAACAAGAAAGGCTTTTTACTCAATTTCAATCATGAATCCTTAATTCCAAGCAGTTTTTATCAAAAAATCGCCTAGTGGGCTATTAATCGCATGAGGAAATCGTCTGCACGATTGTAAAAACCTTTAAATATTCCGCAAGTGGTCTTCATAAACACGCAATAAATACAAGGTAAAACCGTCTTCCCTTCGAAAGTGAAGGGCGAACGGGGAACCTAAGTATTGGCGTCTTCAAAGTAACAATATTCGTAAGGAGCTGCAAACCCCGTAATGTCCTCAGAGTTTAAACACATTGTCCGCCTGATGGGCAGAGACTTGGACGGAACGACGAACGTAGTCTTCGCCCTGACTGGGATAAAGGGCATTAATCTACGGCTGGCGAACGTCTTGGCCAAAAAAGCGAACGTTCCGCAGGACAAGAGAATGGGCTTCCTTTCTGAACCTGAGGTTAAAAGGCTCGAAGAAACCCTTAGCAACATCGAGGGGCAGAACCTGCCTTCGTGGATGCTGAACCGCCGGAAGGACGGGGAAACAGGGAAGGACATCCACCTAGTCACCTCTGACCTCGACCTCCGGATGAAGCAGGACATAGAAAACTTGACGAACATGAGGTCCTGGCGGGGCTACAGGCACTCTTACGGCCTCTCAACAAGGGGACAAAGAACCCGGACGACGGGCAGGAAGGGGAAAGTCGTCGGCGTAAAGAAGAAGGATTTGGTGAAACCTGTTGGGGGATCCTAGGAAGCAGAAAAAGAAGTACGAGACCCCAAGGTTTCCTTGGCGGCAAGACATTCTCGACAGCGAGCTCAGGCTCCTCGGCGAGTACGGCTTGAGGAATAAACGCGAACTTTGGCAGCATAGAACCATGCTCTCGAAGTTCCGCAGCATAGCAAGATCCCTCCTAAGCATGTCAACTTCTGATAGGGCTGAACTCGAATCCCAGCTTCTAGGTCGGCTGAAGTCTTTGGGCATTCTGCCAGAATCAGCTGTCCTGGACAACGTTCTGGACTTGGACATGGAGTCAATTCTTGAACGCAGGCTTCAGACCCTCGTTCAGAGGAAAGGACTCGCCAAATCTATGTACCAGTCCCGCCAGCTGATAACGCACGGACACATAGCCCTAGGCGACCGAAAAGTCTCTTCACCAAGTTTTCTAGTGCCCAGCAAACAGGAGGGTAACATTTCTTACGCACCGAGAAGCCTCCTGAACAACCCGGAGCACCCGATTAGGCTGGCGATAGAACCTAAAGCAGTCGAGACAAAAGAGGCGGAAACGAATGAGTAAGAAAGACGAGAGGTGGGGAGTAGTCCACATTTTCAGCTCATACAACAATACTATAGTCCACATGACGGACCTTTCGGGGGCGGAAACAATATCTACAGCGTGCGGAGGCATGTTCGTCAAAGCAGACAGGCTGCAGTCCTCACCCTACGCCGCGATGAGAGCAGCATCGCACGTCGCAACAATCGCCCAAGACAAAGGCATAACAGCAATCCACATTAAAGTCCGCGCTCCAGGCGGGTCAGGCGCGCGCACGCCAGGTCCAGGGGCGCAGGCGGCAATCAGGGCTCTTGCGCGTGCAGGGTTCAAGTCTATAGGTCGCATTGAGGAGGTTACGCCGCTTCCCCACGACGGAACGCGACGGAAAGGCGGGCGCAGGGGAAGAAGAGTATAGGAGAATTTTGGATTCCTAAAATGGAACCTACATTCAGACAACTATCAATTATGCTAAGAGGGTTAGAAGCATGGACATAAACGTCCTCAACAAGAGCGAGGGTTCGATGCGGTTCGTAGTGGACGGCATAGACACCCCAATGGCGAACACCCTCAGGCGCATCGTCCTCGCCGAGGTCCCGGTCATGGCAATCGACGACGTCGTGATGATCGAGAACTCCTCGGTCCTGCACGACGAGATACTCGCGCTGAGGCTGGGCTTGGTCCCGCTGAAAACCGACCTCGACGCCTACAACCTTCCGGAAAAGTGCAGCTGTAAAAGCGAGCTCGGGTGCCACCTCTGCAGAACTGTCCTGACGCTTGACGCCGAGGCGAAGAGCGAGCAGCGAACCGTCTACTCGGGGGACTTGGTCCCAGAAGACCCTCACATAGCTCCGGTCAGCGACAAAATCCCGCTGGTCAAGCTGGCGACGGGACAAAAAGTGAGGCTGGAAGCATACGCAAAGCTCGGCAAGGGCATGACTCACGCGAAGTGGCAGCCCGTTTCCTCGTGCATCTACAGGTATATGCCCATCGTCAAGATTGACCAATCCAAATGCGACGGATGCGGGAAATGCGTTGACATTTGCCCAAAGAAGGTTTTTGAGAAAAGCGGAGACAAAGTGAAGGTTGCCAGAGAAATCGAATGCATACTGTGCGAGGACTGCGTCGACGCCTGCGAAAAGAACCCGTCAGCCATAAAGATTGACAAAAAGAAGGACGCCTTCGTCTTCTACATAGAATCCACGGGTGCCCTCCCAGTTGAGCGAATATTCACCGAGGCGCTCAAAATTTACGGCGAGAAATGCCAAGACTTCATGAACCAAATGGAGGCGATTACGAATGTGCCCGAAAAGACAGATTAAAAGCACCAACCCGAACTACGTGAGCCTCATTCGGCTACTGGAAAAGAAGTCCAGAGAAAACAACGCTGCCATTTGGGTGGCCGTCGCTGAAAGGCTGTCTCAGCCGAAAAGCAAGCGCGTATCGGCGAACGTGAGCAAGATTAACAGGCACACGAAGGAGAACGAGGAGGTCGTGGTTCCCGGAAAGGTCCTCGGCTCAGGAATGATGAGCCACCCAGTAACAGTCGCGGCTTTGGACTTTTCCGACGAAGCTCGGTCCAAGATAATCGGCGCCAAGGGGAAATGCCTAACCCTGCTTGAGGTCCTCGAGGCTAATCCGAAGGGCGTTAATCTGAGGATAATACGGTGAAAGCGATGAGCAAAGGCACACAACAAAAACCAGTCGTCGTCGACGCGAAGGGGCTAGTCCTCGGAAGGATGGCGAGTGAAGTCGCCAAACGACTGCTGAACGGCGAAAGCGTTGCAATTGTCAACGCCAAAGAAGCCGTCATCTCGGGCAAGAGGCTGAGCATAGTCCACAACGCCGAAGAGTTCCTCCAGGTAGGTCACCACAGGAAGGGACCGCTGCACTACAGGGAGCCCGAGAGAATCGTCAAAAAGGTCGTCAGGGGCATGCTTCCGCGGACGAAACCGTGCGGAATCGAAGCCTTGAAGAGGCTCAGGGTGTACACTGACGTTCCTGAGGGGCTGAAGGACGCGGAAAAAACGGTGCTTTCGGCCGCGGACGCCAGCAGTCTGAGGGGTTCCTACATCAAGGTTTCGGATTTAGCTCGCAACATAGGATGGAAGGAGTAGGTTAGTGCTATGTCAACCGCAAAGAAGATTCTTGTAGTAAGCGGGAAACGGAAGACCGCAATCGCCAAGGCAACCGTGAGGACGGGCGCAGGCAGAGTGCGCGTCAACAACGTTCCGCTAGAAATTTTCGAGCCCGAGGTCGCCCGCGAAAAAATCCGCGAACCCCTGATTCAGGCCGGCGACGACGTTTGGAAACAGCTGGACATCAGCATCAAAGTCAAGGGCGGCGGGTTCATGGGCCAAGCTGAAGCCAGCAGGATGACCCTCGCTAACGCCCTTCTGAAGTGGACGAAGAGCTCGCACCTGCGGAGCGCATTCCTCAAGTACGACAGGACGATGGTAGCTGGGGATCCACGGCGCAAGGAGCCGAAGAAGTTCGGCGGACCCGGCGCGAGGGCGAAGGACCAGAAGAGTTACAGGTAACCAATCTAAATTCGTGATGATAAAGGAAGGGAAACGAAACGATTATACCCGTAAGATGTTTCACGTGCGGTAAACTCATCGGCGATAAGTGGGAAGAGTTCGCCAAGAGGGTCAAAGAGGGGGAGAATTCAGGAAAAGTCTTGGACGACTTGGGCGTCACCCGCTATTGTTGCAGGCGCATGCTTCTTTCGCACGTGGAGATAATCGACGAGATCATAAAGTTCTACGAGAGACCCTCAATAGACAAAGAGGGGGGAACCGCGTAGCATGTCAGCCCTCATAGAGGACGTGGCAGCCCGAAAAATCATCAACAGCCGCGGAGACCCAACAATAGAGGTCGACGTGACCACCGTTGACGGGTGCGGAAGCGCCTCAGCCCCGAGTGGAGCAAGCACGGGAAAGGCGGAGGCAATCCCGTTCCCCCAAGGCGGAGTAGACGAAGCCATCAAGAAGGTTGAGGAGCTCGTCGCCCCCGAAATAATCGGGCTCTACGCCGACGAACAGCAAGAAGTAGACAAGATTCTACGAGAGCTGGATGGCACAGAAAACTTCCAAAACATCGGCGGAAACACCGCGTTCGCCGTCTCGCTGGCTGTGGCTGACGCCGCGTCGAACTCGTACGGCCTTCCACTTTACCAGTATTTGGGCGGTTCCTTAGCCAACGACCTTCCGTACCCTCTGGGCAACGTTGTCGGAGGAGGAAAACACGCCCTCGGCAAGGCAACCGACATCCAGGAGTTTCTCGTTCTCCCAGTCGGAGCACCATCATTCTCAGCCGCGTTCGCAGCCAACACCAAAATGCACAAGAAGCTGAGAGAAATCCTCAAAAAAACGGATTCAACCTTCACCGGCGGAAAAGGAGACGAGGGAGCTTGGGCGCCCAACGTCACGAATGACCAGGCCCTCGAAGCGGTGTTCACTGCGTGCAAGGAAGTTTCAGCCGAAGTCGGCTTCGAATGCAGACCCGGACTGGACGTTGCATCCTCTTCGCTGTGGGAGCCCAAGAAGAAGAGCTACGTTTACACGAGGGACGGCGTAAGCCGAGACCAAGGCGAACAAATCGACTACATCCTCGGGCTCATCAAGAAGTACAACCTCGTCTACGTCGAGGACCCGGTTCACGAGGACGATTTCCAGGGCTTCACGGAGCTCACCCGAAAGTCCAGCGGGTGCCTAATCTGCGGCGACGACCTCTTCGTCACGAACGTGAAGAGGCTCAGCCAAGGCATAAAAGCTGGCTCAGGGAACGCTATCATCATCAAGATGAACCAGGTCGGCACATTGACGGAAACGTGGGACACGACGAAGCTGGCGCTGGAAAACGGCTACGTCCCGGTTGTGTCGCACAGGTCAGGCGAAACCGCTTCTCCCCACATTGCCCACCTTGCGGTTGCTTTTAAAGCACCGATGATAAAAACAGGCGTGGTCGGCGGGGAAAGAATCGCGAAGCTCAACGAGCTGCTGCGCATCGAGGAAGGCTTGGGCGAGAAGGCTCGCATGGCGAAACTGAAGATTTGAGGAGTTGTTGCGTGTGACAGAAGAAACGTCTGAAAAATCATTAGAAGAGATTAAGGAAGAAATTACAGAAGAATTAGCAGAAGAAGCCAAGGAAGAAGAGGCTCCCAAAAAGGAGGAGCCTGTTGAGGAAGCAGCCGTCGCCGCCATGGAGGGTCTGTTGTTATCCCAGGACTCACTGCTCTCGACGGGAATACACATCGGCACAAAAATCAAGACCAGAGACATGGAGCCCTTCATCTACCGCGTCAGGGGCGACGGACTCTTCGTACTGGACCTGAAGAAGACCGACGAGCGGATAAGGACCACGGCGAAATTCCTCGCGCGCTTCGAGCCGTCAAAAATCGCGGTTGCGGCAGCTAGGCTTTATGCCCATGAACCAGTCATGAAGTTCTGCGAGATAGTGGGCGCCACTCCCATCACAGGGCGGTTCGTCCCAGGTATGCTTCTGAACCCAATTTACCCGAACAGGATAGAGCCAGATGTGATTTTGGTCTCTGACCCGAGGGCTGACTTTCAGGCGGTGAAGGAGGCGTCAAGCATGGGGGTCCCCGTGGTTGCACTCTGCAGCACGGACAACGACTTCAGCTACGTGGACGTCGTCATTCCGACGAACAACAAGGGCAGGAGAGCCCTCGCAGTCATCTACTGGCTCTTAGCAAGGCAGGTCGTGCGCGAAAGGGGCGAAATAGCTCCCGACGCGGAACTAGCTGTCTCACTCGAGGACTTCGAAGTCAAACTGGTCGAGAAAAGCCAATCATCCGAATAAACAACACAGTTTTTTTATTCTGAATTTTTAGTATTCTTATTTCGGGTTCGACCGATTATCTGATAAGCCAAAACGGTTAAAATCTCAATGATGACTACGTTCAGGACTGACCCGCAGCGGAGTGGGTGAGGATTGAAGGATACCCTTTTTGTGCTGAAGCTCGGAGGCTCTGTCGTAACGGACAAGGCTAAGCCCTTCACGCCCAACCTCCCAGCCATCCAGAGGCTTGCGGACGAAATCCTCCAAGCGCAGTCGCCAAAGCTTATCCTAGTTCACGGGGGAGGAAGCTTTGGTCACCCAGTAGCCAAAAAATACGGCATAATGAACGGGTTCAAGGATAAATCTCAGCTCGCGGGCTTTTCAGAAACTCATGAAGCCATGGTTTCCCTGAACAAGATAATTGTGGAAAGTCTGCTAAGGAAGGGAGTCCCATCTTTCGGGATGGCTCCTTCCTCGTTCGTGGTCACGAAGTCGGGTCGAATCAGCATTTGCGACGAATCTCCGCTTGAACAGGCGGTCAAGATTGGTCTCGTTCCGGTCCTATACGGGGACGCGGTTCTGGACTTGGACATGGGCTTCACGATTCTGTCAGGAGACCAGCTGGCGGCTTTTCTGGCAGAAAAGATGAAGGCTAAGAGGCTCGTGATGGGAGTCGATGTTGACGGAGTCTTCACAGACGACCCGAAGAAGAACGCCCAAGCCCGACTGGTTCAACGTTTGTCGTTAGCTGAGCTTAAGAACCTCGGAAGCAGAATTAGCGGGGCAGGAGCTACCGATGTCACGGGCGGAATGCTGGGCAAGGTTTCGGAGCTCGCTTCGCCAGTCAAGAGCGGAGTCGAGACTGTGATAATCAACGCCCTCAAGTCAGGTAACATTTACAGGGTCCTAAAAGGAGAGGAAGTTGTTGGCACGAAAGTTAAACCGTAAATCCCAAACCAAGCAAACTGAGGAAAGGAAGACTGAGCACATCCGCATCTGCCTCGAGGAGGACGTGAAGGCGAAGAAAACGTCAACGGGCTTCGAGGACGTCTCGTTGGTTCACAGGGCGCTTCCCGAAATCGACCTGAAAGGCATTGACCTGGCAACGAAGGTCTTCGGTCACAAGTTCTCGGCGCCGCTGATAGTCACGGGCATAACGGGCGGGACCGAAAAGGCGTTCGAGATTAACGCGTCCATCGCCGGAGCCGTTGAGGAGCTCGGACTCGGCATGGG
>Ga0172364_10000514_pt1 | contig 27541 bp, 39 predicted proteins | sample LakKivSesite10cm_FD_114545 | JGI IMG/M metagenome (GOLD analysis project Ga0172364, IMG submission 114545) | Sediment microbial communities from Lake Kivu, Rwanda - Sediment site 10cm | ecosystem: Environmental > Aquatic > Freshwater > Lake > Sediment | place: Rwanda: Western Province, Lake... | reverse complement strand
TAAAGACCCAACTCCCTCGCCTTGTTCATAAACGCTATTGTAGCCATCTTCTTGGACGAATCTTCAGGCCAGTTGCCGGTCTTGGTCTTATCGGCAACAATATCCTTTATTGAAGGCTCTATTTTCTCCATTTCTGTATATGTAACCAATCTCCCCGTCCGAGCCCTCTGCTCACGATCTATACGGCTTAATACTTCCCTGGCCGTTTCAATTTCCTCACCGATCTTCTCCAACTTTTCCTCTGATATTCCTTCAGCCTTCATCTCATCAGACAGCTCATTCAGGCGCCCTACCAGTTCGTTGTATTGCTCGGCATCCTCAGTGTAGCGATCATAGTTCTCCTTAAAATACGCATCTGTTGAAGATTGCGCCTTCTCCTTTATAACTTTGTCTATACCCTGCTCTATCGGCGTTATCCAGTAGTTGAATATATCGTCCAAATTGACATGAACATATTCGCTGACGGCCTTCTCACTGGGTCTCTTTGGGAACCCCTCACCCTTAACAACCTCCACTTTCCTATTGATGAAGTTCGAATACTCCTCGTCAATGTCTCCCACAGTCTTTGCAAACCTGACATGATTGAAAGTATAATCCTCCGGTATCTCCTTATAGATCCGATACTTTATATCAGACTCGGCGCGTTGAATATCGGCACGGAGTTGAGCAATCATCACCTTGTCCTTGTCTATCTGCGCCTGTGCATCTGCTATTTCCTTCTTTACCTCTTCAGACTTCCTTTGCTTCTTTAATTGCTCCTCAAGACCGGAGGTTAATATTGCAACATCAGATTCTTTTGCTCTGATCTGACCCTTCATATCTTCTATGTATGCACTTATTTTTGTTATGGCCGAAGATCTGTCAGGAGACAACGCAATAATCTCCTTAAGCTTCTTCCTAACCTCTCCACTTTCCTTGACCGTTCCCTCAAATAAAATATTCAATTCCTTCTGACGTTGCGCAAATTCCTTCTGCGCCGCCTCTGCAGCATCCATCGGCAACTGCCTATGCTCGTTCCAAGCCTGCATCGCTCTCCGCAGGGAACTTCCAGACAATCCCTTCCGAATGGCCATCTTGCTTACTTCTTCGTCGGAAAACTGATACGGGCTATCTGCATTGAGAATGTTTTCCATATCCGTATAAACTACATTGATCAGTATGTAGTTGGCCTCTGCCGGATCGGGTATTATCTCAAGGAGGTCCTCCCTGGTCGGAACCTTCAGGTTTTTCCTCATATAGTCCTTTACTTTTTCAACATGAGAAGCAGGCAGCATATCTTTCGTAAACGCACCCATCGAAAACTTTTCGGCCTCCGGCAAGGTTAAAACTCCTAGCTGGTCAATATTCACAGTGTCAATCTTTTGAACACCATGCCTGCGTTTCCACTCCCTGTTAAACAGTCCGAGATCATACATCTTCTTAGCCAGTCTGTTCTTGCTCTCCCCAAGCTTATAATCCTCAATACTCTTGACTATACCTGTTATTACCCCAGCCAACTGCGTCTCACCCAGTGGTTTGCGCCCGGCCTGACCGTATTCCACAGCGGACTTTATCATCATGGCCTTCTCGAAAGCTGCTTTGGCCTCCTTTCTGCTCATCTCTGGATAGGCAGCAAAGAACTCCTCGGGTCCAACGTCCCTGCCATATACTGTCATGGCATATGCATCAAACTTGGCCAGGTTATTATCAGGAACAGCATCAATATCAGCTGCCGTTATATCTATCTGGTCCATTTCATCTTTCATTGTCAGATCTCGACCAATCTTATCGCCCGTCCATATCTTTGCAAACTCGTCGTGAGATTCCTTGGTCTTGAACAATTCGGGTACAATGGCGTTGAATGCTTCCTTGGCTGCGTCCTGATGTATTTCTACATCGTATTTCCGCTCACCTTCCGTTCCAAATTGCTCGGTCAATAGATAATCCATAACCTTGGTATTTCCAAGATCCCCGCCCATCTCCAGGGCCATGAACTTCAGTTTCTTCTGGCCTTCGTCTGTATTGGATATATGTGTAAAATAACTCTTAAACCGGGCCACCTGGCCCTCGTAAGTAACCTCATGCATATCTTCCCAGACTTTGCGGGCTTTATTCACATTTCCAAACATCTCCACCATAGTCCCATAACTGATTGGAACCTTGTACTCATTAATCCAATCTAGGACATCATTTATGTCTTCCGCCGTGGTAGCAAAATCAGCCTCTGTTGCTCCTCCGCGCCGCTGTATGTCTTCAACCCACTTTGCCACTTTTGGAGTGAATCTGAGTTCCTTCTCGGGAACGAGTTTACCATTAAGACCATACTTCTTCCAGGCTTTGTTAGCTGCTATGAAATCCATATCATAGGGCCTGGAGCAATATAGCCTGATCCATTCACGATGACTCATTATCTCATTGGATCCCTTAAATGGAGGTATATCTTCTCCCTTCTGACCATATTCCTTCCATAGATCCTTGACCTTCTCTATGCGCTCCTTGTCATTCTTCGGTAAGAAATCTGCATATGCCATTGCAACCCGATGCTGGAACTCATTCCAGGTCTCTTTGAATACTTCCTCACCCTTACTCGGTATCTTCTTCTTGCGCTGCGCTGCAGCAAACCACTGTTTATTCCGTGAGGAATTGCTAACATCAAAGTCCATATTCTTTAATGCTGCCAGGAATCTAAAATAATTAGGAACACCATCAACAAGTATATCATCATAGTCGTATGCTTCCTTAACCTCGAGTTTGACCGTTTCAGGAATCGGAACCTCCGCTGTAATTTCTCCCTGAACCTGAGCCATTTTACTCTCCAGATATAACTTCACGTCCTCCTGGTCCTCGGGATCAAGGTCAGTATCGAAATCTATTTCACCATCCTGCATCTTCTTTACTATCTCCGCAATGCGCCCTTCCTCCTCCATCTCCTCCGCTTCCTTTCTCCTGGTCATCTCTTCGACTATCAGGTCCCTATGCCACTTCTCTTTACCCTCCTTGGCTTGATCCAAAGCGGCAAGTTCGTCCTCTGACAAACTCTGCAATACCTTTCGCATTGCCTCTGCCTGCTTGTCTGATACCTCGAACTTCGCAGGGACTGGCTCTTTCGGAACCACCGGCTTTGGCGGAGCCGCGGGCGCTACAACCTTATCCGGGAATACCGGCTCCCCTGCAAGACGACGCTTTATCATATCGACTGGTATGGCCCGATTCTTCTGCAACTCGATCCATAACGGGTCGTTCTTACCGGCAAAGTTGGTTATACCCAATTCCTTGAGTTTGGCCTTGTATGTATTCATCATCGGATAACCGACAAACGGCCCTTTCTTCTGCGATATATCGCCATACGTGAATGCGATCTTAACCTCTTTTGGTGCTCCTGCCTTGCCTATTATAACATTCTCCCGAACATCCTTTGGTAGATCATCCCAAGACATCTCGGTATACTCCTCTACCTCAGTCCCGAAGAATCCCGAATTATCCAGAACATCCTGCCTCTCTTGTAACGACATGATATCCCACGGAGCAACAGCGGGCTTCTTCTCTTCCTTAACTATCACTGCCTTTACTTCCTTCTTCTCCGCCGCAGGGACCGGAGCAACCTTTGGAGTTTCCTTTGAAACCGTCTTTGATTCCTCTTTTGAAACTTCCTTCACCACCGCAGGCTCCTCCTCGCCGTAATAATTACCATACATCAGATCAACGACGTAGGAGAACGGCTTATCCCAGATATGCTCCTGATATGCCGGTTCTGCCATTGACATTCCTATATTATCGGCTATCTCCAGGGCCTCGTCCTCGCTCTTCACACCACGCTTCTTTATCTCGGCCAAGAGAATATCCCGAGTCTTTAACTGCGCGTCCCAGGACATCATCTCCAATTGATTGCGATAAGTATCCTTGAATCCCTTCAGGACCTCAACCAACTTGGTCTGCGCTTTCTTTTCGGCACTCCTCGGAGGCAGGTCCTTGATCTTGCCCTCTTGCGCTTTCAATATCGCTCTAAACTTCTCATCCCATTCATAGAGTTGTTGCTGATTATCAACGTCCTCATTCACAATGTCTCTGACCAACATTTTAGAATCGGGAGTCAATATCAAATATGGCTTGAACTTCGGTGAAGGTGGCAAAATTGAAGTGGCAACTTTGGCTATCTGATCCTCCGTCATGTCCTTCTCTATCTTTACCTCGGGCATGACCTCAACCTTCTTGACAGGTGATGGAGCAGGAGTAGAAACTGCTATGGGCGCCGGAACTGGTGCCGCCGCAGAAACAGATGCGCCTTTCTTAATAGTATCCGGGAATTCTTCCGACACCGGTGCAGTAGTCGCTGGCTTTGCTGAAACCGCAGGTGCCGAAATAGGCGCTACAACCGGCTTCGGCGGAGCGACTTTCGGCTTCCCCCTTCTCTCCTCAACCTCCTTTGCCACCGCAGGCCCGAGATCCGGGTTCTTCCTAATCTCTTCTAAATTTAATTCTGGTCCGAATGCAAAGCGCACGAACTCTTCACCATTTACTGTTATACGGGTGGCTGCCTCTATCCGGTGATATTCTCCCTTTGAATCCATCATGAAAGTATAATTACCTTCCTTCATTTCCTTTCTGTATTCAGATATTGCCTCGTCCACCTTATCCTTGGATCCCTTCCCAAAGCTCTTCAAACCGAACTCCGGAGAAAGCAATTCCCCGACATCGGTATGATCCATTGTAGCCAGGTCTTCCCATACCTCCTTTCCCATACCCACCATGAACTCTGTTATGTCCGCCATGTTCATATTCGTAGTGGGCAGGTCCAAACCATACGCATCTGCCGCGGCGATCATCTCATTCTTTGACCAGAAAACCAATGGCAGTATATTCCTGGCTTCTTCGTCTGTCTCGGGTATTGGCAACACCGCCTTTATTTTCTCCTCCTTCTTCTTTTCCGCGGCCTTCTTCTCCTCTTCTTTCTGAGCCAATATTGAATTTCTTATACTGGCAGTATTAGATTTTCCGAGCACCTCATTTATGATTCTACCCTTCCCCCAAGAAGCATCATATTTCACCCCAACGGTGTCTGCTACCTTTTTCAATTTGGCCAGACCTTCCTTCCCCTCATATTCTAATCCCCACAGCAGAGTCTTCAGGTCCGCAAATTCATCTACAGGTTCTGGAATGGGTGCTAGTTCTGGAAGTTTTTCTGCAGGAGCGGGAGCGGGCTTAACTACAGCCCTGTTAGCGGGCACCGGAGGAGGAACCTTCGGCAATGCCTTCTTTTTCTTCTTTTTCTCAGATGGCTCTCTCTCGATCATAGATACCATAGGAGGAGCGGTAATTACTGGCTTCTCCGGTTCTCCGCGAATTACTCTTGCCTTTGAGAGCAGCCCCATTTACTCACCACCAATGCTGTAATGATCTGTAACATCTGTATATAGCCTATAATTCTTCGATACAACGAACCTTTGGATGATATCGTCCGGTAATTGACCCAGGAGATCATCTACGTGCTTTACAAATTCCTTTCTCTCCTTATATGGCAGGGTCTTACCGTCCATCATTACCGACTGATACCTGGCAAAGAAGGGATCCTGTGAGAATTGCTGTATATTAACCTCCGGCAACTCACCGAGCAAATCGTCAATTACCTTCTTATAATCATCAAACTTATCAGTAAATATGACCTCCTTGCCCAACACTACCAGGGCGCAGGAATTATCTGCAAGACCCCATATCTGATCAGGACTCAGAGTCTCGGGAGGATACTTCTGCGTCCCTATATACTCATGACCGACAAACTCCACAGCATGGACCCCTTTTCCTAAATACCTCTTTATCCGATAACAATTGCTGCCATTGGACTTAACAACAGAATTATCTGGATATACAACAGATACCTCGTTTGGCCCACTACCCCACCGATCTATAGCTATGTGCGGTTCATAGGTTTCATAATTATATCCTGAAACCACTCCCCGCGGCACCCTCTTTCTCTTCTCCACTACCGATTCATCCCCGGATTCCAGCAAAACCTCCGCCTGTGCATCATCAATGAAATCTTCAGCCACGGCGGACTGATCTTGCTCGGCCACGAAAAACACCTCAACTAATTAATAGGGTATGCAATTATTATAATATAAATATTTGCTTACTACTTCTTCCGGAATTCCTCCTCCAAAACCCTCGACCGGCATGATCCAAATTTTTTACCGCTTAGACCGGAGCATTCATTCTTTATGATCTCTCCGACCTTTTTTACCTTTTCCTGCTGCACTGACAAAATATCAGGAGGCTCGGGGCTCTTTCGAACCTTCTTCCATTCGTCGTCAGTATATATCCGACCATCAACCTCTATCTGACCAGCACCGTCTTTAACCCAGTGACCCTTCTTTTTGGACATATAGCAACCCATGAAAAAGCGCAGGCGCCACCAAACATGGCGTTAGTGACGCCTGCGGGGGGAGGAGATATTTACTACTTATCCTTAGTTCGGATTGCCGCGGGGTCCTATGATCATGAGCCTTATGGCCGGATACCCGTTGAGATTCGTCATGTTTGCGAGTTCGGCCATGCTCAGTGTGACCGCGGGATCGTCGTCTTTCCTCACGGTCTCGAGTATCAGGTGTGCCCCGATTACGGAAACATTCAGGACATCCCCGCCGTGGTCAACGAGCCTTCTGATGGGCCAAGCCTGAGATATGCTCACATTCCTCAGAATCTTGACGTTTCTGAGAACCGCCGTCAGGTCTATTCCGCCAGGAGCGGAGTATGAGTCGCCCGCTTGGAAAGTCAGCGTGACATCGATCTCTTCCCAATCGCCCAAGCCCTTCTTATTGTAGCTGTAGTGCTGATTTACGGTCACTAACATTCTAAACACCTCATTTGTTGTTGATCAGATTATTCGTAACTCCTTATACCGCATGTTACTCCACGTAGGGATGCCCGCGGGGTCCCTTGATGATCATTCTGATGTCCGGGAAGTCGGTCATCACATAGCCCTCGGCCATGTCTGTGAGTTCCAAGCTGGTATTACCTGCCTGCTTCGTGACAGTCTCCAATACCAACCGGTGGTCCTCTATCGTGACCAAGTAGGTGTTGGTCCCATCATCGACCAGCTGCCTTATGGCCCACGCCTGAACCAACGCAGGATCGAGCAGTATTCCAGAACTGGCGAAAACTGCCGCCAGGTCTATCCCACCGGCCGTATACGCATCGGATGTCTCAAAGGCGATTGTCACGTCTATGATCTGCCATTCCCCAAGACCCTTGGCCGGAACCGAATACTTCTTGTTGACCGTTACGTCCATTGTAAACACCTCAACTTAATCAATTAGGATAATGGAAATTTAAGTATAAAAAGATTGCGCAAAAGGTTGTGTCGGCCCGCGGGAATCCGCAGGCCGACGAATCTGTGCAAAGCCGAAAGAGAATGAAGCCTTAGTGCTTGGCAACGCTGGCCAGAACTTCATGCTTGCAAGCCTTGAAGTCTGCACCGACCTTACCCTTGCACTGCTTGCCGACTTCCCTGCCCGCATTCCCGATCTTGCGCTGTTGCGCCGTTGTGGGGTAGTTGCTGGGAGCCGCCCTCTCGTACTTGTAGCCGCGATAGGACCCGCCGCCACCGGCCTTGGTCCACGCGCCCTTCTTACCCTTTAGTGCTGTAGGCATTTTGGAACCTCCAATAAGGTAAACGCAAGTGGGGTATTTAAACGGTTTTCATAGGGATCCCTATGAAAGAAATACTAATCCAGACTTCGAATCAACATGCTGCTGTCAGAAATCTTAATGGACATAAACGTGCCCATTTTTTTAGTAACTGGCTTCAATCTTTTATCAACAAACGACCACTGCCCGTCCGTTCCTATGGCGACATATGAACGATTTACATCGTAAAATGCAGGCTTTGTCCCTGTTCGAACCACAATCTTGTCCTCAACAAGTGCTGTGAATCTCTGCCGGATCTTATTGTCAAGGTTCCTGAGTTCTCTGACATCGGATGCCTTTCCATTCAAAATAGACTTGGCAATGTCGGTAGTGGTTGAATTTGGATTGTCATACAGATACAGTAAAAGGCTAACCATGAATTCATCAAACACTTAAGCCACCACCTATGATCGATTTGCCGCAGACAACTTGTTCTTCAGACGATTATACATCTCTTCTTCATTACAAAACCCGAACCGATCACCAAAATCTATTATGCATTTAGGTATATCAGCATCTTCCAGCTTTAAACCGCGAGCTATCATGTCCTTGGTCGCAGCAATTCCTTCTTCTGTATCTAAATCCAGATACTCAACAACTTCTCCAGACTTGTCTATTAGGCTTTTGAGTTCTGCACAAGTCGCGCACTCATGACTTCCAAGAACAATAATCTTCTGCGCCATCAAGGTCTATATGCCCATAATGATATTTAAATCTTACTTCCGCAAGTTTTATAAAGATAAAACGATTATATCCCCCTAATGCCCGATTCTGATCTCAAGAAGATTGTTCCCTATGCTGTTTTTGACCCACAGAAATGCAATCCAGCCGATATGAATATCATTATGAAAAATTGCAGCGCCTCGGTAATATCATCATATATTACACCCTATGAAACCTATCTCAAAAAAACCGCAAGCACCTGGGGATTCCCGATGACCCGTCAGGTAGCACAATACATCAATCTGCAAGAAGGAGATGAACTGAGCATAATCATTATCCCACATACCCACCGGGCGCATACCCCAAGTAAGGACATGCTCAACACTCTCTATGACCTATATGACCACTACTTCTGGTTCTCAGATGGGGTCCGGCTGTCTGATTTTAACTTCAAAGACGTTGGCACAAAATACCATATACCACTCCGGTCTAAAATAACAGTCATCGGAACGTCTTATGCAATATTCATAGCCCCTGAAATCGCACGGAATGTATATGGACTCGATCTCGGAGACAAGGTTCGTCTGCTGATCAGGAAGGTGAGTTCTTGTCCATTCAAAAAGAAGCCTTGAAGAATCTCACCGCTGATATTATTATCATCATTATCAGTCTCAAAGGAGGCGTTGCAAAAAGCACAACATCCTGCTCTATTGCTGAATATCTCGCCAACCGGATGAAGAAAAAAGTAGTACTTCTGGATATGGATATAACCAACCCCAGCGCCCCAAAAATACTCGGCCTGGCCGGACGAGAACTAACATTCAATGACAACGGCAATATTGAGCCCGTCAAGCAGTCGCCGTTCCTCAAAGTTATGTCGGTGGATTTCTTTTTGCCATCATCTGATCAGCCGATCCTGTTCGATGAAGACAGAAAGATAAACCATATGATCCAGTTTATGAAATCCGTCGAATTTGGCAAATGCGACTATGTTGTCATTGATACCCCACCAACAACAAGCCCTGAGCTATTCACTATCCTAGATCTATTCAAAGAAAGTAACATCAGAATAGTCCTGACAACCCAGCCCGGAGAGGCGTCTGCCAACAGCGTCCAGAAGTCCATAAAGCATCTGACCACTGTTGGCCTGCCCATTGCCGGGATCATCTGCAACATGGACGGATTTACCTGCAGGCACTGCGGCACCTATGACCCAATATTCCCTCGCCCGACTTCTATTCAAGACATGGCCAGGAAATATGGAATACCCTTCCTGGGCAGCATACAACTCGGAACCGTCCAAGAGAATGAAAAGAAATGCCTGGTCATAAACCCAGTCGCCCTTGCTCCTGTTATCAAAAAAATACTAATCACCAAGCCCGTAAAATTCCCACCTAAATACAAGGACCTGACAATGTTCCAGAAGGCCATGATCGCTCGTAACATGAAGAAAAACCTCAATGCCGCCATAAGGTGATAAATATGATGTCCAGGATGAATAAAAAGAAAAAGGGCATACCGTTTGAAGCTCGGCAGATCGCACCGGTCAATCCCATGACTGCGGCCCCGAAAAAAATAGAAGGGGAATGGCGCTTCCCCCTAAACGTCCCCATACCCGATGACATGATGTATTGCCCGGTCTGCCATAAGAAGGCGGAACGTATTCCTGGTAAAAAAGGTCCAATGGGCGAAACCGTATTTCGATGCCTAAATAGTTCTGAGTGCAAAGTCAAAGAATTCATGAGGAAAATAAAATATCCCGCCTGGTGCGACAAGCACAACGCCTGGGTAAAAGGACCGCAGTGTAAAAGGTGCCATGAGTTTATTCTACATGCCGAAGAATGGAAGTCAAACGACATGGCCTGCCCCCACTTCCACGAACTCACCGAGGATGCAAAGAAAAAACTCGCAGAAGAAGGATTTGAAGAACTATAATGGTGGTTCACATGACCTATTACGATGTCGCCATAGTCGGAGCCGGTCCTGCCGGACTTCAAGCCGCACATACCCTCAGAAATATCACCAATATGAGCATAATGATCATCGATGCAAACCCACTCGACTATGAGAAACCCTGTGGCGGCGGACTACCCATAGACTGCCTCAAAGACTTCCCATATCTTGAGCAAGCCATAAAGCACAAGACAACTAAGATCCGAGCGCAATACAAAAATATATCCCGCGAATTTCCTGTTGTTATTAACATGTGCCCGAGAAAGGACATGCGCAAACTTCAGTTTTCTATGATATCATCGGACGATAGAATCACCATCACATTATGCCAGCGCATAGACCATGTTCATATACCAAATAAAGCAATCTATCTGAGTAATGGCCAGCATATAAACTACAAATGGCTTATAGGAGCCGATGGTGTAAACTCGATTGTTGCAAAGGCTATCCATTTCAGCACTGCTAAAGTTCCAATAGTCCTATCTCATCTCAGATCTCTGACGAACAACTACCCAGATGAGCATATATCAGACATCATATTCCTCGATGACGTATTGGGATACTTCTGGATATTCCCCAAAGGCGATCATGTCAATGTTGGAATGGGCGGGCATATCAAAGGAAAGGAACTTCGAAAAAGGTTCGAGACCAAACTAAATACCTTGATCCACAATTCATATGATGAATTCTACCCGAGTTACTATAGTAGGATCTACGATAGTGCACACCTTATCCCGTTCGACTACACACCAGGACCCCACTACGATAAAGACAACAATATTATCCTCTGCGGAGATGCGGCATCATTCGTGAACCAAATGACCGGAGAAGGGATATGGTTCGCTCTCACAAGCGGCAAAGAAGCCGCGGAGGTCATTGCTGGGACCCGCAACTTCGCAGATTATCCCTCCTTTGCCCATTACCTCGAAAGGGTTCAAGCATTAAAGGACGATATCCGTAACCTCCCAACAGGAGAGACCTTCGATCAGATATTTTGCGGGGAAGAATCAAATGATACTGTTAAATTCCTGTTCAGTCATAGCATACCTCAACCCCGCCCCCTGACTGATGAAGAAAAGAAAAATATATATGATAGGCTCGGTGGTGCATAATGGATCAAAGCAAACTAACTATAACTGAACGAATGCTTATGAAAAGCAAATTCATCGATGATACCAAGAAGAAAACCGTCATGGAAGTATTCAGTAAAATGGTCATACTTGCGAATCAAGAAATAAATCTGTCCGAGTTCAAGAAGACCTACTTCCCCACTGAAGATAGGACCCTCGAATTCATAATTGATGGCATGGAGGACCTCGATACGGGATTCGTAATTCAAGAAAATAAAGTTCGAACCATGAAGAAGCTCCAGGACAAGCCCACGGCTACCTTTAGATGCTCGGAGGACACTTTCCTCCGGCTCGGGACTGGAGAAATAACTTTCGCCCAGGCTTACTTCTATGGATGGCTGAGCATATCTGGTGAGAAGGCCATCAGGGACTACGAAATATTCAAGCGTATGTTCAATAAATACCGCTACATCTTTGACAAAATAAATGGAAAGTGATACCAATGCCTCAACCAACAAAAGAACAAATCCGCGAAAAGATGAACAAGATCTCAGAGGCCATAGATGCATCCCTATCAACCAAGTTCGAGAGCGATGAACTCGGTCCTATTATCAACATCCTGACCTATGAGCAACAAAATGCAGGGAAGCGTCTAAGACCCGCTCTTGCATCAATGATATCCGACACGTTGGGCGGAGATTTCAAGACTACTATCGACATCGCCACGGCTTGCGAACTACTTCATTCTGCGTCCTTAATGCTCGATGATGCTATTGATGAAGATCCTATCCGACGTGGCAAGCCTGCAATTCACAAAGCCTTCGGTGGTGGCATGACATTGATGGGAACATACGTCTTAGCCCTACTTGGCCTCGAGATCGGCATCACCAAGAGCAACGAACTCGGAAAACTCCTCGTAGAAACCCTACGACGCTTGGTAGTCGGCAGCAGTGCAGAACTCACTTGGGCTGAATGGGATCAGAACGATTATCTCAATATAGTTTCCAACAAGACCGCCGCGCTATTCGAGGCCCCCTGCCAAATCGGTGCCATTACTGCTAACCGACCAGAATACCGCGATGTGGCCAAAATTTATGGAAACCATCTCGGAATGCTATATCAGCTCACGGATGATTATGTAGATGTCGCCAAGAGTATAAAACTAAATGAACCAGTTGGCGACATAAAGAATAGAATTACCACCATACCCATCATTCATACCTATAAACACACCGGCAAATCTGAAATAAAATATCTTCTCGAAATGTATAGGAAGAAGGTATCCCTGCCCGACGAGTATCTACGAATGATCATATACGAGATAGATCAGTGTAAATCACTCGAATACCTCTCTGGTCTGATAACCGACCTACGAGCCACGGCAGTTGACGACGCGCTCAAGTTCCCGCTCAACACACACAGAGACTACCTCCTCGCAATGCCACAGTTCATGATTGACTCACAACTTGAAGAAATAGATATGCCCTCATTCAAAGAGTGATATTATGTCTCACAGAAGGAAAGAGAAGGATATCAAAAAAGGGGCGGCCGAGTCATTGATTGATTCCGGCGTCTGCTTCTTCCGATCAGAGAATTGCGACAAGAACTACGACTGTAATCACTGCAGTAAGGTCCCCGGATTTAGCACCAACATAGGAACCTATAATCCAAGCCAACTACGACGCAATCTCAAGAAGGCTCGCAGCATAAAAAAATTGGCGAATTTCAAGGACCACCCCCCAATCATAGCAACCTCTCCGCCCCCGCCGACACCATCCTCGGAACCCAAAAATTAGACCCTTGTTTTTTATAGATATAAAACATATCCGAAGGTTTTATATATATAAAAGCCAATATACCTTCGATAACTATGGCGCCGCAAACTGATAACGATGGAAGCATCGTAAAGAAAGCCGCAGAAGAGCAAAGACAACTCGACACCCAGCAGACCCAAACGTCAGAACCAAGCGCCATAGATCCCATATATGACCCCACAACAAAGACTATGAAGGCGCCGGGGATGGAAGGCGGATTCTTCGTCGGAGGCGCACCCCCTGCCCGCACCCCTGCAGCGCCCCGCCCCGAGGGTCAACCCCAACCCCAAAACATTCAGGATCTGCAGGCTCGAATGGCAGCACTTCAAAACGAACTTGCCTCGCTTCAACAGCAAGGACAAACATCATCTTCTCCCTCCCCTCCTCCGGTCAGGGATCCCCCAAGGACCCCCATGTTCGGCGTAGATATTCCACAGCAAGCAACCACCTCGAGCACAGCACCAAAAACCCCCAACAATTCTTCATCTCAAACACCTCAACAAAAGCAACGGGAGCCCATAAAGACTCCCATGTTCGGACCTGAGTTAACTCCGCCCGAGCAGCCCCAACAGCAGGCGCCTGCCGCGTCACCTCAACCGCAGCAGGTGCCTGCTGCTCCTTCACAACCCGCGCCTCCTTCCCAAGAATCCCCCCCAACCTCTGTATCACAGAGCCCTAACATGGAGGACAATCCGAATGTATCACCCTATGGATACATCTCCTACTCCCCCAGCGGTCAAGGATTTGCACTTATCATGGACCGCCTAACTCAAACCGACATCGATTACTTCGCGTTCATGGCCAATTACTTGCACGAATCCTATCCCAAAGCGATGCCCGACGCGCACCCTGCGCTCATGATGAAGTTCGCCGCCAATCATCTACTAATAGATATAAGAAAGGCGCTCGCAGATAAGGTTATCTGCAAGCAATGTCACACCGAGATGCCCGCTTCGAGCATACAGTGCCCCAAATGCAAAGCCTTCAACAGATGCCCTCAATGTCACGGTTTCGTCGGCGGCAGCTTCCTATACATCTAACACACCTCAACAACAATCTCTGCGATGGATGTGGTTGTTTTTAACGACTGCACCCATCGCAGCTTTAACCTTCATTCGCAAATAATATATGCAGATGACTACTCAGATGACTACTCAGATGACTACTCAGATGACTACCCTGCATGACGCTATATATGATGGTCCTAAAATAAAATAATCCTTCCCGAGCACGGTAAAAGCACGGTGCGGACATGACCGAAAATGATGAAGACCCCGATGATGACGAAGATCAGGAAGACCCTGATGATGAAGACTCAGACAAATCCCCCTCACAAGACCCGAAAGACAGAAGAAAATACAAGATTGACCTAAAACCGGGAGAAGTGATCCTATGCCCCAAATGTAACATGCCCTGCGAAGCTATACCGAAACTCGTAGGGCACTTCAACAACAAACATCCCGGATTCAAACTCGAAGACTTCAAGGATAAATTAAAGGTAGTATCTAAAAAGGAACTCAAGACCAAATCATCGTCAAAACCACAGGTGGCTCAGAAAATGACAGAGGAAGAGAAGAACGAAATGACACCCGAAATAGGGGATGCAGCCCGCGCCAGAGGAAGACTGAAACAACTCCTGCTCACATATGCTTCGCTGCCCGTAAACAAGCGCACAGAACTATTGGCGGAACGAGAAGCCCTTGCAGCCTATCTCGCCATGCTTGCGGCAAGGGACGTGCCCTATAGCAGAATTAAAGAAATAGAATCAGACGTGGAGACAAACATCGCTCCCGCTCTCCGAGATGCCACCGGCCAAAAGATAATAGAGCCCTCTGAAACTCCCGACGAATCACCCAAAGAAATAGACACCGATCTCAAGATGAAAATTCAGAAACTTAGATCTAATATCAAAGCAAACCTCCAGAAAATTGCAGACATGCCCGCCAACCTACAGGAGACCATCAACGCTGAAAAGGACACCCTCATTACACTCAATCGAAAACTCTGCAAAGAAGATATCGTCAAGAAAGAAGTAACAGAAATAGAAGCAATCTACTCTTCTATACAGCCCTACGTCGAGGCCGCAACAAGGAAATCCGAAAAATACTCTAAGCGCGACCCTGAAGATGAAGATGATGAAGATGAAGAGGACGATATAGAAGAAGCGCGGGAGATGAAGAGGCTTAAACGCAAGGCACGGAAACTCGAACTTAGGGCGGAAATAAAAGCTATGAGAACCGACCTGGGCTTGGCCGGAGGAGCCCCGAATGCCACTGCCCCACAACCGATCATGGTCCCACGCCCGAAAATAGATCAGCAGACCGGGCAGCAAATGGTGGATGCCAATGGAACTCCCATAACAGAAATGACATATCAATATCCTCTCGCTCAGGATCCTATACAGGCCACCCTCCTGACATATATCCTGGATGACATGAAATATAAGAACCGAAATAACGGCGGAGATTCTATGGAAAAGTTCTTGATGGAAATGAAAAAAGAGGACATGGAGTGGCGGCACGAATTTATGGAAATGCAATATAAGAACAAAGACAATAGCCAGAGCGAGGAAGTAAGGGAACTGAGAAAACAGACCCAAATTCTCATAGACCGAGGGCACCAACGCGAGGTTGAACAATTATCGGGACAAATCGAAAACATGCAGGCTTTGGTCTCACAAAACCCCATAGACCGACTACTTGCTGAGAAACAAAAACTGATAGCACTCGGTATTGCACAAGATCCGGGAACCGCCCGAGCCCTGTCATCCCAGGAGCAGTCCCTCGCCTACAGTAAAGAAGCTTTGGACAAGAGCGCAGCCAAGCTCGATTCCTTCCGGGAGGACATGAAGGAATTAGGGCAGCCCCTCATCGAACTCAATACGGAGTTCATGCGATCCCGACTCAAAAAGGAAGAAGATGATGCCAGGGCAAAGGGTCAGGCCCCCTCTCACTCCCCGCGGCAGCAACCACAAATGACCGAAGATGAAAGAAAGCGGAAGTGGAAGGAGATACTAGAAGCTACTGATCACGCAGCTCAACAAGAAGGACAAGGAGGATAATACATGAAGCAAATAGCAGCTCGACTCAAAAAACTAGAACAGGACGTTGCAGAACTGAAAGCACTGTTCCTACCAAGCCCCGGCAGATCACTTAGAGCACCACAAAATTCACCGCCCCCGGCAAGCCCGCCTGCGAGCCCCTCGCAACCACCACAGCAAACCCGACCAAGGGAGAAGACCCAATCATGACCCCCTGGTGCTCAATAGACGGATGCCACAATGACCGCAATGAACATTGCCCGTGTGGTGCTGAAGTTTGCATGTATTGCGAAGAGCATGGTAAGCAGCATCCGCATCCAAAGGTAAAGAAAGAACACAAGATAATAATCTGCAATGAATGCGTAGAATACACATTCACACAGAAGATTCTTCGACCTTTTAACAAAATACTTGGACCTTTCTTCCCCTCCTTATACAAACCGTGCTATAAAGCTTGCGAAGTAGATCTCGAAGACGGAAAAATATCACGCACCTACGACGCCTGTATCCATATATGGCTCAAGATGTTCGAAGACAATAATATAAAACTTGATCATCTAGTAGTAAAAGTGGATCCCAACGCCCTGTGTAACGGCCAATCCTGTCAAGGAAACTTAAAATAGGCAGAATACTATACACTAATCGGTGTAAAAATGCCTCAAATACCATTTGTTCTGCCAAGTGTCTTCCGAGCAGAGCGATCACCCGAATTCTTTCAGACAATGCCTGTGATAGTAGAAGCCGAACCAACTCTCAATGCCAACATGCTTGCAGGAAAGGTGGCCGTGAAGATCAACGCAGAGATAGGAAAGACCATAGACTCTATGAACATGTTCTCGGCCATAATACCCACCGGCCTTGTTGACGATCTAGCTTCGGTAGAAGGCGTCCGGTCCATTTCACTCGACAGGCGGCACTATGCATTTGCTGCTCCCCCATTACCAACACTTCCAGGAATCAAAGCTACCATAGATGGCTTTGTACCGACATCCGAAGCCATAAAGCGCGTCAACATACCTGCATTACACGCCTCGGGAATTACAGGAAAGAATGTCAAGGTAGCCGTCCTCGATACGGGTATAGATCTAGCTAACCCTCAAATACAAGGCGCTGCTGTTAAATTGAGCACCATGAAGGCATTCCCGACCGGTGATGATGAGAACGGGCATTCTACCTGGTGCTGCACCTGCATCAAAGGAAGACGCTTTGTAGATGATATAACGGGCCTTATAGCGCAGGGTGGGGCGCCAGAATGTATCCTAACATCAATCAAAGTCCTTGGTTATGGGATAGGAACCGGTATGACCTCCGATATAATGGAGGCTATAGAACTCGCCGTAAACCAAGGCAACAAAGTCATATCTATGTCTCTTGGAAGTGAAGGCTCGGACGATGAGGACAACGATCCGATGGTACGTATGATCAACCAATACGCCGTCGATCATCCTGATGTTATATTCTGCATCGCCGCTGGAAATTCAGGACCTGCAGACAAGACCATAGGAATACCGGGATGCGCGGAAAAGGCCGTAACCGTAGGGTCCCTGAGCGCAATAGACGGACTACCTGCATACTTCTCGAGCCGCGGGCCTACTATTCAATCCGGCCTTCCAAAACCCTGCATAATGGGCCTTGGTGGAGGAAGGGCCAATGAGAACTTCAAGCCCAAAGAGAATATATGGTCCGGGACATCTCTAGGATCGCTCCTCGACGGCATGGATAAGGCCATAAATGGGTTTACCGCCATCGCCGGAACATCTATGGCCACACCGCAGGTGGCCGCAGTAATGGCCCTTTGGAAGCAGCAATACCCCGACCTGACCTCAGACATAGCAAAGGGCATATTCAAGGTAATGGGCAAGCCCCACGATAATATGACGGGGTTCGGACTTATTGATGCACTGTGGATAGAGAATATCACAACGAAATAGGCTTGCTAATCCATTTATTGCATCCGGGGAAGTTACAACCGACCTCGCACTTACTCCAGGTAATTGTTTTACTGCGAGACATGCAAAAAACATACTTCCTTGGATCGCTCATCTCTTTTTCAAATTCCTTTACCATTGGTGGGCGAGAAAACGAAGGAATGCCATCGTCGTTATGAACATCTACTACTTCACCGCAATCCGGGCATCTCAAACCACCCGACGTTCTGTTGCCGTAATAAAGTCGATGGTGGCTACACCCTTTCCCCAAGGCCAACAGAACCGCCCTCCACCCGTTTAATAACCTTGACAATCCTCCAATCACAGCAGCATTCGATCTTCCCCGATATATCAACGACGTTTATTGAATGTATTTCTCCAGAAGAGTTCATAATATTAACTATATACCTCGTCTTTATGCCCCGCTTTAAAAGATCAAAATCTGCATCCATATGATCCTTCTTCTTAGGTAAAGACTCGTCAACCTTACTAACCTTTCCCGGAGGATAGATAGGAGATCCATCAACAAGAACCTCGTCTTCTACGCGAAGGTGACAGCATCCCCCTCTGGGCCAAAATACGGCGATATGACCCTTACCATAATCCCGGATGCGCTCGGCCTCCTTCTTGTGTTTTGTTCCACGCGAGTCCACCCATTCTATCAAAGGCATTCATTCACCCCCCGAATTTTGCTTCTTTCTGGCCATGCTATGGAGCATCTCTTCATCGTCCCTGGTACATCTACCAACGATCTTCCAACATCTCTGTATCATCTGCCAAATGGGGTCCTTGTCTGGGCAGGGCGGATCCTTCAACCTGTCGTCATAGTTCCGCCTCTCATTGAAAAATGGCTCGCAGTGCTCATTATTGAGAGCGCACCACGCCCCGTCCCTTTGCAAAAACCGACAGTTCATTTCTTTCTGATCTCCTTGAGCCTTTCCTTCTCCTTCGAACAATCCGAGCAGGTGTTCTTTGGATCGCATAGGTATCCAGTGATATTACATACCACTATCGTTATTGTCTTAACCCTATGATTGTCCTTGTTCTTTTTTATTCGCAACTTCCGCTTCGGTGATAACTTGAATAATGACATTTTGGTTCTCCCTTGAAATTCTATGGGATCATGAATGTCTTGACTATTTTAACTATCTTATCTGTGAAGTTCGTTGCCCGAACACTGATCTCTTCATTAGACATATATCGCTTTTCCCTGCCAGCGTCAATTCCCAGACATATAGCATCTGCCATTACTATATCGATTTTCCTCCGCATTATTTCCTCTTCGGTAAGTTTGCTATCATTGTCATTTATATGAACTTCTAATACTGCAGTAGTCTGGTTATCCCTCACCAGAATACTGGCGATTTCCATTGGTCCACACTTCGGGCAGGTAATAGTTCCGTCTGTGGTCATCGTAGTAAGAACACATCCGCACTTCGGGCAGGATACCAATTAATCACCTTTCTTCTTGCAGACGTGGTATTCCCATTTCTTTATGTCCTCTCCACACTTCGGGCAATATACTTCCCTGAACGGATCGGCATCCATAAAGAGATCTATGCTCTTAGGTTTCTTGGCATCCCAGAGTATTTTCCTCTGACAGAGCTGCTCCACCAGATTAAGACCCGACCCCACAGTCCTTGCAAGCTTCATCCACTCTCTCGGATATTCCTCTGGCGGATATTTGTCGAGCAGGGGCTGTATAACATCGGCCTCGATCTTGAAAGCCTCTTCATATCCATTGAGAGAAGACTTGCCATTAACATTATCACTTGGCCAGTCGAAGTATATTTTATAGTCCATCTTCACGCAAGTAAAATCTCCGTCCAACAGGCCCTTCTTCACCGAATAGTATTCCTTAGTTGCTTCGCTTATGGACTTGAATGACCTGTGAAAACTATTCAGATCCATACCTATATCAATGTTCATGCCCGGTGTATGTGGCTCTACCACTACAATATACTTAATATTCGACCATCTCTGAAGTGATATCTGAAGGGTCAGGATATCCGTTCTTTCCTCTTCGGGAATCCATTTGTTTGGAGTTCCTATCTTATTGCTCTTAAACTTTATTTCTATAGTCTCTTTCAGTATGACCTCCTTGTCCATACCATCAATTCCCTTTGAGGCCAACTCGTCCAGGATATGTATTTTCTCTTCCTTTGTAGTATTACTGCTCTGATTTGTTGGTGTAAGATCAATTTTCGCCAGATCGTCCAGGGCATCCGACCACTCCTCGTGTAAGAGACTCACCTCAACCGCGCCTATTCCAACACCAACCCGGCCGGTCCTTGAAATCGGAATACTGTCAACTTTCTCAAAGTTAGACTCATGCCCAACAAAACATCTGGCACCGTCATAATTGATATAACTATACTCCACCCACTCATGCTGACGATAGCCATGAATCATCAAATACAAGCCTTTATTCTCTCCCTTGACCACTACTGCCAGGTCGCCCTTCTTGAATTTTGTGTCATTTATAATTGGCTTCCCATCTTTCTCAGCGGCTATCTCCTTGCAAACACACAATTCCTTCGGAAGACCGCACTTATCACAAACGACTGGCATACTACCATCCCCAAACATCCTTGTCTTTCTTCAAGTTATCTGCTTCGATCTTTACCTTATGATCGATGACCGTCCGCTTCCTAAGAAGATCCTCTAGCTCTTTAATAGTCTTGATCTCTGCGACAGACATGAACTCTACCATTGTTCCTTGTATTGTTCTGAGAATCTTCTTAATGGCCGCGTGATATGGTTCACCATAGAGCTTAGTTGAGATATAAATTGTATGTTCGGCGCCACAGCGGTTCAACTGATATATACCCTTATACTTGAATCCATCATCAACCAGGACCTCGAGGACCTTCCCCACTCTGTCTTGCCTATACCATATATAGTTATTATCCTGCGGGGACCTGTGAATATATCCTGCTTCCTTGCATAGCCGGGACAATATCACACCGATCTTGACCTCCATGTCCGGCAGGACCGCAGGCAAATCCTTGACTATGATCCTATTGGGTCTATACACTGCTACGCCGAATGTAAGTTTTGAAAGGAATATATCAAGATCGGTCCTGTGCTGACCAACGCAGGCAAACTTGATAGACTCGTTCAAAAAGGTATGTGCTTCCTTGAACTTCCTAACGTCCCGGTCCATCACTACCTCGTCCAAGGACATAACCAGGTAGTATTTGCTCTTGGCATCACATTCAAACAGCGGCCGGATCTGATCCAGATTAACATAATCGGCTATCTGGAATGCGGAGTCACAAGCGCCGTCCAGTATCCACTTAAGGGGGACATCGTTGTTCAAAACACTGTTACTAAATCCGGCATTCTTTCCTATCCTATGTAACGACTGAAGAACCTCGAACCTCAATTCATCGTCTCCATAATGAGGCGCCGAGCCTTCTTTATCTTTGCAGCCAGATTCATTGCGTCCGTGTTCCCACTATTCCACAAAATCATTGTGAGCAGTTGCATTTCCTGCTCTGTCAAATCTTGCCGCTTCAGACCAGACTCGCCGTTCATTTATGCTTCTTTTCCGGCGTGAGAGGCGGCACTGGTTCCTTCTTCTTCAGAAGGTTCTGAACTTCCTTAAGACACTTCAGGCACAGGAACTTCTTCTGGGATATGTCCATACCGTCCCGATCCTTTTCCTGAACATCCGAGGCGACTGCGCCGGTGGGGTGTATGATATAAGTCTCTACCTGGCCATACACGTCCCCCAGGATCTCATCGCCGCACTTATCACAATAAGTCCTTGTGGCCATAATATTCACCTTCTATTTGTTCTCCAGTTGGCTCATGAGCCGCACCAGGAGAGCATCATAGTCCTCGCCTTTCTTGCTGAGGTCCTTGAGGCGATCCCTGGTGCCTCTCTTGAGCCGTATGGTCGTCAGAATATTTAAATCATCCGACGACTGATTATCTGGCTCTGGTGTGACATTTCTTAACACCTATACACCATATACACGTAGGTATATTTAAAGATTATTGTTGCTTACACCGATTCAACCTGGCACACACCGGGCACCAGGATCCAAACTTAATTGAGTTGAAGGATGCCTCCCACTCATGGCCGCTATCGCAGCACCATCTCATCCTCTTGTATGAAGACACATACTCCGCGGACAAGCACAGCCCGCCGCGACCCTCCGCCATCTTCAATGCCTCCGCCAGCCTAATTAAATTATATCTGTGTCTTCCAGCCCCTATTCCTCGACAGGTCGGGCATTTTATTGATTTATACCGCAGAACGGAGGCTTTGGCCGTAAAGGTATTACCACAAGAACACTTCCACATCAGAGGAGTTCTGAAGTTTGTATATCCAACCGATATCATCTCCGCCCCCCTCGCTCGGGCCTCCTCTCTCAAACGCTCGATTGTATATACTGGCTTATTTTCTTTCCTACACCACCGGCAACTTAAATTTACAAGGCGAAGAAAGGATGCCAGCCGATGATTACATCTATGCCCCTTTGAACATGTCCAGACAACAATATCATATACTGGCTTTGAACCATCTGGAAGTAATCTCCTCTTACCAATGGCATCACAACCCCGCTCAATATACACCAATTTACCATCAATTCGATTAAGTTTCTCCTGTATTTTTACACCTAATACCTCGTCTGATACTCTTTTTCTGCCTCTTTTTTTGGAGTATTTTTCCATAAAGGATACCATATACGCAGCGTATATTTAAGCATTATTACGATGCACCAATTTGGTGCTCCTTGTAAAATGTTTCACGATTATTTATGGGATACAATTTTTCTGGAAAAATTGTATCTCCCTAATAGACGTGAAACATCTCCCGAAAGAGAAAGAATGATATGCGACGAAGCAGTAATATACTAACAGCATTTATTAAATCTTATGATAAAGGATGATGCCTGACTCTTTGGGAGATGTTTCACGTCTATTAGGGAGATACAATAGTTCGGGAAGGTATTTTTTAATTTACTCATATAATATGTAAATTAGGAGAAAAATTAGAGTTTAAATAACACCGCACATAGACGGTATGATTGTTACTTAATTGAGCATAGAAAATGGATAGATTTTGATTACGAAAAATTTAAATCAATCGTAACACATACCGTTGAGTATGGTTGATAGGGCTCCAATAGAAAATATGATGCTTTTGGCGTTTCGGCCAAGTAATATCAATGCCGTCTCAAACATAATGCACAATCCAATAAGGGATCTGGGTATGCTACATCTTCAGGCAATTGAATCTCTGGGAACCAGTATTATATCAACGCAGGGGGATCCAGCAAAACTCCCTATAGCGTTTGGAATGTTCATAATGGAGCGTCTGGAGGACCCTATAAAGGTGGTCTCCACAATGCTGCTGGCAGGTAAGAATGGGTGACAGATATGGTCAAGGAAGTGGTTTTGATTAAGGCACGGGGTGGAACTCCGGAGCAGCGGGCGGCAATAGCCAGTGCTGCTAAGGAAATGAAAGACATGGACGTTGATTTTCTCAACATCGACGGAATAGAAGGGGATCTGTCCGTAGAGGTGAAGACATCGTGTGGGGTGGCAGAAGCCAAGGGCGATGATCTTAAGGAGGGCGGGTCCGTTCTGGAGAGTCTGATAAGTAAGGTAAAGTGTCCTCTAAGTTCTCCCGAGGTAAAGGCGGGGACTCCTGTTCAGGAGGTCAAGCCAGAGGAGAAAAAGGAGGGGTCTGACGCTGTTCAAGCAAATTGATGTTAAGGTCGGGCCGGAAGGAACTGTTGTGGATTTCTGGCCGGGCATGTTTGTCAAGCCTACGCATGAGAAGGAAGTATCAAAACAAAATCCGGACATAAAAGCAGATCTCGGCGTCGTTGGCGGAAAACTCTCGCCGCTGAAAGCGTATTATCCCAAGGGTTTTGAATTGTCAAGAATAGAAAATGCTGCGGATGTGTTCAATACAAAAGAGAATCTCTTTTCAAAGATAGAGCACTGCCCGATGTGTGAGAGGAAGCGCCGAGAGATCGTTGAACGTCTCAGGACAGCTCTTGCAAAGGGAACGACCAGAGACGAGAAGATGAAGGCGATGACCGAGGAGAGCAACAAGATACGTCAGGAACTTGGGATGTCTCCAAAGACGGCGGTGCCGAGAGAGAAAGAAGAGAAAGCCGTGCCGCCCGCACTGATACCAGTGATTCTTCCTGGGTCAATACCCGGTGCGGCGGATGATATTCCTGTTCTTGTTCCTGCTCCTCCAATTCCTAATGTAGAGAGTCGTGAAATAGATCTCGAGCCCGAGCAGCAACAGATTCTCAGCAATATTAACAATGCGATTGATACCATACAGCAGACTTTCGATTTGCTTGCGGCCACTCCCGAAAAGATACAGTTTCCATCCTGGAGGTAATATTATGGTAAGTTGGTGTAATGACTGCCAGAGGTATATCAATCAGGTATGTGATCGATGTGGCGAGGGGTTTGGATCTAATACCTGTGAGAAATACGCTTGCGGTGGCATGATGATTTGCCCGGTGTGCAAGGGCAATAGGCTGAGTGCAAAAAAAGCCTTTGGTCCCGATCCATATGATTACATCCAGCGCAAAAGGGATGCTGGGAGTTCTCCAATGAATGTAAAATTGTGTCCGGGGTGCAATGCCAAAGTGGATAGTATAGAGTGGAGATATTGCGTCTGGTGTGGGCAGGCACTGAAAAGGTGATGATTTGCAGAACCCGGTGAGTTATGTTCGGGAGATCTGGGGTGTTTCTGTATTACTTGGAGAGATCACCGGCAATCCAGCTTGGAAAATATTTGCTTGTATTCTGCTTGGGGATATACGGGTCAAGGTCTTCTGAAAAGTTTTATATACTTTAAACGATATACTGTGGAGTAGTTGAGGTGTTACAATGCCTGAACCTGTAGGAAGAGTCGCAGATAAGGTTGATCAAGTGCTTGATGACGTTCTTGGGACCGCAATTTCCATCCCAGAGAGGCTTACGAACCACGCAGACAAGATAGTCGATGGCGGATGCAAGTTCGCTGATCGCTTTGTCGATGGCGGGGTCAAGACCGTGGACCGTGTAGGCACCGGTGCCCTCGGGAGTGCGGACAAGATCACATCAAAGGCTGTGGAGATCCCGGAAGACATAATTGACACCGCAGACAAGGTTCTGAGCCACGGATCAGACCAGGTGGGCAAGGCCGGGAAGACGGTTTTCGAGATCCCCGAGAAGGTCATGGGGACCGTCGAGAAGATGGCCCCGTAGGGGCAGTGGCAGAAAGGAGGATGCACGTATGGTTGAAACTCTGAAGAGCATTCTTCCGCCGCCTCCGCATGAGGTTGCGCGGGAGATGATTGGCGATGTCAAGGGCATCGCAGAGGACATGAAGAACGGGATGAAGGGTGCTCTGGACGATGCGAAGAGCACCGTTCAGGAACTTGCTCCTCACCGGGTTCTTTCAGAGTTGAAGCCTGGAAAGGACATGCTCCCGCCGCCCCCGCCGAGACCGCCGAGATTAGGAGATTAGAACTCACGAATGAATAAAAGTTGAGGTGTTGGATATGCAACAGAACATGCCATTTGTGGACGTGATGAAGCTCCCGATAAGCATTGGGTCCGCCGTAATTGAAGGCGGAGAGGTAGGACTGAAGGGCGGAGACCCTATATTGGCCACCGCGACGAAGCTGGAGTCGGCATTCAAGAAGCCGATGTCGATGCTCATGATGGGCGGGCAGCCCCCGGAATTCGCGCCCGTTATCGAGCAGTTCAAGGCGATGGCGCTTCCGCCTCTTCCGCAGAACATCTTCCCTGCTGGCCCGCTGGCAACAGGCAAGGAGATCGTCGGTGAAGAGAAGACCATCGGGAAGCACGAGAAGGTCAGGACCAATATCTACTAAGTAGATACTGGAGGGATATTCGATGCCCGAGAATGCAGAGCAGCCACAGCAGCCGCCGGTGTTGCCATTGTTCGCACCGTTACAGATGCTGACCGAAGGATTCGGTCTGGGTCTGTCATCGTTGCAGTCAATGGCGCAGAGTTTTGCGAATGTCAATGCAATGAACCTACAGGGCATATCCAGCACCATACAGAAGGGTCACGCGCAGTTCATTGCTGGAGGCAACAACATCACGGCGCAGATAGATGGGATCCTGAAGAAGCCGCTTGTGGACGCATCGCAGATCGGGAAGGGAGCAGGGTATCATGGCCATCCGGTCCCGCCCCCTCCGCTATCAGTCACACATCCTGAGCTATTCCAGGGTGGTGCAGGACAGCAGCAGGCGCAGCAGATGCAGACCACGATATTCTCACCGGTAGAAGCACAGACTGCCCCGGTAATCGAGCCCAAGGGTGATCAGTATCATCCCTTGACCGAGAACCAGTCAAACTTCCGCGAGGGAGGCTTCACGCAGAGCCCGAGAGGGACTGATGAGCCTGCCCAGAAGAAGAATATAACGACCTTATTCCTGTGATCGTTCGTAGATCACCTCCTGAAAAGGGGCGGGCGTAGGCGTAACGTCCCGCCTCACTCTTTTTGCTGAGGCTCTATTATCGTAGTTTTTATCTTAGTTGGATCCCCGCGGCTGTTGATATCCTGAATGTGTTTGATATCACCATTGAGGAGGTGCTTTCCAAAATGTCGAAGGGCCATACTGAGGTATAGATCGGTCTTTCCATAGGTTGTTCCATGTATGTGCCTGATGCCATCCAGGAAGACATTATAATCATCACGTAAAATTTTTCTACCGCTTAAGGACATAGTTTGATCGGGCATTTCCATCCTATTTATCTGAATGGTCTAACTTGTATAAAAGGATTATTGTTTTTATATACTCGTATGTTGTTCTACTCATTACCTGCATTCGTCGCAGAGATTGTTAAATAAATAAAAAGAGGTGTTTGAAATGCCATACTGGTTGAACGTAATAAACGAGAAGCCCGACGATGCCATCGCGCAGAGCCGGAAGGACACGATCCAGAGAGCAAAGGACGTTTGGGGCCTGGACTACGCTGACTCCAGCGACGGTCTGTATCCCTCGGGGAATCAGATCGGAAGGACCCAGTTCCGCCCGGACCAGACCGAGATCCGCGACTTCACAGTCGGTCTCCCGTCCACCAACGGTGGGCAGTGGAGGACGAGGGTGCAGCTCGGCCCGGCCGGTCCCATAGCAGCTATGGTCGCGGACGCCAACGGCTGGGGCACGTTCTTCGACTTCACTCTCGACGATGATGTCTTCATCATCATAGAGGGTGTTCTCTCCACCGACACCACCCCCACGGTAAGGGAAATCCACCTCACCCTGAGCGGGACCTCTCTCCCCCCGATGCAGATCGAAGAGATCTACGCATCCGAGGAGGAGACCAACAAGGGATACATGGAGATCCCCGTCGTGGTATCCCCCAAGTCCCAGTTCAACTGCCGCATACGCAGCTCCACGGTCAGC
>Ga0172364_10000512_pt1 | contig 27559 bp, 22 predicted proteins | sample LakKivSesite10cm_FD_114545 | JGI IMG/M metagenome (GOLD analysis project Ga0172364, IMG submission 114545) | Sediment microbial communities from Lake Kivu, Rwanda - Sediment site 10cm | ecosystem: Environmental > Aquatic > Freshwater > Lake > Sediment | place: Rwanda: Western Province, Lake... | reverse complement strand
TTTGCTGGAGAAAATTTAGAGGCAATCTCTCTTTCCATCCTCCTACAAGAGGGGAAATTAGTTGGTAATTGAACCAATTTTTGATCATAAATATTAAATAAAAAAGTTGACAGTTTTCCGAATTAGTATGATAATATAAAAGTTTAAATCCTCTATCCAATTTCGCTAGAATGATGGTTAGAATAAAAATTAGTGGGGTATTCTTGGTTGAAAAATTCAGCTTGATATTATATAATATATTAAAATTTATTAAGCTTAAAAAAAGAAAAATAATAAGACGAGGAGAATATTATCAAGATAGGAGAAAATATAATTGATCTATTTAATACAATTTGAATTAGATGGGAGGTGTAAAGGTGACCAAGATTAAAGTAAAAGAAAATGAAGAATTAGATCACGCTCTAAGAAGATTTAAAAAGGAGTGTCAAAAAAGTGGAATAATTTCTGAGATAAGAAAACATGAATTTTACGAAAAACCAAGTGTTAGAAGAAAAAAAAAGATCTTAGCCGCTCAAAGAAAACAGAAAAAAAGAGGTAAATTTTAAATGGCTCAGGAATTATCTTTGGAAGAATTAATCTTCAGAGATATGAATACTGCCTTGAAGAATAACGACAAAATAAGATTATCCACTATTAGATTAATCAGGGCAGCCATTAAGAATTCTGAAATTGCCAAAAGAGAAAGATTGACTGAGGAAGAAATTATTTCCGTATTAAAAAATAACTTGAAAAAAGCTGAAGAATCTTTAGAGATGTTTATTAAAGGAAAACGAGCAGACCTGATTAGTAAAACTGAGCGGGAGATTGAAATAATCAAAAGTTATCTTCCCCAGCAACTTTCTGAAGAGGAGATAAAGAAGATAGCACAACAAGTTATTAACGAAAGAAATTTTAAAACCCTTAAAGATATTGGTCCAGCTATGCGCGAGATTATGAATCTATTAAAGGGAAAAGCAGATGGAAAATTAGTTAACCAGATTGTTCGAGATTGTTTGGGTAATTCAGATAATTAATCTTTAAAGGAAAGACTCAATCTTACTTCTATAGTAAGTAAGATAGATGGGTCTTTCTTTGTTTTTTCTCAAATGTACAATAATAGTATTTCCAATCAAAAAAAAATTTACTTGATGATTAATAATTATTTTCCCACCTTAAATTTAGGAGTGATAATTATTTGACATCTAGAGGAACTTTCCTGAAGAGAGTATCTATTCTTTTTTTATTATTTCTTATAAGCTATTCACTTCTAGACCAGACTAGCTTAATTTCCTTAGCCAATGAGACAGGTGAAGTTTATATAATCCCCATTAAAGGAACAATTGATTTGGGATTGTCCTCTTTTGTAAAAAGGGTTTTAGGAGAGGCTGAATTGAAAGGAGCGCAGGCAATTATCTTTGAAATTGACACCTTTGGCGGAAGGGTTGATGCGGCAATTCAAATAAGGGATAGCATAATCAATTTAAAGATACCCAATGTAGCCTATATCCAGAATAGAGCCTGGTCAGCGGGGGCCCTGATTGCTTTAGCTGCGGAATATATTCTAATGGAAAAAGATAGCAGTATTGGTGCTGCTGAACCCCAACCCACTGATGAAAAGAATATTTCTGCCTTAAGGGCTGAATTTACTTCTACTGCTTTAAGTAGAGGGAGACCGGGAGAAATTGCTGCTGCTATGGTGGATAGAGATATAGAGATTACCGGTTTAGTAGAAAAAGATAAGATATTAACCTTGAGTGCTATACAGGCTTTGGAAAATAATTTTATTGACGGTATAATATTAGATTTCAACGAAATATTAAGTTTTCTAAAATTAGCAGATACACCAATTAGATATGTTTCAGCTAACTGGGCTGAAAAGGCGAGTCGATTGGTGACTAATCCTATCGCCAGTTCGCTTTTATTATCTGTAGGATTTTTAGGAATTTTAATTGAATTTTGGACAGCAGGCTGGGGAATTGCTGGAACACTTGGAATAATTGCTTTATCTTTATTTTTCGGAGGACATATGATCGTGAATATTGCTGGCTGGGAAGCGGTTATCCTTTTTCTGGTTGGTTTAATCCTGCTTATAGTCGAGATATTTTTTATCCCTGGGTTTGGGGTAGCAGGGATAGCTGGAATTGTAGCCGTCATAGCTAGTATAGTTCTGATAATGGGGAGTTTCGTCCAGGCTACTTATTCTATATTATTTGCCTTAATTTTGACCCTGATAGTTTTTTTAATATTGATGAAATATCTTCCTTCTACCCGAATATGGAATAAATTTATTCTCTCGACTCAACAGAATAAAGAACAGGGATATACTGTGGCTACTCAGGAACTAAATAAGTTAGAGGGAGAAGAAGGGGTAGCGATTACCCCCTTACGACCGTCTGGAATAGTGAAGGTTCACCAGATGAAATTAAATGTAATTACTCGAGGTGAATATCTCGATGCAAACACCAGAATCAAGATAGTCAGTATTGAAGGTAATAAAATAATAGTGGAAGCTATTGAAGAGGTAAGTGAAAAAGAAAATTAGTTAGGCCAATAAAATTTATCTTGTTGTTTGGAAAATAAAATAAACATAAAGAGAAAATTAAAGGAGGTTAGGAGGTTAAAATGTATAGTTTACTGGTGCCCTGGATTCCCATTTTCCTTATCCTATTATTGATCTATGTCTTTTTTCATTTTATTCCAGTAGGGTTATGGATTTCTGCCCTAGCGGCGGGAGTAAAAGTAGGCATTTTTACTTTAATCGGGATGAGGTTAAGAAGGGTTCCTCCTCATCAAATTGTAAATTCATTAATCAAGGCAACCAAGGCTGGTCTTTCTATTTCTATAGATAAATTAGAAGCCCATTATCTAGCGGGTGGCAATGTGGATCGGGTAGTGGATGCATTAATTGCTGCTGAAAGAGCGGGCATACCCCTATCCTTTGAAAAGGCTACTGCTATTGATTTAGCTGGAAGAAATGTCTTAGAAGCAGTACAAATGAGTGTTAATCCAAAAGTAATCAAAACTCCTATAGTTGCCGCTGTAGCAAAAAATGGCATTCAGGTGATGGCTACTGCTAGGGTAACCGTGAGGGCAAATATTGAGCGTTTAGTGGGAGGAGCTGGAGAAGAGACTATTATTGCCAGAGTAGGAGAAGGAATTGTAACTACTATAGGTTCAGCTGAAACTCATAAGGATGTTCTAGAGAATCCAGATAATATTTCTCGTACTGTTTTAAAAAAAGGTTTAGATTCAGGAACTGCTTTTGAAATACTTTCTATTGATATAGCTGATGTTGATGTCGGGAAGAATATCGGAGCTATGTTACAGACTGATCAAGCAGAAGCGGATAAAAAGATTGCTCAGGCCAGAGCAGAACAAAGAAGGGCCCTTGCTGTGGCTCAAGAACAGGAAATGAAGGCAAAGGTGCAGGAAATGAAGGCGAAAGTGGTAGAGGCAGAAGCGGAAGTTCCCAAGGCTATAGCAGAAGCTTTAAAGACCGGGAAATTAGGAGTAATGGATTACTTCAATCTTAAGAATATTTCTGCTGATACTTCTATGAGGGAAAGTATCTCTGAAATATCTAAGAAAGAGGAGAAGAAAGAGAAGTAGAATACTGATAAATACCACCTTTTTAAGATAAGGGGAAGAGATAAATGTTTTTGATCTATTTTATACTTTTTCTTTATCTAATGATGATTTTATTTAGCTGGATACAATATCAAATTAAGTTATCTCGAGGCAAGCAGGCAGGGGCAAAAGAAGAAGTTAAGAAGAAAGAATTTCCAAAGGAGCCAGAAGAAATTGAAGAACAGAAGTTCGAGGAAGCTCCTATCTCCAATTTATCTCAGCAAGACCGAGAACTTGATATGGATATAGAGATACCAGAATTATTTAAAGAAGGAGAAGCAGATAATTTATTTGAACCACCAAGGGAGAAAAAATTAGAAAAAATTATTTTACTCCAGGGAGAGGATACAGTATTTGCTGGAAAAGAAGAACTACTTAGTTGGGATATAGTAAGAGGGATAATTTTTTCTGAAATAATAGGTCTTCCCCGAGCTAAAAAAATATATAAATATAAAAGATAGAAAGAGGGTTAAGGCAATAAAGAAAATAATAAAAAGAGGTATCTCGCTTAATAATAAAGAAGAGCTTAGAGAATTATTTGGTCACTATGATGAAAACATTAAGTTAATCAGTAAAAATTTTTTGGTTAAAATTTCTACCCAGGATGAGAATAAGTTAGTGATTACCGGCCAGAAAGAGGATGTTGATGAATCGGGAGAAATAATTGAGATTCTTCTTTCTATAATTAGAGAGGGTTATCCTTTAAGTAAATCACAGGTAAAATATTATATCGAGATGGCTAAGAATAAACAGCCACTAAACTGGAAGTCCATATATCAAGATATAATTACTGTGTTTAAAAAGGAGAAAGAAGTTAGACCCAAAACCCTAGGCCAGAAGAAGTTGATTGATGCAGTAAAAAAGAACGAGATTGTCTTTGTTATTGGACCAGCCGGTACTGGTAAGACCTATTTGGCAGTTGCTTTATCTCTATCTGCTTTAAAAAACAATGAAGTAAGTAGAATAATTTTAGTAAGACCAGCAGTAGAGGCGGGAGAGAGTCTGGGTTACCTACCTGGTGATCTTTTAGAAAAGATAGAACCTTATTTTCGCCCTTTGTATGATGCCATGTATGATATGATCCCTCCGGAGAAATTCCACAAATTTATGGAGAGCGGAATCATAGAAATAGCTCCCTTGGCTTATATGCGGGGCAGAACTCTTAATGATTCTTTCATTATTTTAGATGATGCTCAGAATACTACTCTGGGACAAATGAGAATGTTTTTGACTAGATTTGGTTTTGGTTCGAAGATTATAGTTAATGGTGATATTACCCAGATAGACTTACCCAAAAGAGAACAGTCAGGTTTGATTAGAATTGCTAAGATACTTCAGAATATTGAGGGTATAGAATTTGTTTATCTTAATGATCAAGATGTAGTAAGGCATAGATTGGTACAAGAAATTATTAGAGCATACGAAAGAGAAGATTTAAAAAATAGCGAGACGGAGTGATTCATATGGCTTGGTATAAAAGATCGAAAAATAGGGAAGTAATAGCAGAAAAACCCTTATCTCTTAATTGGTTACAAAAATTTTCCTGGCCTAAAATAGTAATATTTTTGACTATCTTAATTGTTCTCTCTCTGATCTCCTTGATTAATTTTATTCCGGGTAAGACTATTTTGAAAGAAGGTGAAATAGCTTCTCAGGATATTCTTTCTCCTCGAACTATGGAATTTGTAGATATAGAAGCTACTATCAATTTGAAAGAAAAAGCAGCTAAATCGATAAAAGAAGTATATGAATTGAATTTAGCTAATATTGAAAATGCTGAACTTCAAACGGATAATTTATTTTTAAAGATCAAGAAGTATAAAGAGGGGATTAAAGAATTAATTGAGAATTCACCTGAACCTTTATCCGAGAAGGTCCAAAGACAGTTAATAGAAGAAGAATCTAAGAAAATGGCGGAAGAAATAGATAAAAATTTAAGATTATATATTAGTAGACCCATATTAACCAGTTGCCTTCAGCTGGATGATTTGACTTTAGAAAAGATAAGAGTAGATGTGAAGAACGCAGTACGAAAAATAATGGAACAGGGAATCAGGGAAGAAGATTTAGATACTGCTAAAAAACAGTTAATTAGAGAAATTAGTGAGATATCCATCGATCACAATGATGCTTTAATTGCCAGCGAAATTGCCAGTTCCGCTATGCTTCCCAGTTTATTCCTGAATAAGGAGGAAACAGAAAAAAGGCGTCAGGCGGCTATTAGTTCAATAGAAGAAATTAAAAAGATGATTTAAAAAGGACAGATAATTATTCGGAAAGGAGAAGTGGCTACTGCTGAACAAATTGCTATACTTAATGCCTTAGGCTTGCAGAATATTCAAATCAATTATCTTAATTTTTTGGGAATAATACTGGTGATTACGATTTTGTTAGTATTGGTATCCTTTTATTTACATTCTTTTCATCTAGAAATTTATAATAATATAAGTAAATTGATATTGATCAGTATTATCTCTACCTTTTTATTCTTGTTAGCCAAGATAACTTATCAGGTTTCTCCTTATATTATCCCGGTTGCTTCCGGGGCTATGTTGTTGGCTATTACTATAAAACATGAAATATCCTTGCTGATTACTACACTGTTGAGTTTATTAATTACTTTAATTATTGTAGGGGAAATAAACTTTTTTCTGGTGGCTATTGTTTCGGGAGTAATCGCTATATTTAGTATTAGAAAAACTACCCAACGCTCAGGTTTAACTAGAGCAGGACTAGGGGTGGCTTTGGTTAATGTAATTACTATCTCTGCTTTAGGATTAATTCAAAATAAGGATTCTTACTTTATTTTAAAAGAGAGTTTATATGGATTATTAAATGGTTTTCTGGCGGTGGTGTTAACTATAGGAATTTTACCTTTTCTGGAAAATGTTTTTGATATCACTACCCCTTTCAAATTAATGGAATTATCTAATCCAAATCAGCCTTTATTAAAGAGGTTAATAGTAGAAGCTCCCGGGACTTACCATCATAGTATAGTAGTAGGAAATCTATCAGAAGCAGCTACAGAAGAAATGGGAGGAGACGGATTATTAGCCCGGGTCGGTTCACTTTATCACGATATTGGCAAGATAAAGAGACCCTACTTCTTTGCAGAGAATCAAGAGGCTTATAAAAATATCCATGACGATCTAGAACCAAGTTTAAGTGCTCTAGTAATTGCTTCTCACGTAAAAGAAGGAGTAGAGATGGCTAAGAAAAATAAGCTTCCCAAAGATATAATTGATATAATTAACCAGCATCATGGTACCGGTCTAATAACCTATTTCTTCCATAGGGCTTTAAAGGAAGAGGAATTAAATACAGAAGAAGTTGCAGAAGAGAATTATCGTTATTCCGGTCCAAAACCCCAAACTAAGGAAGCAGGGATTATTTTGCTGGCTGATTCGGTAGAAGCAGCAACCCGAAGCTTGACCAATCCTACTGCTACCAGAATAAAAACTCTGGTAAAGGAGATTATTAAGAAAAATTTAGATAATGGCCAATTAGATGAGAGTGCTTTAACTTTAAAAGATTTAGATAAAGTTGAAGAAAGCTTTACTCGAATTCTTACTGGAATGTTCCATAGCCGAGTAGAATATCCTGATGAAAAGATAATTATGAAATTAAAAGAAGAGAAGAAAAAGAATGGAAGTATTAATAAAAAATCAACAGAAAATAGTAAAGATAAACCAAAAAGTAATGAAAGCAAAGATCAAAAAGATCCTCCAATATCTGAAAGTTGAAGATAATATTGAAATAAGTATCTTATTTACTAACGATAAATTTATTCGAAGGTTAAATAAGAAATATCGAGGTATAGATGAATCCACTGATGTTCTATCTTTCAGTTTTCAAGAAGAGAAGGAAGAGAGTTCAATAATAGAGGAAAATATAATGCTTGGTGATATTATTATTTCAGTGGAAACCGCGCAAAGACAAGCTTACTTGTTGAATCATTCTGTGGAAAAAGAAATAACTTTCCTGTTAATACATGGTTTATTGCATTTACTGGGATTCGATCATAAGGAGGGAGAGGAGGAAAAAGTTATGCGGGAAAAAGAGCTGGAATTATTAAATATTTTTGATTTTTCTGAGAGTTTCTAATATAATAAATTTGTAGGTACTGGAATCCTAACCTTTTTACCTTTTAAGAGAAACTTCTAAGGTATAATTAGAGAGGTTGCTTTATCCATAGTTTAAATTGATATAGAGGAGGTGAGGGGAGTCAGGATAAGAATTAAAAGTTTTTTTAGTTAAAGTAAGGAATAAATTTTGAAATAGGAGGAGATTTTTTAATGTTAAAGAATAAGACCATATTAGTTTTACTATTAACTGTTTGTTTAATAATGGGGATGGTTGGTATTGGATTTTCTGCAGAGAAACAATTTATTGCTATTGCCACCGGAGGTACAGGAGGAACCTATTATCCTTTAGGTGGAGCCTTGGCTCAACTACTTTCTAATTATGTAGAAGGATTGATTGTTACTGCCCAAACTGGAAATGCTTCTCGAGCCAATTGTAATTTAATAAGCAGAGGTCAGATTGAAACTGCATTTTCCCAAGCTAATGTCACCTACTGGAGTTATACCGGAACGGGGATATATAAGAATGAGCCGGTTATTACTAACTTAAGAGGAATTGCCTCTTTGTACCCGGAAACCATTCATATTATTGCTACTAAGGCCTCAGGGATTAAAAATATTGAAGATTTAAAGGGAAAGAGTGTAGGTGTCGGTGCTCCCAATAGCGGAACCGCGGCTGATGCAGAGATAATTCTAAAAGCCCATGGTCTTACCTTTGATGATATTAAAGCTGATTTTATAGATTTTAATGAAGTTGCCCAGCGCTTGGTCGATGGCCAGATAGATGCTGGCTTTACTACTGCTGGTTATCCTACTTCTAGCATTATTGATATTGCTACCAAGAGAGAGATGGTCCTAATACCGATTAGAGAAGATAAAATGAAAGAATTAGTGGAGACCATTCCCTATTATGGAGCTACTACTATTCCAGCAGGAATATATAAAGGAATAGATGAACCTGTTCCTGCGCTTGCCACACCAGCTTTGTGGATCTGTGATGCAAGATTGGAACCCACTATAGTATATAAAATGACTAAAGCTTTATGGGAACATAGAGATGTTTTAGAAAAAGTACATTCTCAAGGCAAGAATATTACCTTAGAGACTGCTCTTTCTGGTATGGGAATACCCTTACATCCAGGAGCAGAATTATATTATAAAGAAATTGGCTTGATCAAATAAGTTAGAGTAAAAAATCCCCGGGTATCATAAAAGGAGAAAAGCAGCTTTATATGATACCCGGTATTAATTTTTATGCTAAAAAAGAGAAACTTTTTATTACTTATCGGTCTAGGAATAGTGGTCATTATTTTTCTTTTTATTCCCCGATATTTTTTAGAATTAAGGTCAATCAATGATAATAAATTAATTTTTTTAGAACAAATTAAACCAGGAGATATATTTATTTTAGAATATATTCATTCTGTATCTCTTACTTCAGTCCAGGAATTTTTCAAAATTGATGAGGAGTATCAAATTATTTTAATTGAAACAGATTTTCTTGATCATGGAGCAGGCCTTCCCTATACTAATTTTGGTCAAGAGGTTTTTCTAAAAGAAGAGGGAAAGTTTAAAATAAAAAATATGCAAAGATTTATTCCAGTTCCTCTTTATTATAGGGTAGGAGAAAGTTCACATAATTGTTTTTATTTCCGAGATAATAAAATAGATTTATCTTCTTTATTAGGAGATACATTATTAACTATAAAAATAGTTAAACAGAATAACTTAAATTTACTCTGGGGGGTTGAATAATAAGTGAACGCAGAAAATCAGCAAAAACCAAAAGAAGAAATAAATGTTCAAGAACTTTTAGAGAAATATGATTCAGAATCAAGAGTCCGTAAACCAATAGGCATCATGGCAATTATAATTTCATTCATTGCTATAGGTATGTCGGTTTTTCAATTTTACACTGGTGGATTTGGATTGCTTTTAGCCCTGGTACAAAGGGCAGTTCACCTAGCTTTTGCTTTGTGTTTAATCTTTCTTATCTATCCGGTATCTAAAGGGCAGTTTGAACAAAATAGGATCAAAATACCTTTCTATGACCTAATCCTGGCTGGATTAGGAGCGGTGGTTTGTCTATATTTAGTGGTATTTTATCGAGATATGGTGCTTCGTTCAGGATTACCTACTACTTTAGATTTGATAATGGGAGGATTGGCAATAATCCTGGTCTTAGAGGGAACCAGAAGGGTAATCGGAATGGCCCTTCCTATGGTAGTAATAGTATTTTTGCTGTATTCTTACTTTGGTCAAATCATGCCTGGTTTTTTTGCCCATCGGGGTTATTCCCTGGAAAGAATAATTGAACACTTATATGCAGGAACAGAAGGTATCTTTGGCATACCATTAGGAGTATCTTCTTCTTTTGTATTCCTGTTCATACTTTTTGGAGCAGTTTTAAATAAGACTGGAATGGGTAAGTTTTTTATTGATGTAGCCATGGCTTTAGCCGGTCACACTGTGGGAGGGCCAGCAAAAGTTGCGGTAATAGCTAGTGGTTTTTTTGGGTCAATTAATGGAAGTTCAGTAGCAAATGTAGTGACCACCGGAACCTTTACTATTCCTTTAATGAAAAGTATTGGTTATCGAAAAGATTTTGCTGGAGCTGTGGAGGCTGCTGCCTCTACGGGTGGACAGATACTTCCTCCAGTTATGGGAGCAGCAGCTTTTGTAATGGCAGAGTTCCTGGGAATTCCTTATATAAAGATTGCTGCGGCCGCAGCTATACCAGCAATAATTTACTATATCGCAGTGGGTACCATGGTTCATCTAGAAGCTAGTAAGTATGGATTAAAAGGATTACCCAAGGAACAATTACCTGATCTAAAGAAAGTTTTAAGAGAAAAAGGACATCTGGTGATCCCTATCCTTGGCTTAGTTTATTTACTAATCAAGGGTTATACTCCTCTATTTTCCGCTTTTTGGGCTATCGTAATGAGCTTACTTATTAGTATGGTAAAGTCTGAAACCCGTTTAAATTGGAAGAAACTGGGAGAAGCTTTCGAAGAGGGAGCTAAAAGTGCATTAGGTGTAGCAGCTGCCTGTGCCTGTGCAGGAATGGTAGTGGGAGCAGTAACTCTTACTGGTTTAGGATTGAAGATTGCTAATGGGTTGATATTATTAGGACAGGGGAATTTATTATTAACCCTCTTCTTTACGATGATTGCTTCTATTATACTGGGAATGGGACTGCCGACTACCGCTAAGTATATTATTCTTTCTATTATGGCTGCACCAGCCTTAATCGATTTAGGAGTAATACCTATAGCCGCTCATTTGTTTATATTATATTTTGGGGTAATTGCTGATTTGACTCCTCCAGTGGCGGTTGCTGCTTATGCAGGTGCAGGAATCTCGGGAGGAAATTCTATGAAAACAGGTTTTATTTCGGTGAGGTTGGCAGTAGCGGGATTTATGATCCCCTATTTATTTGCTTTAGATCCCGGATTAATGTATATAAATAGTTCCATTGGTCATACCTTACAATTAATTATTACTTCTTTGGCCGGAGTATTGGCTTTAGGTGCTGCGGCGGGTGGTTATCTATTGGATAATACCAGAGTCTATGAAAGAGTTTTATTAGTTATTAGTGCTATTACCTTGATTAGACCTGATATTTTGACCGATATTATTGGGGTCGGTTTATTGGTATTGGTAATATTTTTACAAAGGCATAGAATATCCAGTAAAGCCCAAAGATTAGTCAAAAACTATTCTGGTAAATGATAAAAAGTTATGGTGAGATTTTTTGGATGATTATTTTAGTTTAGCCATATGGTGTTGTGGGTTTTTGGCTTTAGTTACATTTTTAATATTATCAGCATTTTTTTCTGGTGCAGAGACTGCATTATTTTCTCTTAATAAGCTTCAATTAAAGAAAATGCAGAGAGAAGAAGGGGGTAATCAAGCAGTTAAAGCCATCCTTAAACTTCTGGATGGCCCCCAAAGAACTCTTATTGCCATTTTAACTGGTAATATGTTCGTCAATATTGCTGCTTCTTCTTTAGCAACCTATCTCACTGTTAAATCTTTTGGTAGCCGATTTATAAGTATTTCCACTATACTGATGATTTTTTTGGTAATGGTCTTTGGAGAAATTATTCCAAAAACCTTGGCGCTCAGCAATGCGGAAAGAATATCCCGAAAAGTAGCTAAGCCATTAGATATAATTGCCTCTTTGGTATTACCAATTGTCCATTTTTTACAGCTTCTGGTCAGCTTACTTTATAAATTTCTGGGTAAAAAATTCAACAAAAGAAAACAGGAGATTACCGAAGATGATTTAATAACTTTAATAGATGCGGGTAAAGATGAAGGGATTATAAAAAAAGAAGAAGAGGAAATGATTAAAAACATCTTTGAGTTTGGCGAGACTACAGTAAAGGAAATCATGATCCCTCGTGTTGACATGGTTTGTATACCCTCTGATATTAGATTAAATGCATTATTGGATTTAATTAATAAGATTCGGCATTCTAGATTTCCGGTTTATGAAGAAGTTGTAGATAATATTATTGGGATATTATATACAAAAGATTTATTATCCTGTTATGAGCTCTGGTATAAAGATAAAAGAAAATTCAATTTAAGAAATATAATTAGAAAAGCTTACTTTGTTCCCGAAAATAAAAAGATAGATGATTTATTAGATATTCTGCAAAAAGATAGAATTCAAATTGCGGTAGTAATAGATGAATATGGAGGGACAGCAGGTTTAATTACCTTAGAAGATGTAATCGAGGAAATCGTTGGTGAAATAATTGATGAATACGATAAAGAGAGAAAATTATTTGAAGTAATAGATGAAAATACTATAATTGCTGATGGGATGATGGAGATCGACCAAGTGAGGGAATTGGTCAATATAGAGATTCCAGAAGATGATTTTGAAACCCTGGGAGGGTTTATTTACCATTTAATCGGCAAAGTACCCCTGAAGGGTGAAATAATAAAATATAAAAATTTAGATTTAATAATAGAAAGAGTAGTAAAAAACAGGATAAGAAAAGTGAAGATCATCAGAAATTATCCAGAATCTGAAGAAGAAATTGATGAATAAGCAGAGACTGATTTTGGAGGTAAGAAATTTTGGCTTTATTGTGGACTAAGATAATTTTTGTCATTCTTTTTTTCTGTATATTTTTAACCGCTTATTTTTCGGAGGTAGAAACTGCAGTTATCTCAGCGAATAAGTTGCACTTGAGATATCTGATGAAAAAAAAAGATCGTAATGCTGCAGTTATTTATGAGTTGATTCGTAAACCAGATAAATTCTTGAGAGTGGTTCTCATTGGCACGAATATCTTGGTGGTTATCTCCGCCAGTCTATCTTCTTTTCTAGCGATATATTTCTGGGGCGAAAAAGGAGCCACTATTTCTACTATCTTGGTAACTTTGATATTTTTGATATTTTGCGAGATAGTTCCTAAAACAATAGCCCAGAATAATGCCGAAAATATTTCCCTAAAAAATGCTTATTATATAAAATTAATTTCTACCTTACTTTCCCCTTTAGAAGTTTTTTTTAGGGGAATTTCTAATTTTTTTGTTAAACTTTTTTTTCGAGAAAAATTCAAATACCAAAATGGTTTTTTTTCTAAAAAGGAGATTAAATTACTTTTTGAGATAGGAGAAAAAGATGGAGCTTTAGAAAAAAAAGAAAAAAGTATGATTGAAAAAATATTAAATTTAAATGATACTTATGTAAAGAATGTAATGAGACCAAGAGAACAGGTAGTAGCTATCAGTGATTCTGTTTCAGTGAAAGAAGCAATAGGAGTGATGAAAGAAAAAGGGCTCTCTAGAGTTCCAGTTTATAAAGATAATATGGATAATATTACTGGCTTTATTTATGCCAAAGATTTTTTAATGATTAATTTGAAAAAGAAGATAAATACTCCTTTAGATCGTTTGAATTTAATACATAAGCCGTATTTTGTTTCCGAAGATACTATCATAACCAACCTATTAAGGGAATTCCAACGGCGAAAAATTCACATAGCTGTAGTTCTGGGAAAACAAGAAAATTTATCAGGGGTAGTGACTATTGAAGACCTCTTAGAGGAAATATTTGGCGAAATAGAAGACGAATATGACAAAGTTCACTAAATTATTTATTATATTAAATTTACCAAATTAAAAATATCATCTGGAAGGAATTATACCATTGAAAATTACATTTAAGTTACTACTTGATAAAATTTTATTTAAATTTTTATTGCTCTTTATTTATGTTTTTATAATAGTAGTCTATCAAGTTTATTCTAGTCAGGGCATACCCTTAGCTGTAATGATTGGGAATAGCCCTCCAGAAGTAGAACACCAGACCGGTTTAATCTCTGCAGATATAATCTATGAGATAGATGTAGAATATCCCTTTACCCGACTAATGGCTATATATCTACAAGATAAATCTGTACTAGTGGGCCCGATTAGAAGTAGTAGATACTATTTTTCAAGATTAGCCAGAGAATGGTCTCCTGTCTTTGTACATTGTGGAGGACAGAGTTTTAGAGATGAAAAGATTATCGATCTAGACGAAATGCATTATCCTTCTCCTTATTGGCGGGATAAAAACATTGGAGGCTGGATAAATCTTTTTACCAATACCAAAAATATAAGAGAAAAAATAAAAAAAATGGGTTTTCCAGAAAAAATAGAAGTGGAAAATTTTTTCTCTGGACAGAGAGTAATGGAAGTTTCTGGAGGCAACATCTCCAGAGTATCATTAAAATATAACCAGAAGTATCTCGTATCCTACCAGTATAATAAAGATGGTAATTATTACCTTAGATTAGTAAATTCTAATCCACATCAGGATAGTAGAAGTTTTGAAACTATTACAGTGTCCAACATTATAGTACAATATGTGAAAGAGGAAAAGATAGTTCAAGATGAAGAGGGAAGAATCAATGTAGAGGTTATTGGGGAAGGAGTAGCCAAAATTTTTTATGGAGGTCATTATTATTTAGCCAAGTGGATTAAAGAATCAAAAGACCATGCTACTAAATATTATGATAATCAGGGTAATCTTTTGCCCCTTAATCAAGGGAAGGTCTGGATTCACTTAGTATCGGACCGGACTGAATTGTGGTTTAAATGAAATTTCCAGCCTTATATTTAAAGATATTATAGAATATTCTACGGTAAAGTAGTTTAAAACAAAAAGAGGATTAAGCAAGAAAATATTTTAGCATCTATCCTCAAGAAGGAGATATAAATAAACGTGAAATATGAAAAATTAATACATGCGGCAGAAGAAGCAAGGAAGAGGGCTTACGCACCCTATTCTAAATTTAAAGTGGGGGCGGCAGTTCTTACTTTTGAGGGAAAGATATTTACTGGCTGTAATATTGAAAATGCCTCCTTTGGTTTAAGTATATGTGCAGAAAGAGTCGCTATATTTAAAGCGATTTCGGAAGGATATTCCAGATTTAAGGCTATAGCTATTATTGGTGATACAAATCAACCCTGTACTCCTTGCGGAGCCTGTAGACAGGTAATTTTGGAATTTGGAGAAGACATTAAGGTAGTCATGTCCAATATGAAAGGGAAGGTTGCCATCAAGCGAATAGATAAATTACTTTCTCAGGCTTTTAAAAAAAGTGATTTGCTCGAATAATAACCGGGAGGATTTTGCCAAGGGATATGTTATTCCGAAATGAAGGGATAGTATTAAGAAGTATAGAATATAGCGATGCAGATAAGATAGTTACTATTTATACTAAAAATTATGGTAAAATCCAAGCTATCGCTAAAGGAGTAAGAAAAACGAAAAGTAAATTTGGCAGTAGCTTGGAAATCCTGACTGATGCTATCTTTTTATTTTATAGGGGGAAGAACATTGACATAATCAGTCAAACGGAAATATTGGAATCTTTTTTTTCTACTTGCAAAGAGGTAAGAAGATTTGCCTTTGCTTCTAATTGTGCAGAAATAGTCAATAAGCTAACCGAAGAAGGGGATACCAATGTGGCCCTTTTTACTTTATTAAAAAATACTTTACACTACTTAAAAGAGGCCAAAGATCCTCAATTGATAAATTTAGCTTTCAAGTGGAAAGCAATTACTAATCTGGGTTATAGACCATTATTTAGTTTTTATAATTATAGTAAGGAGAATAATTTAATAGGAAACCAAAAAATTAGTAAGTATTTTAGTATCAAAGATGGGGGAATTGTTACTAATGAATCCCCTGAAATAGATAGTGCTGAATATTTACCTGTCTCCGATTATTTTATTAATTTAGTAAAGAAAATAATAATTACTCCTCTTTCTAAGATTACCCCTTATGCTATCCCAGTAAAAAGAAGGAAGGAATTAGATAAAATTACCGAAACATATCTGCTTTACCATTTCAATAAAATCTTTAAGACCCGATCTTTTTTAGAATTTCTTTAATGGAAATATTATTAATTCCATATTCTCTAATCCTGGAAAGGTTATTTAACTTCAATCATTCTCATTGACAATAAAAGGTGATTTTGGTATATTATCATAGTATAAAAAGATTTCCCCTTCTATAGGATTAATTAAGATAAAGAGATTATTTTAGAAGAGAGAGGGTATTTTATATAATTAAAAGGATTTTACTATGAATTTTCAAAAGCTTATCTTCAAATTGCAGCATTTTTGGGGTGAGAAAGGTTGTGTTATTCAGCAACCTTATGATGTAGAAGTTGGAGCAGGGACAATGAATCCCGCTACTTTTTTGAGGGTATTGGGGCCAGAACCCTGGAAAGTAGCATATGTAGAGCCTTCCCGACGCCCCACCGATGGAAGATATGGTGAGAACCCCAATCGAGTTCAACGACATTATCAATTTCAAGTTATATTAAAACCTTCCCCAGAAAATATTCAAGAAATTTATTTGGAGAGCTTAGAAAATTTAGGTATTTCCAGAAAACGGCATGATATTAGATTTGTTGAAGGGGATTGGGAAGCCCCAACTTTAGGTGCCTGGGGATTAGGTTGGGAGATCTGGTTAGATGGTTTAGAAATTACCCAATTTACTTACTTCCAGCAGGCTGGAGGTATTGATTTAGATATTATCCCGGTTGAAATTACCTATGGTTTGGAAAGATTGGCTATGGTAATTCAAACAGAGGATAATGTCTTTAATCTGAAATGGAGTGATAATATTACCTATGGAGATATCCACCATCAAGGAGAGGTTGAGCATTCGAGGTATAACTTTGAAGAAGCAGATATCTCTATGTTATTTCATCTTTTTAATCTTTTTGAAAAAGAGGCTAACAGATTATTAGAAAAAGATTTAACTCTCCCTGCCTATGATTATATATTGAAATGTTCTCACATCTTTAATTTATTAGATGCAAGAGGAGCAATCAGTGTAACGGAGAGAACAGGATATATTTCTCGGGTAAGAAATATTTCCCGTTATTGTGCAGAAAAGTATATAAAACAAAGAGAAAAAATGGGTTTTCCCTTAATAGAAAAAAAGCGAAAAAAAAGGAATTAGTATTATGAATAAAGCTCTCTTAGAAATCGGAACTGAGGAAATCCCGGCAGCATATATAGAAGATGCTTTGGCTGATTTAAAAAGAATGGTGAAAGAGAATCTGGAGGAATTAAAAATACCTTTTGGGGAAATTAAAGTTTATGGTACACCCAGAAGATTGGTAGTATATATTGCCGATATAGCCCAGGCTCAAGAAAATATTGTTCAAAAAATAAAAGGTCCAGCTTATCAGATTAGTTATGATAATCAGGGAAAACCATTAATGCCGGCTCTTAAATTTGCGCAAGCCCAGGGAATAAACATAGAAGAGTTAATAGTTGAAGATACTGAAAAAGGTAAATATATTTTTGCTTTAAAAGTGATAAAAGGTAGGTCTAGCCGGGATTTATTAACCGAGATTTTTCCGAAAGTAATAAATAACTTAAACTTTCCTAAATCCATGCGTTGGGAAGATAAAAAGATTAGATTTATTAGACCGATTCGTTGGATACTTGCTTTATATAATCAAGAAGTAATAAAGTTTAATTTAGAGGGAATAGTATCCAGTAATGAAACATATGGTCACCGCTTATTATCTCCTCATAAAATAAGAATTTTAAATCCAGAGATGTATTTTCTGGAATTAAAGAAGAATTATGTATTGGTTGACCAGGAATATCGGGAGAACCGGATAAGAAGACAGATAAGAAAAATAATTAATGAAAAGCAAGGTCAGGAAATACTTAACGAGAATCAACTAAAGGAAATAGTCTTTTTATTAGAATATCCCAGTGTTATTTTAGGAGAATTCAATCGAGATTATTTGAGATTACCCCGGGAAGTTTTAATTATGGTGATGGAAAAACATCAGAAGTACTTTCCTTTATATAAAAATAATAACCTCTTATTACCTTTTTTTATAGTAGTAAGTAATGGGGCAAAGAAATATTCTTCTCTCATTAAAAAGGGCAATGAGAATGTACTGAAAGCAAGATTAGAAGATGCCAGATTCTTTTATGAGGTAGATCAGAAGATCCCTTTACCGGAAAGGGTATCTAAATTAAAGGATGTTGTTTTTATAGAAAATTTGGGTACTCTTTGGGATAAGACAGTGAGACTGCAATCATTAGCTGAGTATTTAGCTAAAGATTTAAATCTTAAAAATGAGATGAAGAGCAATATTTTAAGAGCGGCTTATTTAAGCAAAGCAGACTTGGTTACCGAAATGGTTAAAGAGTTTCCTGAACTACAGGGTATAATGGGCAGAGAATATGCTATTTTATCGAAAGAAAAGAAGGAAGTTGCGGAAGCGATATTTGAACATTATCTACCTCGATTTTCCAATGACCTGTTACCCCAGACTAAAGAAGGTACAATTTTAGCTATTATTGATAAAATAGATAATATTACTGGGTGTTTTATATTAAATTTAATTCCTACTGGTTCTCAGGATCCCTATGGCGTAAGAAGACACTTTAGAGGGATAATCTCAATAATTTTAGAAAATAACTTAACTATTTCTTTAAAAGGTGTTTTTGAGAAATCGATAGATTTATATCAGCAAAGTAATAGTTTAGAATGTAAGATAGATAAAGTTGATTTAATTTCCTCCCTTCTTAATTTCTTACAACAAAGGATTAGAAATATCTTTTTAGAGAAAGGATGTCGTTATGATATTATCGATGCGGTATTAACTACAAATGTAGAGGGAAATGTATTAGAAATTAAAAAGAGGATTGATGTCCTAGAATCAATTTATAATAAGCCTATTTTCTCCAAAATTTTAAAAGCGAATAATAGAGTGGCTAATTTATCCAGAAATTATCAAGAGTTTAAAATCAATGAAAAATTATTTAAGGAAGAAGAGGAGTTAAATTTATTTTATAAATATAATCTTTTTTTACCTCAGATAGAGGAATCAATTGCCTCCCAAAAATATGAAAAAACCTTTGAGTTATTGGAAAATTTATGTCAACCGATTGATGATTTTTTTGATGCTATACTAGTAATGGATAAACATCAAGATATTAGACAAAACAGACTTGCTCTTATAAAGAGAGTAGGTTTATTATTTAATCAGATAGCAGATTTATCTAAAATTGTTTTAGAGAGGCGGTGATTAGAATAATTACGGAAAAAGAATCTATTCAACCTATAATTTATATAATTTCTGATTCTACCGGAGAAACGGCTCAGAGTATAATAAGTGCTGCCATTAGCCAATTTGATACTGAAAGCATTAAAGTAAGGTTATTTGCACATATTGAATCTATTAAGGATATAAAAGGGATAATTGAAAAGATTAGCCCAGAGAAAAGTTTTATAGTGTTTACTATCGTTAAACCCGAATTAAGATCGTTCTTAAAAGAAGAAACAAAAAGAAAATCAATCTTTGCCTTCGATTTATTAGGACCTCTTTTAGAACATATTGAGATAATAAGTGGGATTCCCCCCAAATTAACTCCTGGGCTACTGAGGAAGATAGATAAGCAGTATTTTAAAAGAATGGAAGCAATGGAGTTTGCAGTAAAATATGATGCTTGTCAAGGAGAATTAGATTTAATTCCTGCCGATATAGTTATTCTGGGGGTTTCCAGAACTTCTAAAACACCTTTAAGTATGTATTTAGCCCATAAAGGTGTAAAGGTGGCTAATATTATTTTGGAATATGAAGTTGAACCGCCCTCTAGTCTTAATAAAGTACCTCGGGAAAAGATAATCGGCTTAACTATTGATCCAGATAATTTAATAGAGATTAGGATGGAACAATTAAGGATTTTGGGATTATCCGATCAAAGTGTTTATACGGATAGAGAAAGGGTAATTAAAGAGATAAACTATGCACATAATATCTATAAGAAGATTGGTTGTAGAATTATTAATATTACCAATAAAGCAATAGAAGATATTGCTACTCAGATACTAGAAATGATAGGAGGAGAAAAAAAACTATGAAAAAATATGTCTATTTTTTCGATGAAGGCAATGGACAAATGAAATCAATTTTAGGAGGAAAAGGAGCAGGATTAGCGGAAATGACCAGAATGAAGTTACCTGTTCCTCAAGGATTTACTATAAGTGCTGAAGTCTGCGTGGAATATTATAAAAATAATGGTCGATATCCTGAAGGACTAAAGAATCAGATAAATGATAAATTAAAACATTTAGAAAAAATCTCCGGAAAGAAGTTTGGTGATCCCCACAATCCCTTATTAGTTTCAGTTCGTTCAGGCGCTGCGGTTTCGATGCCTGGAATGATGGATACTGTTTTAAATTTAGGTCTAAATGATAAGACTATTCAGGGAATTATCCAGAAGACTAATAATGAAAGGTTTGCATATGATAGCTATCGAAGATTTATTCAAATGTTTGGCAATGTAGTCCTAGGTATTGAGCATGATAAGTTTGAAGCCCTTTTGGATGAACTTAAAAAGGAAAAAGTAGTAAAATTAGATACAGAAATAGATGTTGATGGTTTAAAAGAGTTGGTAAAGAGATATAAAAACTTGGTGAGACAAGAAATAGGAAAAGATTTTCCCCAAGATCCCTTTACTCAGTTAGAAATGGCTATCGAAGCAGTATTTAAGTCTTGGAATAATAAGAGAGCCATAACCTATAGAAGGATAAATAAAATACCGGATAATTTAGGGACTGCGGTCAATGTGCAGGAGATGGTCTTTGGAAATATGGGAGAAGATTCAGGAACTGGAGTAGGATTTACTCGAAATCCCTCGACTGGGGAAAAAGAATATTACGGAGAATATCTTTTAAATGCTCAAGGTGAAGATGTAGTTGCTGGAATCCGAACTCCTTTACCCCTTTCTAATCTAAAGAAAGACTTACCCAAGGTATACGAAGAACTTATCCAGGTAATTGAAGCATTAGAAAAAAATTATAGAGATGTTCAAGATTATGAATTTACTATAGAAAAAGGTAAACTCTATTTATTACAAACCAGAACTGGTAAAAGAACCGCTCAGGCAGCTGTAAAGATTGCTGTAGATATGGTAAAAGAAGGAATAATCAGTAAAGAAGAAGCTATTTTAAGAGTTGAACCCGATCAATTGAATCAGTTATTGCACAGAAGAATAGATCCTACCACAAAGAATCAGGCTATAGCCCGAGGATTGCCTGCTTCTCCAGGGGCTGCTTTTGGAAAGGTAGTTTTTGATGCTGATGAGGCAGAGGAAAGAGGGAAAGCAGGCGAAAAGATAATCCTGGTAAGGCCAGAAACTACTCCCGATGATATCCATGGTATGGTACAAGCTCAGGGTGTATTAACCAGTCGCGGAGGAATGACCAGCCATGCTGCAGTAGTAGCCAGAGGAATGGGTAAGTGTTGTGTCGCAGGTTGTAATGCTTTAAATATAGATATTAAAAAGGAAAAGGTGACCGTAGGTAATATGGTAATAAATAAAGGCGATTTTATTACCATAGATGGGGGAACTGGAGAAGTGTTTTTAGGCCAGGTTCCCACCATTGAACCCGAAATAAGTACAGAATTTAAATTGTTATTGTCCTGGGCTGATGAAATAAGAAGCTTGGGTGTTTATGCGAATGCCGATACCCCAGTAGATGCCAGAAAAGCGAGAGAACTAGGGGCAGAGGGGATCGGATTAGCTAGAACAGAGCATATGTTTATGGAACAGGATAGATTACCTATTGTACAAGAAATGATTATGGCAGATAATCATACAAGCAGGATAGAAGCTTTAAATAAATTATTGCCAATACAAAAAGGTGATTTTATAGGGATTTTAAAAGCAATGGAAGGATTACCAGTAATTATTAGATTACTAGATCCACCCCTTCATGAATTCCTTCCTAATTTAGAAGAGATTTTGATAGAAGTAAATACTTTAAGGCTTAAGGGTGAGGATTCAGAAGAACTCAAGAAAAAGGAAGAGATATTAGCTAGAGTAGAATCATTACATGAGATGAATCCTATGTTAGGACTTAGAGGTTGTAGATTGGGATTACTCTACCCGGAGATTTATGAAATGCAGGTCAAAGCGATAATCGAAGCAGCGATAGAATTAACTGAGCAGGGGATACAGGTTAAACCTGAAATTATGATTCCCCTGGTAAGCCATATAAATGAATTTATTCCTATAGCTAAAAAGACTCGAGAGATCGTCAATGAAAAAATAAAAAATGCGGGGGTAAAATTAGAATATAAAGTAGGCACTATGATTGAATTGCCAAGAGCTGCTTTAACTGCTGATCAGATTGCCCAGGAAGCAGAATTCTTTTCCTTTGGAACTAATGATTTAACTCAAACTACCTTTGGAATCAGCCGTGATGATGCAGAGGGAAAATTTTTATTAAAATATGTAGAAGAAAGAATTTTAGAGGAAAATCCTTTTGAAGTATTAGATCGAGAAGGGGTAGGTCAATTAGTAGAATTAGGAACCAGGTTAGGAAGAAAGACACGCCCGGACTTAGAAGTGGGAATTTGTGGAGAACATGGCGGAGAACCAAAATCTATAGAATTCTGTCATTTAGTCGGTCTGACTTATGTAAGCTGTTCTCCCTTTAGAGTTCCTATTGCCCGGTTGGCTGCAGCCCAGGCGGTATTAAAAGAAAGAAGATCTTCTATTCAATAGGAATTAAGGTTAAAAAGGAATTCTTGGTAATTTTTTAATGAAAAGATTGTGGGGAGTTATCTCCCCACAATAATTATTGTTTACCAGTAAAAAATATGACTTTAATAGAAAATTATTAAGAAAGGAAATATTTAATATGCTCATCGAAATCCTAATCCCGTTAAGTGGTTTAGTTTCTTTAATTTTTGCCTTGCTATTATATTTTAAAATAATTCGAGAAAAATCTGGCAATGAATCAATGCAATCTATTTCAAAAATGATTGAAAGAGGGGCAATGACCTTTTTGAAAAGAGAATATCTTACCCTAGTCTTCTTTGTGATATTGGTTAGTATAGTGATTGCTTTGGTCCGAAATTATATTACTAGCCTGACTTTTATCCTGGGAGCAACCTGTTCTGGTTTAGCTGGTCTGACCGGAATGAAAACTGCCACGAAAGCAAATACTAAAACCACTTTTGCTGCCCAGGAAGGGGGAGTAAGAAAGGCATTAAACATTGCTTTTTCAGGTGGTGCAGTGATGGGTATGTCTGTTGCTGGATTCGGATTATTGGGGTTAGGTTGTCTATACTATTTTATTAGAGATCCTGAAATTATAAATGGATTCGCCTTAGGAGCAAGTTCAATTGCGTTATTTGCTCGAGTAGGTGGTGGAATATTTACTAAAGCAGCAGATGTTGGTGCAGATTTAGTAGGTAAGATAGAAGCAGGTATACCAGAGGATGATCCTCGAAATCCAGCGGTTATTGCTGATAATGTAGGAGATAATGTAGGGGATATAGCGGGTATGGGAGCTGATTTATTTGAATCCTATGTAGGTTCAATAATCTCTACCATGATTATAGGTAAATTATTGTTTGAGGGGGTTAAAGGAATAATTTTCCCCCTGTTGTTAGTAGGTTGTGGGGCTATCTCTGCCATTATAGGTACTTTTTTTGTTCAGACCAAAGATGAAAAAAGTCTTCATAAAGCTATGACTAGAGGTACCCTGGTTAGTGGTTTTCTGGTTTCTATCTGCACTGCTTTTTTATCTAATGTCTTATTTGGAAATTTAAATGTATTTTATGCTACCCTCGTCGGATTAATTGCCGGTATTTTTATCGGTTTAATTACCGAATATTATACTTCTTACCATTATAATCCAGTAAAATCTATTTCTAAATCTTCTTTAACTGGCACTGCTACCACCATTATTACAGGTTTAGCAGTGGGGATGTTAAGTACTGCTATCCCATTATGTATCATTGCTTTAACTATCTTAATTGCTTTTAAATTTGCTGGAATGTATGGTATTGCTGTTTCGGCAGTAGGAATGCTTTCCATTGTAGGTATGACTGTATCAGTTGATTGTTATGGCCCAATAGCAGATAATTCTGGTGGTATTGCTGAAATGGCCGGACTTAATCCAGAAGTTCGTAAAATTACAGATTCTTTAGACGCTGTAGGTAATACCACTGCTGCCATGGGAAAAGGTTTTGCCATTGGTTCAGCAGCGTTGACTGCTTTAGCTTTATTCTCTGCTTATTGTCAAACCGTAGGTTTGGAATCAATTAGCATTACCAATCCTCGAGTAGTAGCAGGGATATTTATAGGAGGAGTTTTACCTTATCTATTTTCAGCTTTGGCCTTAAATGCAGTGGGGAAGACTGCCTCTTTGATGATTGAAGAAGTGAGAAGACAATTTAGAGAAATAGTTGGTTTAAAAGAAGGTAAAGCCCAACCTGATCCTTCTAAGTGTGTAGATATTAGCACCAAGGGTGCTTTAAAAGAAATGATTATACCCGGTTTACTTTCTATTATCACTCCCATTGCCATCGGGATTATTCTGGGACCTGAAGCTTTAGGAGGATTATTAATTGGGGCAATCCTGGCTGGTGTCTTATTAGCTATTATGATGGCTAATTGTGGTGGAGCCTGGGATAATGCCAAAAAGTATATTGAATTAGGAAATTATGGAGGAAAAGGGACCGCCACTCATGCGGCAGCGGTAATTGGAGATACGGTAGGAGATCCACTTAAAGATACAGCTGGACCTTCTATGAATATCCTGATTAAGGTAATGACTATAGTTTCTCTAGTCTTTGTTCCCTTATTTATTAAATAATAAGAAAGTAAGGAATTATATTTTGTGATAATTATTTTTTTGTAGGGAAAAGATAGTAAAAATTTATAGATTGCGCAGTAAAAACATAATGAAAAATAAGGCGATATTTTATAATCTAGTTAAAAAAGATTAGATATATTTGACTTTTAAAAAATAACTAAAAATGAGAAAAGATAATATTGAATATCTTAAAAAAAGAGTTAGGGAGATTAAGATTGAGAGTCTATGATTTAATAGTAAAAAAAAGGGATGGTAAGGAATTAACCAAGGAAGAGATAGAATATTTAGTAAAGGAGTATATTGAAGATAAAGTTCCAGATTATCAGATGGCAGCTTTATTAATGGCTATTTATTTTCAAGGGATGACCTTCCAGGAAACAAAATACTTGACCAGGGCGATGATTGAATCAGGGAAAGTGATAGACTTAAGCTCTATTCCCGGGATCAAGGTAGATAAACATAGCACTGGTGGAGTCGGTGATACTACAACCTTGGTTTTAGCTCCCTTGGTATCTTCTGCAGGAGTACCAGTGGCAAAAATGTCCGGCCGCGGATTGGGACATACAGGGGGAACAATAGATAAACTGGAATCAATTGAAGGTTTTAGAACTGAATTAAATATAGAAGAATTCATTAAAATAGTAAAAAAAATTGGATTAGCAGTAATTAGTTCAGGTTCTAATTTAGTACCTGCAGATAAAAAGTTTTACGCTTTAAGGGATGTGACAGGAACTCTGAACAGTATACCTTTAATAGTAAGCAGTATAATGAGCAAGAAAATAGCAGCTGGAGCAGATGCCATTGTTTTAGAAGTTACTACTGGTAGTGGAGCTTTTATGAATAAATATAAAGATGCTTTAACACTTGCTAAAATTATGGTTGATATCGGAAGGGAGTTTAAAAAAGAGGTAGTAGCAGTAATTACTAACATGGATGAACCTCTGGGATTTGCCATTGGAAATTCTTTAGAAGTTAAAGAGGCTATCGAGGTATTAAAAAATGAGGGGCCGAATGATTTAAGGGAACTTTGCCTTGAGTTAGGGTCTTATATGTTAAAATTGAGCGGGGTAGTAAATACTAATCAAGAGGGGAAGAACAAGTTAATTAAAAACCTAAGAGAAGGAAAGGCATTGGAAAAATTTAAAGAGATGATTATTGCCCAGGGGGGTAATGCACAGATAATTGAAAATCTTAATTTATTGCCTTTAGCTAAGAATTGTATTACAATTAAAGCAAAAGAAGCTGGGTATGTACAGAGAATAAATGCACGCCTAATAGGTGAAGGTGCCATGATTTTGGGTGCTGGCCGAGAGAGGAAAGATTCGAGGATAGATCTTTCAGTAGGTATAGTTCTGAAAAAGAAAATAGGTGATCAGGTAAAAGTCAATGATGATTTAATGGAGATACATTATAATGAGATTAAAAAATTAGACGAAGCAAGAGAAAGGGTCACCTCTGCCTTCAGGATAGGTAAGAAAAAACCACTAAAAATTCCTTTAATTTTAGCAGTAATCGATAAAGAGGGTTTAAGAGAATATAATTAGTCTATATAATTATATTTGTCACCCTTGATAAATTGGATGTAATTTTATCTGCAATTAAATATTTTTATTCCTGCTTTTTAATTCAACCTCTTTTTTTAAATTCAACTTTTTCGAAAGCTAAAGTTTATATTTAAGCTCCATCAAAGGAGTTAATTTATATATATCCAGTATTTATGTTATAATTCTAATGAGAAAAAATAAAAAAGGAGAAGTTAATTAGTTGGAAATTATTACCAGTCATATAAGTGCAGACTTTGATTCTTTGGCCTCCATGGTAGCTGCTAAAAAGATATATCCGAATGCAAAATTAGTCTTTTCCGGCGCTATAGAAAAGAATGTTAAGAAGTTTGTTTCTATTTATGGAGAAATTATTCAAATTACCCCCTTAAAAGATATCAAATTACAGGATATCGAGCGATTAATCATAGTTGATACACGTATCAAGGGTAGGATCGGTAATTTCGCTCGCATTTTGAATAAGAGAGATTTAGATATCCATATCTTTGATCATCATCCTTCAACCCATGATGATATCAAGGGTAATATTAATGTTATTGAAGAGGTTGGTGCTACAACCACCATCCTACTGAAAAAAATTAGAAAATTGAATCTAGAGATCACTCCTATTGAAGCTACTCTATTTGCTTTAGGAATTTATGAAGATACTGGTTCTTTAACTTTTACTACCACTACTATAGAAGATGTAGATTGTATTTCTCATCTATTTGAAAAAGGAATAAAATTAAAAGTAGTGTCCAGTTTTATGAACATCGGTTTAAGTTTAAATCAAAAAAAATTACTCAATCAACTATTGCTTTCCTCGCGAGAAATATTTTGTAAAGGGATAAGATTAGATATAGCCAAAGCGGAAGTTAAAAATTATACCGAAGGGCTTGCTCTGCTTACTCATAAATTAGTGGACATTGAAAACTGTGATGTATTTTTTAGTTTAGTAAAGATGAGTGACAGAATCTATATTGTGGGAAGGAGTAGGACCAATTTAGTAGATGTTGATGAGGTTTTAAAAGAATTGGGGGGAGGAGGACATTTTCAAGCAGCCTCAGCAGTAGTAAAGGATTTAAGCTTAGAGGAATTAGAAGAAAAAATCTTAAAAGTGCTAGAAGAGAAGATTAAAGTAGGAATTACTGCTC
>Ga0172364_10000511_pt1 | contig 27570 bp, 23 predicted proteins | sample LakKivSesite10cm_FD_114545 | JGI IMG/M metagenome (GOLD analysis project Ga0172364, IMG submission 114545) | Sediment microbial communities from Lake Kivu, Rwanda - Sediment site 10cm | ecosystem: Environmental > Aquatic > Freshwater > Lake > Sediment | place: Rwanda: Western Province, Lake... | reverse complement strand
TCTTCGCTGCTTTTGGATACTCACTTATCTATGATCCCAATAATATTCCACATATGAGTTACTACCGGGTAAATGAACAAAATTCTCAAAATACCCTGCTGTGTTATGCATTCCGGGATAGTACTGGTTGGCATATTTCTGCCATTGATACAATAGTGTATAGATTCCCGGACTGGAGTGAGGTAAAAAGTTCAATTGTCCTTGATACCCTGGGATTACCTAACATTGCCTACATTCAGCATGATTCCATAGAGCGTCAATATATCAATATGCCCATTACAATGAAGTGACTTGGGAGATATCAACGGTGGAGTATAATGGACTAATAAATTCCCGGGATGATGGCCCTGTATTAAAATTTAATAACCATAATATTCCTCATATTGCATTCAAACAACACTTTAATAATACTGATTCCCTAAAGATCTACACTTATGATTCACTGAATAACTGGGTAATGGGATGGCAATACATCTTTATAACGGAAGTGCACCTTCACTGGATTTGGAACTTGACAAAGACCAGTATCCACATATTGCCTATGATGAAGGTGCTGATCTTGAATATAGCTGGTGGGGTGGTTCATCCTGGCATACCGATGTTATTACGAGTATCGGTTGGATAGGTGTGAGGATTACACTTAAATTGGATAGCTATGACCGTCCCCATATTGCCTTTAAGAGAGATATGCAGTCAAAAGCGCTTTATTGCTATAAAGATGTCACATGGCATATGAGTCTGCTCTGTGATTCATCAGACGGAGTATTTACTTGTGATCTTGGTCTGGAAATTGACAAATACAATGTCATCCATGCGGTTTATTCATGCGATTCATTTATTACTGGATTTTTCAAACATGCCTGGCATGGACTTGTGGGTGTAGAAGAGTCAATGAGCAAAAGGGATGGTTTGAACCTTATGGTTTCTACTTTTCCTTTGGATGGGTGCTTAACCCTCAGGTATCGCGTGGAGTTTGATGGTGAGATAGAGATATCTATTTGTGATATCACTGGTTCGCGGTGTGCACTAATAAAACGAGAACAAGCAACTCCTGGTTCTTATCAGGAAAGAATAGAGATAAAAAGCCTTGCCAGCGGCGTCTATTTTCTGGTTCTCAGACAGAATAATGAGCAGGTTTTAAAGAAATTCCTTGTCATAAAATAAAAAAACAAAATACCTTTGCCCTTTTAAATTATGAGGCAAAAATGAAATAGTTGTTAATTATTTCTGCGGCTATTTTTACCATTGGTTTTGATAAGATTAACTGGATCTATGAGACCATTGATTCAATAGAGGGATTAGAAGTCAGCACAGGTTATATTTCTTTAAAATTATATATGTTATATATATGCGGTCAGGGCTAAACATTATAATATATGATTGATAAGAGTCTATTCGTTATCCCTCACCCCTACCCTCCCCTCTTTCTCTTTTCAAATTTCAATTAACCAATTTCTATTTTTAAAATCCTCCGGATTAGGGAATTCATTTCTGCATAATTACGCGACTGAAGTCGCTACTTCTCGAATCTGTTCCTCTTTTCCCTACTCGAGTATTGACTGGATTATTTTTTTATGTAGAATATCGCGATGATAATTATGGGGTTGGTAGAATTCTTGAAAAGTAGCGATATAAGAAGGTCCAATGGCTAAATACAAGATTGCCTGGTTGCCCGGCGACGGGATTGGTAGAGATGTTCTTGATGCGGCAAAGATTGTGCTGGATAGATTGAGTTTAAATGCGGAATATATATACGGTGATATTGGCTGGGAGTTCTGGTGTAAAGAGGGTGAACCTTTACCGGAACGTACAATAAATCAACTTAAGAATGTTGATGCTGCACTATTTGGTGCTATTACATCAAAGCCTATAAAACAGGCAGAGGCAGAACTTGCAACAGAACTTAAAGGAAGGGGATTGGTTTATCGTTCACCGATTGTGCGGATGAGGCAGTTATTTGATCTTTATATCTGTTTAAGACCCTGTAAGGCATATCCGGGCAATTCTTTGAATTACAAAGAAGGTATCGACCTCGTTGTCTTTCGGGAAAATACTGAGGATTTATATTCGGGCGTTGAGTTTTATCCTGTTCCCGAAGAACTGTCAAAATTATTAACTACACTTTCTCGGAATTTCGAGCCATTCAAAAGTTTTTATTTTAAGGATATAGCAATATCCTGTAAGGTGAATACTCGTAAAGGTTCAGAAAAGATTATCCGTGCCGCATTTGAATATGCCAAAAAACATAAGAGAAAAAAGATAACCATCATACACAAGGCAAATGTGGTCCGTGCTACAGACGGTCTATTCCTTGAGACTGCAAGGGAAGTTGCTAAGAATTATCCTGAGATACAATTTGATGAGGCAAATGTTGATGCAATTATGATGTGGTTGCTTAAAAATCCCTACAACTATGATGTGCTTGTTGCACCCAATCTTTACGGTGATATTATTTCAGATCTCTGTGCCCAGATGGTTGGTGGTTTGGGATTTGGTTATTCAGGAAATATTGGCGAGAATCTTGCGGTCTTTGAGCCCACCCATGGTTCAGCACCAAAATATGCAGGAATGTATAAAGTCAATCCCGTTGCTACGATACTCGCAGTAAAGATGATGCTTGAATGGCTTGGTGAAGCAGAACTTTCCAGTAGGCTTGAGAATAGTGTTGCTGGGGTCATTAAAGAAGGAAGGGTAAAGACCTATGATATGGGTGGCAACGCTTCAACCCTTGAGATGGCAGCGGCAATAGCGAAAAAACTATGAATAATTTGAATCCAAATTCCGCATTTAAAATTTCAAATCAATCTCTGCGTTTATCCGTGTAGAGCGAAGTTATGACAATCATTGAAAAGATTTTCTCTCGCATCACAGGTAAAAAAGTAATACCTGATAATTACATCTGGGCAGACCTTGATTTAGTGACAATGAGGGATTTTGGTGGCCCAAATGTTGTAGAGGAATACAAAGATAATTTTGGTGATGCACCGGTCTTTGACAAAAACAAAGTAGCGATTACCTTTGACCTCCATATTCCACCCCGGGATGAGAAGGTCGCCAGGAATCAACAGATTTTAAGGGAATTTGCAAAGAGCCATGGTATTAAATTATTTGATGTTAATACCGGAATTGGACAGCATATTCTTTTAGAGAATGGACTTGTTAAACCCTGGAGTGTAGTAATTGGCACAGATAGCCATATGAATCTTTTAGGTGCAGTTGGCGCTGCGGGATTTGGAATGGGAACCACTGATATTGCTGGAGCATTGTATAGGGGCAAACTCTGGTTCAAGGTCCCCCGCACACTCAAGATTATTATTAACGGAATTTTGAAATATCCAGTGACAGCAAAGGATGTTGCCCTTTATATTCTAAAAAATCTTACTACAAGTGGTGCTTTGAATCGGGCGATAGAATTTTACGGTGATGCTATATGGATGATGAACCTTGCCGAGCGTATTACACTGACAAGTATGGTGACAGAGATGTCTGGGGATATAGGATTTATTGAACCAGATGAGACTATATTTGATTTTCTGCGCGCGCACAGTGCTACAGATATTGAACCAATAAAAGCCGATAATAATGCAGAGTATGAAAGGGTCTATGAATTTGATATCACAAATTTGAGACCCCAGATTGCCTGTCCTCATTCTCCGGATAATGTAAAAAATATTTCGGAGGTGGCAGGTAAAAAAATTGACCAGGTCTTTATTGGCTCGTGCACAAATGGAAGGTTTGAAGATTTAAAAGTTGCAGCAAGGATTTTAGAAGGTAAAAAGGTTAGTAATGGTGTCCGGTTGATTATTGTACCAGCGACTATGGAAATAGCACAGGAAGCAGAGAAAATGGGTTTATATAGAATCTTTTTAGAAAGTGGGGCAGTTGTAGTAAATCCTGGTTGTTCACTATGCACCACAGGACATTCGGGCATTCTTGCACCTGGTGAGGTAATGGTTTCAACTTCAAATCGCAATTTTATCGGCAAACTTGGTAAGGATGCTGAGGTCTATCTTGCTTCGCCCGCTACTGCAGCAGCAAGTGCGTTGCGAGGTAGGATTGCCTCACCTGCGGATTTATGAAGATGGAAGAATCGTCCTCCGGACATCTCCGCGGAACTGCCTGGCTCTTTGGTGATAACATTGATACAGATCAGATATACCCAGGTAAGTATCTACCTTTAACCAACAAATCAGAGATGGCTAATCACGCAATGGAAGGAACAAATAGGGGAGAGGAATTTATAAAAAATGTAAAACCGGGAGATATTATTGTTGCGGGAAAGAATTTTGGTTGTGGTTCATCAAGGGAGCATGCGGCAATTGCAATAAAAGGCGTGGGTGTGACGTTGGTGATTGCAGAATCGTTCGCGAGAATCTTTCATAGAAATTGTGTAAATACAGCATTACCTGTTCTTGAATTAAAAGAGGTAAAGGAAATTAGAGATGGAGATATTCTTGAGGTAAATATTGAAACCGGTGAGATAAAAAACATTACACAAAATAAGGTCTATCGCGCAGAACCGATTTCTGAACTGGAAAAAGAAATCTTGAAAGCAGGTGGTCTTCTGTGGTATTTAAAATTGGTTAAATGGTAAATGGTTAAAAAAATGCAAAATTGTAATTGCCCAATTCATTGGACTAAATAATGCTTGATGAATCAAATAACTACAATGGTCCAAATTCTTTTTTTAAAAAAATAAAATATTTTTATTGGAATCAGCCAGTTCAAACTGTAGGAATAGGGTTAATCCCTATGCGTTGGGTTTTAAAATAATTTAAAGAGTATTGAATGGATGAAATTTATATCAAAAAAATTTTCCCAGAAATCAGTGAAATAAAAGATTCCAAACTGCGTCTGGGTGTGGTAAATGCCTGGCTATCAGGGATAAAAAGGGGTAAATGGCAGAAGATTGAAGATATTCCATTTACCCTGCTTATTCAAACAAAGAAGACCTTAATTGAGCATACCAGAACTGTTACCCAGATGGCGTTGGCAATTGCCCGGTTGCGCAAGGATTTGAACTGGGATTTTGTTGTTGCTGGTGGGTTGGTACACGATGTTGGTAAATTATTGGAATATGAATTTAAAGATGGTAAGTATACGAAGAGCGATTATGGAAAACTTGTTCGTCATCCGGTCTCTGGTTATCATCTGGTTCTTGAGGCAGGTTTACCATTTGAAATAGCACATATTGTGTCCGCACATTCTGAAGAAGGAGAAAAGGTTACCCGTTCGCCAGAGGCAATTTTAATTCACCATTGCGATTTTATAGACTTTGATATTGAAAAGGCGAAGGTCGGTAAGGTTTAGCGAGAATCCACGACTTTACGGTAGTGAGATTATCTTGATGTTATACCATAATCTTTGACAGAGCCTTAATTGTGCTTCTTATATCTTCATCCGTTATCCCATAATGGGTGACCATTCGGAAACGATTCGGACCAGTGCTTAAAAACTTCATACCCTCGGCCGCCATTTTTTGTAGTAAATCGTTAACAGTAATTTTTCCACTTATCAGGTCGAAGTATATTATATTGGTTTTTATTTTATCCAAATCAATTGACAATCCAGGAATTTTGCTAATCCCTGCGGCAAGAAGCCGGGCATTGTTATGGTCTTCTTTTAGTCTTTCAATCATATTTTCTATTGCTACAATACCCGCAGCTGCGATGATTCCTACCTGACGCATTCCACCACCCAGCATCTTCCGGTATCTCCTTGCTTCAGCAATAAATTCTTTTGTTCCACAGACAACTGAACCAATAGGCGCAGATAAGCCCTTAGATAAGCAGAAACTTAAGGAATCTACATTCTTTGTTAGTTCTTTGACATCGACATTTAGGGCAACTGCGGCATTAAAGATTCTCGCACCATCAAGATGGACCTTTAAATTATGCCTATGTGCAAGTTCACATACTGCATTTGTGTATTCAACAGTAAGGGGTGCACCAAAACAACGATTATGGGTATTCTCAATACAAACAAGCCTTGTCCTTGGATAATGGATATTATCACCTCTGATTGCAGATTCAATAGCTTGCAATTTCATTGTGCCGTTTTCCTGATTGGTAACAGTATGGGGATGTATGCCACCAAGGGCAGAGATTGCACCAACTTCATTTAAAAATGTATGCGATAGATTACCAAGAATAACTTCATCTCCACGATTACAATGGGTTAAAAGACAGACAAGATTTCCCTGCGTGCCACTTGAAACAAGTAACCCTGATTCCTCGCCTACGAGTTCTGCAGCCATTTTTTCAAACCTATTTACAGTCGGGTCATCACCAAATACATCATCACCCAATTCAGCATTGTATATTGCCTCACGCATCTCTTGCGTGGGCAATGTAACTGTATCACTCCTCAAATCAATTATTTTCATATTTCTATTCCTACCTACTACTTATAACTATCTTCTATCTAATCCTTTCCTGTCCAGCAATAGGTGCACAGACTCTCAGCTGGTAACCTGGTGGCAGAGATCATATCCTCAAGCCTCTGGTATCTCAAACTTGTGATATTTAAATCTTTTTCCATTGTTCTGAGCATTTTTTTATATTCTTTTGAATCCGGGTCAAGATAAGGGCGGACATCATTCAAATGCCTGCCAAACATCTGTTTCAAGATTCTTCGGGCAAATAATTCATCAAGGGTTCTTGTGGAAAACAAGAATTTACAGGGGAACATCAATGCTGGACACGCGGGCCTGACATGAATCTCCTTTGCCCCTGCATTCCAGAGTTTAACCAAAAGATAATTTTTTAATTGTGTTCCCCGGACAATTGAATCTTCGGTAATGGCAATCTTTTTATTTTTTATTAGTGCCTCAACAGTTATCTGTTTCATCAAGGCAATTAGATTTCTCATTTTCTGGGTTGGTGGTACATAACTCCTTGCCCAGCCTGGTGTATATTTCAATAATGGAATTCTTACAGGCACACCGGATTCATAAGAATAACCATGGGCATACGCAGTTCCTGAATCTGCAATACCTGCAACCATATCAATCTTTACATTGTCCCTTCGGGCAATGATTCTTCCTGAATCCTCTCTGAACTCTTCAACATTCTTGCCTTCATATTCCGACGCGGGAAAACCAGTATAAACAAATAAGAATGTGCAGAGTCTAAGGTCATTATGCGGCTTTCTGATTTGTCTGATACCGGTCTCGGTCAATAACAGGATTTCCCCTGGTCCTAAAAATCTCTTGGTCTTAAATCCAAGATTTTTATAGGCGCAGGTCTCGGAGACAACAATTTTGTCATCATTCTTTTCCGCTAAAACCAGTGGCGTTCTTCCATATTTATCACGCACTGCATAAATGCCTTCTTTTCCCAAGAGAAAAAAGGAAATTGAACCTTGAATCTGGCTGAACATATACGCTATGCCATCAATCAGGTTTTTTCCTTTATTGATTAATTCCGCAACAAGTTCGCTTTGATTCACCTTGCTATCATACATTTCAGAGAATGTGGTTCCTTCATCAATCAATTTTCTGGCGAGTTCATTTTGATTTTCTATATAGCCTGCGCCACAGATTGCATATTCACCGAATTTCAGTCTAATTATCAGGGGCTGCGTATCCCGGTCACTTATCACGCCAACACCAGAATTACCCTTCATATTCATAAAATCTATATCTTCATAAAACCTCGATTTGAATTGTGCCTTGGTAATACTGTGAATTTTTTTTGTAATTCTCTTGCCATCAAAAATTGCAATCCCGCCGTATTCAGTACCAAAGTGGGAATGGTAATCTGTTGCATAAAAGAGATTTTCTTTTATATCTTTCTTAGAAATCAAACCAACGATTCCACTCATATATAATTCTCCTTTTTAAATATAGTTATAGATTTCTGGTCACAGAAGCCGGTACGGTATATATGGCATAGTCATAAGTAAAGAGATGACATTCAGGAAAAAACTCAACTATTTTGCTTTTTAATAAATAGAGTTTCATTTTTTATTATTTATTATATCCAACATCTGTAATTTATCAAGATATATTTTCTTAATGAAAATATAAGTCTCCACGTCTCTGCTTGAAAATGTCATTATGCGGTGTTATTTTTTTATCCAGGGCGATATTGGGGTCAATTTCTATTATTTTAACGCATTTTTCATCACCAACCCTGATTAGCACTTCACCGTTTGGTGCTACAATTTGACTTTTGCCGATGAATTTTAGATTTTTTATACCGCGGTCATCAATTCCAGTCCTATCCGCAAGCACGGTGAATATGCGATTTTCAAAAGACCTCGTTATCATTGCATCAGGGCAGAGGTGTAAAACTAAATTTGCAGGTAACAAAACAATCTGTGCACCTTTTAATGCAATTGTGCGCATTGCCTCAGGATAGATATAATCAAAGCAGATGAGCATCCCGATTTTAACGCCTTTGTATTTATAAATCTGATATGGTAGATTACCCGGCGTGAATATAAACCACTCCTCAAAAAATAGATGGGTCTTGCGATAATGACCAATAATTCCATCGGGTGACATAAGAATTACAGAATTGTAGATTTTATCTCCGTCTTTTTCGGCAAATCCATAGGCAATTGCGCAATTTTTATCTTTACATAAATTCAATATAAAATCGTGTGTCTTGCTGTCGTCCTTTGGTTCAGAAAGTTTAATGAGTTCTTCTTTATTTAAAAATAAATAGCCAGTATTAAATAACTCGGGCAGGACAATTAAATCAGCAGAGACATCCTTGAGCAGATTTTTTACTTGTTTTAAATTTTTTTCTTTTTCGCCGAAAACAGGACTGAATTGAACAAAGCCAATCTTCACAAATATTTCTGAATTGCCTTCAAGCGTTGTCCTGATAAAATTCGTTTAAAGGACAAAATCTGTAAAATGTCTTTATCTTGTTTGATTACACCTTTTAAATAATCCTTTGTCTGGACAATATTTGGATAGGGTATAATTTGTTCAGCACTTACAATACCAAAGATTTTTTCTACCTTAAATCCGATATTATTTTGATTTATCGCGACAACAATTATCTCAAAATCCTTATCGGCTTCAATCTCTAGAAATGCGGGCAGGTCAAAAATGCATATCCTTTTGCCCCGTAGGTTAAAAAAACCAGTAATATTCTTAGGTAATTTCTCTTGAGCAATAAAATCCTTTGCTCGGGCGATTTCTTTGATTTCTTCTATGGCGGTTGCAAATTTGATTGAACCGATTTGATAATAAAGAAAATAATTCACTTTTTCAATTCTTTAATAATTTCGTTCAGTTTTGTTGCGATGTGTGATAACATCTGTGCTGTGGAAGTGAATTGTTCCATTGATGCAGTCTGCTGTTCAACTGCGGCAGATACTTCTTCAGTGGCAGCGGCTGTGTCTGCGGCAACCTGGGCAACCTGTTCAACTTTTTTGACCAGTTCTTTAGTATTATTGAGCTGATTACCAGCTGCTTCATTTATCCGACCTATCATATCAGTTACCAGACCAACTGCCTTTACAATACCGGTAAATTCTTCCTCAGTCTGGCTTGCTGAAAGATTCGCTTCATCAATCTTTTCCCGCTCCAGGTTCAATAGACTACCGAGTTCCTGCGTCGTTTTGTTTATCTCCATTATTAGATTTTCTACGGTGGTTGAAGAACGCTGGGTTTCATTTGCCAGATTACGAATTTCATCGGCGACTACTGCAAATCCTTTGCCCTGTTCTCCTACCCTTGCTGCTTCAATTGCCGCATTGAGTGCAAGTAAGTCAGTCTGTTCCGTTATTCCCTGAATTATATCCACAATCTTTTTTATTTCGGTTGCCTGGGTGCGCAATTCTGCCATTTTATCTTCGATAAATTTTGTCTGCTCAAAGATTTCTTTGAGGGTCGTTGCCTGCTGAACCGAAAATTCCATTCCTTTCTTGGCTGAGTCCGTCGTGCGTCTTGATGAAACATTAGCCATCTTTACCTGGGAAGATATTGAGGTTGTTAGGTTATCAAGCTCTTCTATTGAGCGTGCAATAATAGTGATTGCCTCGGATTGGTCCTGGGCACCTTTAGCAATATGCTGAACCGTTGATGAGACTTCTTCAAGTGAAGCATTCATTTCTTCTGATGCTGATGAGAGGTCTTCTGCCGAGTTTCTTATATCTTGACCCAGGGTTTGTATTTCATTAAGCGAAACGCTGGTTTTGGTGAAGAAATTAACACAGAGATTATAGAGATTTTTTAGTAATGGAATATTATTTAAATAATCGGTTTCAACTGATTGTTCAGTGATTGTAACCAGTAACTGTCGCCGTAGGGAGTTAAGTGAAGCGGAGATAATGAAGCCAATGAACAGAGAGACCAAAAATAGAACTGCAACCAGCCAGATTGTGGAAGAGATCGGTAAGGAAAGCATAAGTGCCAAAATATAGGATGATAATGCAAAGAACGAGAGGGTAATTTCTACAATAATATGGAAACCTGTTTCTCTGGTCGTGGGTAATAAAATCCTTTTTAATTGGTATAAAGCTATTCCGACAAGAATACCCGTAATGAAACCGTAAGTCAAAAGCCAGAAAAATGTTTCAATATCGGTTCGGTAGACCAGTCCAGAAATTATGAATGCGACAAGCGTTGACAAGAAAAATAACAGGAAAATCGTTTTTGCCTTATATTTGAAACCAGAGATTAAATTATAGAAAAGAATAATGGCAATTATTATTAAATAAACAATGTAATTTTCCCGGGTTAATAACAATTCGCGGGCAATGGGCAGAAAGAGGAATGCCTGGATTAAAAAGCCCAAAAGGGGAAACAAATTTTTATTTATCTTCATCAATGGACCTCCGTTCAGTTAGTATCTTTAAAGCCTGATCAAGTTTCAAAACACCAATGAGTCTATTTTTATGCTCAATAATACCCTCTAAAAATTTTTGCTCATCAGGGCTATAACAATCAGGCAAGGGAAAAAACTGGATATCAGAAGATTTTACAATTTCAATATCTGAATCTATTAAAAAACCGGTTTTTACACGAGCTAATTCACTTATAATACAAACCTGAAAATCGTGTTTTCCAGGCTCTAGATCGAGGAGCTTCTTTAAATTGACCACAGGGATGGATTCACCCCTTAAGTTTGTTACACCTTCAAAAAAAGCAGGTAAATGGGAGACATTTGTAATTTCAAAATCATGGAGAATTTCAAAGATTGAATCCATGTCAATACTATACAATTCAGAACCCACAGCAAATAGGGCGAATCCTTTTTCCTGTACTGAAGGGATTTTTTGCTTAATTTCCTTGGCGGGTTTTTCAATAATTTTTTTGGTAGATTTTGAAATATTTTTTTTGCCTTCACTTTTATTAAACCGTCGGGATTTTATAGCCACTGTGCCACCTCTTTTAAAAAAAAATTAACAATCAGAAAATGAAAGAATAATTTTATCACTGTCAGAAATGATGCCTTTGTATTCATACTTTAATTATCTTTAAATTTTTTCCCTTGTCAAGTGAAAGATTCAGAGGTTTATCCACATTAAAAAAATGGATTCCCGACCCATGTTTAACATGGTGCGGGATTAACAAATCGGCGCGCAATGTAAATTATTCACAAACATTTTCTGCTTGACATTTACGTATGTCCAAGTATAATAACTAAATGAACTTCCAGCGGGTTACATTGAGAAGCGCATCCGATTATCTCAATGAAGTTGCCCGTTCAATTATCAATAAATTTCAAGCCGATAGTGTTTTTGTATATATCTTTGACCCAAAGACAAAATTATTAAATCTTTTAGTAAAATCAGGAAAAGGCATTTTTCTAAATGAATTAAAAACATTAAAATTGGGAAGAGAAATGCCCTATTCTATTACTTTAAGAAAATCCCCAATTTTAATATCAGGTAAGAAAAGATTTAGTCATTTCAGTAAAATACCCGGTTCATTACTTGCAGTCCCAATTTCCATAAATAAAAGTTTTTGCGGATTATTATTAATCCATTTCGTAAAAAAGAAATTTAGTGTTAAACTTATCTCAAGTTTTAATGCTGAGACGCGGTTAGTTGGAATATGTCTACATAGTTTTGATGTTTTAAGATCAATGAGTGAGGAGATCGCTGGTTTAAAAGTTATTGATGATATAAATAGAACTGTGGCTACAGAATTGAATCTAGAACGACTTTATCAAAGAATGTATGAACAGGTCAAAAGGATCGTGCGGGTTGGAAATTTAAGGATTGATCTTTTTGATCCAGAAAACCATCGCATAAAACCGGCATTTTTTATCTACAATGGGCAACACATTAATGACCACCCGGCTGTTAATATTCAGAAGTCAATTATCTTTGCCGAAATTTTTAAAAAACGAAAAATTATGCTGACACCGGAGTATAAAAAGTTGTTAAACAAGTTTAACCAATTAACATTAAATTCGGATATGAAGGTTTCATCTTTCATTGCCCTGCCTTTAATTGTGCATGACAATTTTCTTGGGGTAATAATGTGCTGGGATAAGAATAAGAAATGTATCTTCTCAAGACGGGTCGTGCGCCTCTTGATGCTTATGGCGGGTCAATCCGCGATTGCAATCTACAACGCCAAACTATTTGATCAGTTGAATAAAGCAATCAATGATCTGACATTATTGTATCAGATTGAATATCACATCAGCAGTATTCTTAGCATTGAAGAACTTCTAAGGACTGCAATCAGCTTGATAGATTCAGCCCTGGAAAATCTCATCACGACAATTTTACTCCCTGACGAAAAAAATGAAAGACTATTGATTAAGGCAATGACCCCTAACGTCGTTGTAAAATCGGGTTTTGAGTCTGTGCCAATATACCGAGGAATAGTGGGTGAGGCAATGAAGAAAAAAAAGAATATTTATGCGCCGGATGTTGAAAAGGACGAACATTATGTACTAGCAATTGAAGGTACAAAATCTGAAATAGCAATACCGCTAATGGCAGGTGCAAAGATTCTTGGTATAATTGATTTTCAGAGTAAGCAGACAAACCGATTTGACCTGATGACCATTGATTTGCTTGATGATATAGCCCACCGTATTGCAACATTCCTTGAAAATGCAATTCTATATGAAAGAATAGAAAAGAGTTATACAGAAGCAATTCGAGCACTGGTTCTGGCAATGGAAGTTAAAGATTCTTATACCCGGGGCCATTCTGAAAGGGTTACTGAACTGGCAATTAGGGTGGCTGAGAGTATGGATTTTACTGACGGTAGAAAAAGGATATTATACTGGGCTGGTCTGTTGCACGATATTGGTAAGATTGGCATCAGTGAATCAATCTTAAACAAACCCGGACAACTTGATGAATTTGAATTTGCGGAAATTAAAAGGCATCCGGTTGAAGGTGCCAAGATGCTTGAGCAGATACAAGGATTAAAAGAGATTGTGCCTATCATAAAGCATCACCATGAAAATTTTGATGGAACAGGTTATCCTGAAGGCCTCAAGGGTGAAGAGATTCCCTTGGAATCAAGGATTCTTGCGGTTTGTGATGTTTATGATGCAATGACTACAATTCGTTCCTATCGTAGGCCTTTTTCCAAAGAAGGTGCGCTTCGAGCAATTGAATCCTTCAAAGGAACAAGGCTTGACCCGCGGATTGTGCAAAAATTTACAAAGATAATGCGAAATGAAAAATCAGAAGGGAGAGAAAAATGACAAGAAGGAAATTTTTGCAATCATTAGGGTTTATCACCACCCTATTTTTATCTTTTAAAGAATTGCCCAAACTATTATGGGCAGGAAAATGGGAACATTCAAAAAAGGATTTCTGGCAGAATAAAAAATTTATTCAGAAAACAGTTGATATGTCACTGTATAATTTAGGGAAAATCCGTGCGCGGATTGATGGAAAATGGCAGACATTTTCTATTGCAGAACCGCATAAGGATTATATAGAATGGAATGCAAAAAGGCGAGTTGAATTTATTGAAAATATTAAAACCGGCAAGATGCCTGAACTTGGTGGTCCCCATTCTGGAGTCGTTGCAACCTATGGACTACGCAGGTTTGATTCAAGTTTTACCTTGAATAACGCAGTGAAAGGGACAGGACTTGCACCCAGAGATGATAAACTTGATGAAGCAATTGAACTGCTTAAAAATACCTATGAAAAAAATATGCCCGAAAAAATGGATGTGCTCAAGTCATTGTATGAAAATCAGGATTTTTTTGATTGGCGCAAACAAACATCCCTTGAATTGTATACGTCCGAAGACTTTGAAACCCATACATTTCTAAATATAATGGAAAATCCCTTAGCAACTATTGTATTTATGGATATTCCGACTTATGAACTAAGAACCATTGCCCGGGTTGTCCATCCTGATGATGATACTGCCCTGCCTCATGAAAAAAAGTTATTACAATTTGTAAATCTTGCCCACGAATATATGCATGGAAAATTTCCCAGGGTATTCCCATTGCTGTTGTTCTATATAATTGAAATCTTTGATAATACCCCGGGTTCAAAGCGGGGCATAAGGATAGTTCCAGAGCGACCTTCAGAATAATTCCAGGGTAATCAGAGGATATAAGGGGTGATAAAGGTTTATCAAGGGAAGTGGTAAGAGGGTTTCAAACCCCGACAAAATCGCCTTATTTATTTACCAAGAGTTTTTTTTACCCTTGCATAAACTGAAGTAGTATAGTGGTGTAGGGCTTTATGTCCGTAAAATTATTTTTCAAACTGAAATATTTGTATCTTTTCGTAAACCGGACCTGAAGATAGTAGCGTAGATTTGAAAAGGATGAATTCATTAATAATAAACGGGTCGGTTTTTATTGTCTTGTTGATAATATCATCAACCTTACAAAAAGTTTTTATTCTGCCAATTGTTAAATGGGGATGGAATTTTTTGTCTTCTTTTTTAAAACCATATTCTACAAAATTACTCTCTAAATCTTCAGCAAGCGAAATTAGTTCACTGCCACCCTGACTAACACCTATCCATAAAATCCTGGGATTCCTTAGTCCCGGGAAACAGCCGAAATTTTCTAATTGCAATGTAAACGATTTTGTTTTAGCACTGATTGACGATAGTGTGGGTAAGATTTGAGTTAATTCCTTTTCGTCAATTTCACCAAGAAATTTTAAAGTGATATGGAGATTCTCAAATGCCACCCATTTTACTGGAAGATTTGTTTTTCTCTCTTCCCCTATAAAATCCCAGATAATTTTTTTTTGATTCTCTGGAATTTCTACTGCAATAAATGTTCTCATTAAGCTCCTTTGATAAAGTTAATTAATAATTTCAAGGTTTTGTTACAGGCCTTTTTTCTGATCTGTTCCCGACCGCCTCTAAACTGGAATCTAAAAACTAAAATTGTCTTATTATCAGTAATGGCAATATATACAGTTCCCACAGGCTTTTTCTTTGTCCCGCCACCAGGTCCGGCAATACCTGTTATTGAAATGCCGATATTGGATTTTGTAATCCTGCGCACACCCTGAGCCATTTGCCGGGCAGTCTGTTCACTCACTGCGCCAAATTTCCTCAAGGTATTATTTTTAACACCAGCAATTCTTTTTTTGACTGGGTTTGAATAGGCAATTATGCCACCCTTAAAATACTTTGAGCTTCCGGAAATACTTGTAATAATACTACCCAACATACCACCTGTGCATGATTCACAGATACTCAAACTGAGTCTTTTCTTTAATAAGAATCTGCCTGCCTTTTGGGCTAATTCATTCATAAAACCATTATAATCAATTGCTCATTACAGGTCAATATCTCTAAAAAAAAGGGGGCTGGCTCAGCCCCCTTTTTTAAATGTTTGCTTCTTATTTTATGGTTGAACTCTCAAGTTCCATTGTGAAATCTGAGGTTATATTTGTATCAATTACCATTGCTTGGTGGACTTTTACCATTCCAATATCAGGTGCCAGATAAACAAATGTGGTTTCGCCATCCGATATATATGCAATCTTCCAGCAGTCATCATAAGAACCTGCAGGAACAGTCACACTCTCTTTGCCGAGTACTTTGCCTGTTTCAGTATAGTTCGTGTCACTCGTTACGGTCCAGGTATTTCCTTCTTCAATAGGCAATGTAGCCGTGGTATCGGGTACAGTGTCTGCCTTGTCACTATAGCTTAGAAGATAGTCATCGGTCTTCTGCACATAAGAAGTATCCTTTAATGTATCTATTGTTGAAACCTGCTCATATACCTCGGTTCCATTATCCAGGGTTGTTTTCACTGTAATTTCCACATTCACACTACCCGTATCAACCGTCGTTGTTGTGTCAATCGTAACAGTGGTAATAGTCCTGTAATCCCAGGTGTTTCCCTCAGTAAGAGGATAGTAATTTTTCTCGCCTCCACCGCAACCAATAACAAGAAACATTATGGGTACTAATACCAATAACTTTTTCATATTATCTCCTTTCATTATCCATTATATATAAAATTTAAAAAATGTCAATAGTCAAGTTGAAGGTATGAGATTTCTGAAAAAAATCCAGAAATCTTGAGAGCGATGAATACTTTTTCAGGGCTCTCAGTATATTTGGTTGACATCCCGCGGTTATGGCATATAATAGGTCTATGGCAATGATTCAATGCCGGAAGTGTCAAAGAGAAATCAGCGATGAGGTGTCAGTATGTCCTTATTGTGGTGTGCCTTCCCCTGCGAATAGGGAATACCTGGGTACAGGTTTTGAGTGGAAATCAAAAATAACAATTTATGGTTATCCATTGATTCATATTGCTGTGGGTAAAGATGCAAATGGCAAACTCCGGGTTGCAAAAGGCATCATTGCTATCGGTCAGTTTGGTATTGGTTTAATTACTATTGCCCAGTTCGGGGTTGGGATATTATTCGGATTGGGACAGTTCATATTTGGCCTCACAACGATTGCCCAGTTTGCTATTGGTATTCTTTTTGGTCTTGGACAATTTGCCACGGGTTATATTGCTATTGGCCAGATTGCCTTTGGTTGGTATGTGCTCTGCCAGTTTGGCTTTGCGAAATATATCTGGTCGCCAAAGATAAAAGACCCACAGGCAATTGAATTTTTCAGGCAGTTATTAGAAAAAATCAAACACTTGATTTCTTAAAAATTTTAAATATAATAAGAATATGGAAGAAAAAATAACTACCGAAGCCAATCGTATTGTTGTCCATTTCAAAAATGGAAATGTTATCAAGGGCATGACCCATGATTTTGTTCCTGAAAAACCAAAATTTCATCTTGTTTATCAGGATGGTAAAATTGAAGATATTAATACTGAATCTCTAAAGGCAGTTTTTTTTGTAAGATCTTATGAAGGCAAAAAAGACTATCGGGAAGTGAAGGGATTTGGCAAAATTGACCCGATTACTTTTCGCGGAATGAAGATAAAGATTACTTTCATTGATAATGAGGTAATATACGGTTCAACCTTAGGCTACAATAAAACCAGAAAAGGATTTTTTATCTTTCCCGCAGACCCGGATAGCAATAATATCCGTATCTATATCATTGCCAGCGCAATCAAAGAAGTAAAATTGGGCAGTCAGGCTGAAGCATAGATTATATTGTATTCCCGCTTATCAAAATTTCGTCGCAAAACTATAGGTGCCTGATTAATTTGGTAAATAATTGTATTTAAGGAGTCAACTATGAAGAAATTTTTTATTTATTTGGTTATAATACTATCAATCCTTTCCTGCCGTAAGCCGGCAAAGAAATATCTTGATATTACATCCCAGCTGACCGTTCAGGGTGAAAGGATTCCATTAAAAGTTACCCATATCTCTCCAGTCGGTTCAGTCGAAGGTGAACTCGAAACATTTAAAATCCTTGTAGGATTTAATCAGGCAATGGTGCCATTACAGGCAATACCTCGTGATGAAACTGAAGGACCCCTGGAATTCAATCCACCAATTAAAGGTAAATACAGATGGTTTGGTTCAAGGACATTAGCATTTATTCCCTCTGACACACTCCAGCCTGCTACGGAATTTGTTGCGACATTAAAGAAGGATATAATTCAGTCTCTTACGGGTATGCGTCTGGAACGGGATACGTCCTGGAGATTTGAGAGTGTGAGACCAACACTCATATCTTCTTCACCCTATCATAGTTCAAATTTTGTCCATTTAAAATCACTGATTTATCTCTATTTTAATCTTGAAATGGCGCCGAACAGGGTTGGTGATAGAATTAAAATTTTTGCGACACACGGAAAGCCATCTTATGTTTATTGCGGGCAGAAAGAACCATCTGTCTCACCTTATAAAGAGGAGATTCCCTTCAGTCTCAGACAATTGCAGGATAATGAAAAAAAGGATTGGCCATTGAGGGAGTGGGATAATAGCAAAACTTTGGTTCTTGTGCCTACGCGTCCATTGCCCCAGGAGGCATTGATTGAAGTATTTATATATCCAGGACTGCTTGCAAATAAGGGAAATTTGGGCACAAACCTTGAGCGTACACTTTCATTTAACACCTATAATTTTTTAAATCTTTTAAATTACTCAGAGCAAACTCCCGCAGGTTTTCCCTTGGAATTATGTTTTTCAAATCCGGTTGCCACCGCTGAAGTTATTAAAAATTCTGTAATAAATCCCAACCTTGATTCAATTCCTGAACACTATAAACAGGAATCCTACCCTTCAAATCATATCTATCTTTATCTGCCATTTAAACCAAATTCAAATTACCACATAAAGATTCTTAAGGCACTTAAAGACAAATTCGGTAACAATCTTGATAAGGATTATGAATTTAACTTTAGTGTTGGCGATTATATGCCATTTGCCGAGATTCCCACCGGCATAAATATCATTGAGAAAAAAAGTGATTTGAGGTTTCCCGCAACACTTGTTAATGTGGATAGTGTTTATCTTGAGATGGGGCTTGTCAGTCTTGACCAGGCAATTCCATTTTTGAATCAAAAAAATGTCTTTGACCTTTATGAGAAATTTTATACACCTGGTTTGTTCAAGATTTCAAAGTTATGGCGAAGTGATTCGTATAAAAAATATCAAAATCAAAAGATAAGGTTGCCCATTGAATTAAGAGAAGTTCTTGGTGAAAAGAATGCCGGGTTGGTCTTTATTCAGTTTGATAACTTAGGACAGTATGGTAATAATGGCAATTATCGCTATCTCAAGGCTTTTTGTGAAATCAATGATATTGGCGTGACCTGGAAGTATTCGCCTGAAAATAATCTTGTTTGGATAACCTCGCTTAATAATACTGAACCAGTTACCAACGCCTGGGTTCAATTCCGTGATGATAGAAACCAGGTTTTAAGTCAGGGCTACACTGATGCACAGGGATTTGTAGAACTTTCGGGCTGGGCAGAATTACGGATGGCACAGGAAAGGCAGACCTATGAATATGAAAGTGAATATGAGATGGAATCATATACAAGTTATTATGAGCCAAAATTCTGGCTTACAATTTCAAAGAATGAGGATGTTGCGGTTTATTCCAATCGTTGGAATTTTGGCATTGATCCCTGGCGTTTTGATATCTCTTATAACTGGAATATAAAATCAGAGGAGTATGGGTGCTTCATTTTTACGGAAAAGGGTTTATACAAGAGTGGTGAGACCGTTCATATAAAAGGGATACTGCGGAAAAAGAAAAAGGGTGAATGGATTCCACCAGATTTGAGCAAGGTCTTTTTTGTTGTTAAAAACTCAAGGGATGAGGTCATTGTTAATGACACAATTTTGATAAATCAATTTGGTGCATTTTTCAGAGATGTTGCCTTGAGCGAAGATCCTACAACCGGATACTATTCTATTAGTGTATATCTGCCCAATAAGGATTATAATTTTTATCATTCATTCAGGGTTGAGGCATACCGTCCTGCTGAATTTGAAGTCAAGGCTTACGCAGAAAAGGATACATTTATTGCAGGTGAGATATTCAAGGGTAGGGTTGAAGGCCGTTATCTTTTTGGCATGCCAATGGCAAATGCGGATGTAAACTGGACTCTTTACAAAGATTATTACTACATTAGTTACCCACAGCATAAAGGTTATACATTTAGCACTGGCTATGATGAGGAGATACGAGGAATTTTAGGCTCAGGTAAGGGGAAATTGGATAATCAGGGGAAATTATCAGTTTCAGCCAAACTGATATCGAAGGATATAAAGATTCCTTCAACGATTACCCTTGAAGGTACAGTCATTGCACCAAATAAACAAACCATCTCTGGAAGGCAGAACTGGCTTGTATTTCCTGGAAATCTGCTCATTGGCATGAAGACGACGAAATATTTATACACACTCGGTGAACAGGTCGAATTGAGTCTTATTACAATCAGACCTTCAGGAGAAAAGGTTGGTAACAAGAAGATTAACCTGAAAGTTATAAAGGCGGAATGGAAATCCATAAAGAAGGCAAGATTAGGTGGCAGGTATGAATGGGTTTCCGAATATGTTGAGACCGAGATAAAGAAAGAGCAGGCAACAAGCAATCTTAATTCTACTGTTGTTAAACTTAATTCTGATAAACCCGGCTATTACTACATTCAGGCAACAACCAAGGACGAGAAGGGCAGGGAGTGTTTAAATAAAATATATTTCTATGTCGCAGGTCAGGGTTATGCTGGCTGGCAGATGCGCGATGATGATATAATTGAACTTGTGGCAGATAAGGATATATATCAGGTTGGTGATACTGCAAGGATTTTGGTTAAATCTCCTTATGATTCGGTAAACTCATTAATTACAGTTGAGCGCGAATTGATATTGAGAAAATTCACAAAGAAATTGCGGGGTAATGCTGACTATATAGAAATTCCCATAAAGTCAATTGACCTGCCCAATATCTATGTTTGTGTCATGCTTTTGCGCGGCAGGGTTGAGGACCTTTCCTGGGATGAAGAAAAACAGGAAGACCTGGGTAAGCCACAATTTAAGATTGGTTATATAAATTTAAATGTTGATACAAAAGAGAAACATCTGATTGTAAAAACACATTCTGATAAAGGTGACTATCGCCCAAGGGATAGTGTCGCGGTTTTTTATGAAGTAAAAGATTACAAAAACAGACCTGTGAAGAATTGTGAGGTGAGCCTTTTTGTCGTTGACCTCGGTGTATTAAACCTCATTGCATTTAGTACACCTGAACCATTTGATTATTTTTATGGCACACGGCCACTTTCAGTAAAGACGATAGAATCAAGATTGAATATCCTTGGTGAACGAAGTTATGGTGAAAAGGGTGAAGAGAGGGGAGGTGGTGGTGCAGGAGAAGGTATACCCTATCGGGAAAAATTTATCTCTACAGTTTATTATAGAGGTGATTTAAAGTCCGACGAAACAGGTAAGGGTAGCGTCAAGTTTGTCCTACCCGATAATCTCACAAAATTCAGGATTATGCTTGTTGCACAAACCAAGAATAGTGAATTCGGTTCTGCCGATTCCACATTTGTTGTGAATCTACCATTTATAATTTCCGGTTCAATACCAAGATTCTGCCGCGTTGGTGATAGATTTTCTGCGGGTGTCGTGCTTCATAATCGTACTGATAGAGAAAATTCTGCAGAAGTAGAATGTAGTATTGAGGGATTGAAGATGCTCGATGATAATAAAAAGAGTGTAGTATTGCCACCAAATGCAAGTAAAGAAGTGTTGTTTGATTTTTTCGCCGAAAAAACGGGCAATGCAGTATTCAAATTCAATGCCCAAATGGGCAAAGAAAGGGATGTATTAAAACTCACTATTCCTGTTAAATCACCACCTTTTATTGAAGCGGTTGCCACATTTTCCTCTACTACAGATTCAGCACTTGAGGGAATTCTTGTGCCAGAAAACATCTATGAAAATACTGGTGGTCTTGAAATTCTATTATCTTCTTCAGTCCTTGCGGGAATGAAAAGGGGTATTGAGCATTTACTTGATTATCCTTATGGTTGTCTTGAGCAAAGGTTATCAAGGATATTGCCTCTGATTGTTGGTGAAGAGATTATAAATCAATTTAAACTCGCCCCGGTTACAGGTAAGGCGTTAAGGGATTCAGTCCAGAGTGTTCTTGATGAGGTGCCACAATACCAAAACTATAATGGTGGATTTTTGTATTTCAAGGAAAGTATTTATCCCTGTCCGTATCTTTCTGCATACACAATGTATGTTCTGAAAAGGGCACAGAGTGCTGGATACAGGATTGACCAGAAAATGCTTGAAGAGGGTAAGGAATTTTTAAAAATAGTTCTGCGTTGGGAAGATGTGGACTGGACATATCCGTATAATGTTTATGCAAAACTGGTCACGAAATCTTTCTGTCTCTATTCTTTAAGTATCTGGGGAGAAATGAGTGAGGCAGGATATGCTACAAAACTATTTGAGAGAAGAGAACAAATTCCAGTCTTTGGCAAGACACTATTATTAAAGGCAGGCAGAAATTTTGGTTTAGGTAACAGGTTTGAAAATGAACTTGTTCGAGTAATACTAAACAAAATAAAACTTTCACCAACGACTGCCCATTTTGAAGAAGATGAATTAAGGGGTTGGACATTTCCATCACCCGCAAAGGTCACTGGTTTTGTAATCCAGACGCTCACTGAACTTGATATTGAATTTCCATATAAAGACCAGACAATAAAATGGCTTGTTCAGGAAAGAAGTAAAAAAACTAAACCCACAACCCATGAAAATGCCTTTGTCTTTGATGCATTCCAGACATACTACAAAACATATGAAAAAGAAGAGCCGGATTTTGTCGCACGGATTGTCCTCGGCGAAAAAGAAATATTAAAACAGACATTCAGGGGAAGAACCAATGAACCACCGAGAAGATTTTTATTTTCACTTGATGAAATACCCAAGAACCAGTTATTGCCGATAAGAGTATCCAAAGAAGGTACAGGGCGGTTATACTACACATTACGTATGTCCTATGCATTTAAAGAAAATCCCATTGCCTTTGATGAAGGATTTTATCTTTATAAAGAAATTCTTACCCTTGATGGAAAAGATGTAAAGCAATTCAAACGGGGAGAGGTCTATAAGGTTGTGCTCCATATAGTTGTACCTGAGGCAAGGGTTTTTGCAGTTGTTGAGGACCCATTGCCCGCCGGCTTTGAACCAGTCCAGACCTCTTTTGTAACCGAATCCCGCAGAATACAGGAACAATACTGGGAAGAACAATATGAAGAAAAAGGCGATTGGTGGGGTAGTTTTGATTATGAAGAGCGTTATGATGATAAAGTCGTATTCTTTGCCCAGGAATTATTCCCTGGTGAACATACCCAGGTCTATTTTGTTCGGGCAGGCACCGCCGGAAAATTCCTTGCACCATCGGCCAAGGCAGAAGAGATGTATTCACCAGAGGTCTTTGGTTCAACGAGTCAGAATTATATCAATATCGGATTTTAGTCAGTAAGAGATTCTCCTTGTCCGGTGAAATAAGTATATCAGGATCAAATCCCCCTTTTCCCCCTTTTGTAAAGGGGGATTGAGGGGGATTTTAAGCTTTTTCGTAATTAAACGGTTTCTCTGGAGTAGCGACTTCAGTCGCGTGATTATACGGAGCTAAACCTCCTGATCCGATAGAATCTTCTGAATCATTGTTCAGCATACTATATTTAGGGTTCCTTCAAAAAATATATTTGGAGTATAGACAAACATCAAAATATGGATATAATTTTAATGATAGATTTCATTATGGAATAAAAGAAGCAAGATATTCAGAAAAGAAACTTAATATGGTTTCATCCGCCTCAGGCGGACTGATTGTGTTCGTATTGAATAATATTATTTAAGGGAGGTTTCAATGAATCTTGATGAAAGACTTCGGGATGTTTCAGTAATCGGTGCCGCAGGTAAGATGGGAAGCGGTATTGCGGTGTTGATTGGCCAGGAGATGATGAGGTTAAAATTTGAGAGTCCGGATAGGATATACCGCCTCAATCTCATTGATGTGAGTGAAAAAGGACTTGATGGACTACGAGATTATATTAAGGCGCAATTTGTTAGGTTTGCTGAAAAATCAATTGTCTCATTGCGCACAACATATAAAGACTGTCCTGACCTTGTAGAAAATGCTGAAATTGTTGATGCCTATGTTAACGATGCAATGAAGTTATTGAATTTTGGCACAGATCCGTTTCTTTCAACAAATAGCCATCTTGTATTTGAGGCAATTGTTGAAAACGAAAAGATAAAGGTAAAAACCTATAAATTGTTAAAAAAACTGGTCTCAAAAGAGGCACTCTTTTTGACCAATACCTCAAGCATTCCAATCGGCTATCTAGACGAGAAATCAGGACTTGATGGCAGATTGATTGGTTATCATTTTTATAATCCACCTGTGGTACAAAAACTTGTTGAGGTGATTGGTTCAAGCCAGACAAAAGAAGAATTGAAAAATGTTGCCAGTGAACTTGGTAAAAAGCTGCGCAAAATCCTTGTGCCGGCAAATGATATCTCTGGTTTTATTGGTAATGGACATTTTATGCGCGACGGACTTTTTGCCCTTGATGAGGTTATGAGGTTGAAAGGTAAATTTAAACTACCCGGTGCAATCTCCATAATGAACCGGGTTAGTCAGGATTTTCTTTTAAGACCGATGGGAATTTTCCAGTTGATTGACTATGTAGGAGTTGATGTATTCCAGTGCATCTTGAGAGTGATGAGAACACATCTTGGTGATACAACATTAAAACACAAACTGATTGATAAAATGATGAAGAACGGCGTTAAGGGTGGTCAGTATCCTGATGGCTCACAAAAGGATGGTTTCTTAAAATACGATAAAAACCGTCCTGTGGGAATTTATGATTTAAGAAAGGGCGAATATGTTCCCATAGATGACGACTGGAAAAAGAAGATGGATAAAAATCTTGGTCCCTTACCAGAGGGATTTGTGCCCTGGAAGGCTTTACTTGGGGATAGTAAAAAAGAAGATAAATTAAAAAATCATTTTTCTTCATTAAAGAAAATGAATTCTATGGGTGCAGAACTTGCGTTAAGTTATTTAAAAAAGACAAAAGAGATCGCTGAAAATCTTGTGAAACAGAAAGTAGCAACTTCAGCCGATGATGTTAACGCAGTCTTAACCAATGGCTTTTACTGGCTATATGGACCAATAAATGAATACATATAAAATAATAAAAATGCCCAAAAATCCAAAATTCCTAAATTACCTAAATTTTAGGCATTTGGGTATTTAGGCAATTTTTCCTTATAGGAGGTCTTATGCCTTTTCTGAGAAAAAAAATCTATGCTTGTGCCGGGTATAATACAATTTCCCTGGGTACAGGAAGAAAAGAGTTCCATCCTAAGAAACCAAGGCCAGGTATAGAACATTATATTAAAGAAGCTGGGCTTGGTTCAATTGAGCAAATAAAAAATCCTGAAAATATTGATGAGGGGGTTATTGGAAATTTCATTGCTGATAGATTTTGCAAGCAGGGTAATTTAGGTGGGTTCTTCCCTTATGTTCATCCGGTATTTCAGTACAAGCCCTGTATTCATGTTGAAGGTGCCTGTGATTCTGGTGGTCTTGCTCTAGTGACTTCGGTAAAGAATATTCTTTCAGAACTCGCCGATGTTGTTCTATGTATCGGTGTTGAAATTCAGAATACCGTCAAGGCATTATATGGTGCTGATTACCTTGCTGCAGCAGGATGGTATTCTGGTGAGAGGAAGAACGGTCATGCTTATTTCTTTCCGGACCAATTTTCTCAGCGGGCTGGTGCATATATGGAGAAATTTGGTGAGGTAAAGACCAGAGAGGGAATGGCACAGTGGTATGTGAATGCAATTGAGAATGCAAGGAAGAATCCCAAGGCGCAGGAGTATCATAATACAATTCAGGATTTATTTGCTGCGGGTATGACCAAACCCAATCCCAAGGCATTCTGTGAATTTTTGAATGTATATGATTGTTCTAAGGTTTCTGATGGTGCAAGTGCTTTGATATTTGCATCTGAGGAGGGATTAAAAAAGATTGGCATTGATAAAAAGGATGTAGTGGAAGTAGTCGCTTTTGCTCAGGTGCAGGATAATATCACCACCCCACCTCCTGATTCGACCAAACTTACAACCTGTGAGATTGCAGCAAAAAAGGTTTATGAGCGTGCAGGCATTAAGCCCAAAGATTTGAGTGTTCTTGAAGTCCATGACTGTTTTACTATTGCGGGAATAATGGCAGTCGAGGCTGCAGGATTTGCAGGTTATGGTGAAGGTGCTGATTTTGTAAAAGAAGGTAAAACAAAATCAACGGGTATAATCCCGACAAATGCTACCGGTGGTCTTATTGGCTATGGTCATCCAACCGGTGCGACGGGTGTGCGCCAGGCAGTGGATGTTGTTCACCAGTTGTTAAATAGGGCGAGTGATTATCAGGTGAAGATTGAACCCAATCGTCCTTTTGGTATGATTTCAAGCATGGGTGGAAATGATATTACTGTAGTCACAATGATATTTAGAAAAACCGAATAAAATGTAGTATCGTTACATGTGCAGTAGCGCTATGCTCGCAGGATCGTTTCACTCGCAGGATTGCCCGATGATGAAGTCGGAACTTGCAGGACCGACGCGTTTGCCATTTAACCAATAAATGATTATCGGTTCTAAACTCCACTACTTTGACGAAATAGATTCGACAAATGAATATGCCAAGAAAATTTTAGGTGAAGCTACCGAGGGCACGGTTGTTCTTGCTGACACACAGACTGCGGGTAAAGGCAGATTGGAACGCCCGTGGTTTTCACCTGATGGCGGAATATATATGTCAGCTATTTTATTCACAGATAAACCCCTGTTAATACCAGTTCTGGCAGGTGTGGCAATCTGTGAGACATTCAATAGCTACAATATTCTTCTAGGTATAAAATGGCCCAATGATATTTTTTTAAACGAAAAGAAGGTCGCGGGGGTGCTCACAGAGATCATTGATACGACAGTGATACTTGGTATGGGTATAAATCTGAATATTACAGAATTTCCTGAGGGTCTTAAAAATACTGCGACATCAATCTTTTTAGAAACGAAAAAAAGATTTGATAAAATGATGGTTTATAATGATTTGTGCCTGGGACTTGATGATGCATATCAGTTATTAAAAAGAGATAAGAGCACTGAGGTTCTTCAGAAATGGCGTAACTATACAATAATGTTTGGTAAAACCGTTAGTATTGAGACACCTGAAAGGCTGATAATCGGACGGGTGATTGATATTGCGGGAAATGGCGCCCTTGTTCTTTCTTTGCCTGATGGAAAGATTGAAAGGGTCATTGCCGGTGAATGCAGGATAGTGAAGGGAAGTAAGCAGTAGGGTGTTAAGTAGTATGAAATGTAGGGCTATATGGCCGTAAATGTTAAGGTATTAGTTTATGGTTGTTGGGCATAGCTACCTGTATAGTAAAAGGGTATGGTTTGTGGTTTTATTAGAGTTTCAGGGGTGAAACCTCTGATGTATCTTGTGGAATCAAAAGGGGGATAATGCGGTTAAAGAGATACAGGAATTATTTTATTTTGCGACTTGAGAGAGGCGAAGAAATCGTCACCGCTTTAAAAAACTTTGCAGAAAAATCAAAAATAAAAGGGGCGTTTATATTTGGATTGGGTGTAGGTAAGGAATTGACTCTGGGTTATTTCAATGCCCACAATAAGACCTATATTAAAAAAAGG
>Ga0172364_10000509_pt1 | contig 27646 bp, 27 predicted proteins | sample LakKivSesite10cm_FD_114545 | JGI IMG/M metagenome (GOLD analysis project Ga0172364, IMG submission 114545) | Sediment microbial communities from Lake Kivu, Rwanda - Sediment site 10cm | ecosystem: Environmental > Aquatic > Freshwater > Lake > Sediment | place: Rwanda: Western Province, Lake... | reverse complement strand
CGTGCCATCAGCGTTTACGACATAGATTTCAGAGCTGCCATCACCGTGGCGTGACACGAAGGCAAGCTGCTGTCCATCAGGTGACCAGGCAGGAGTACACTGATTATTCTGATAATTGTAAGTGAGGCGGGTTTGGTTGGTACCATCAGCGTTCATGACGTAGGCTTCCCAGGTGCCATCGCGATCGGATAGGAAAGCGATGCGCTGCCCATCAGGCGACCAGATAGGATGCGAGTTATAGGCAGCCAGGCTATTGGTGAGGCGGGTTTGGTCGGTGCCGTCGGCGTTCATGGTGTAGATTTCATGCCGAGCCAGTAGTACTACAAAAGCAATCCGTTCTCCATCAGGCGACCAGGCAGGAAAAGCGGCCTCATACTTATCGCTGGTGAGGGGGGTTCTTCCCGTGCCATCAGCGTTCATCACATGGATTTCCCAACCAGTTTCAAAGGCAATGCGTCCAGTCCCATTGGGGACGAAGCTGGCAGGTCCAGATGTTAGGGTTGATGGCGGCGTGTCTGCCCCAACAAAAAAGACTAACCCGGCCAGTGCCACCCCAGCGATGATGCCGAAGGACTTGATCGTTTCGTTACCGCTCCGCCAGGCGATGGCCCAACCCACTGTAAACACCACAATAAGCGACGTAGCGACCAGGTTCGTGAACCTTCCAAAGCCTAGCAGGATAGTTGCCGCCGCAATGAGTACGACTACTAACACGGCAACCCTCATAAGCAATTTCTCATTGATTTTTGTCATTTTCTCACTTCCTGCCAGTGAATAGCCCATACCCCATCTGTTGTGTCACGCCCAGCGGCGTGCCGAACATCTCCTTGATGGACCGCCAGCCCCACGTACCCCCCAGGCTTTGTCACTCGCACGCACTCTCGAATCGCCTGCTGCTTGTCCTCCACGAATGCGATCACGGATTCGCAGATATGGATCATTCTCTTTTGTAGCCATATTTGTAGCCATAGCCTTCCCTCCTTTTCTCGCACTGCAGTGAGCATGCCCGCATCGCTACCAGTTCACGCCTCTGGACTTCAGCTCAGGAAGATACTGGCTGACAGAGTCAGCGTTCAGTGGGTTTCCGCTCACGTCCACCCAATCCCCCTCACCCAGACCCGGATTCCGGACGAGCGGGGCGATATCCGTGATCCTGTTCCCGTTGAGGTTAAGGATACGCAGGTTGGTGAGGCTTTCCAGCGCGCTGATATCCCCGGTCTGGTTCTCTCCCAGATTTAGCACGACGAGGTTGACGAGAGGAGAGAGCGCCGATATGTCCGTGACCTGGTTTTGCCAGAGTGATAGCTCAACGAGATTGACCAACGGCAATAACGGCGAGATATCCGCCACCTGGTTTTGGTCAAGGGAGAGGTTGGCCAGGTTGACCAGGGATGAGATTGGCGAGACATCCGTGATTTGGTTAGAATCCAGCCTGAGCTGTTTGAGGTTGACCAGCGAAGATAACGGCGAGACGTCCGTGATTTGGTTCTGGTAGAGCGAGAGCTCAGCGAGATTGACTAATGAGGACACAGGTGAGATGTCGGTGATGCTGTTGTCGTCCAGGTTAAGATGAGACAGGCGGGTTAACGACGACAAAGGTGCAAGATCGCTCACCCGGTTGTTGCCAACCCAGAGTTGAGTCAGGGAGGTTAGCCCCTGCAGTGGGGAGAGAGCGGCCAGTTCGTTGTGATCCACGCGCAGTTGAGTCAATTGCTCGAGATTGCCCAGAGGCGAAAGATCGCTGATGCCGCTGCCGTCGAGGTAGATCGCTTCCAGGCTGGTAGCGTGCTCAAGCCCACGGAGGCTGGTGATTCTGCCGTGGTTTGGGGCGCTTTCCCAGTTCCAGCCTACCGGGTAGAGCCTGACGAAACAACGGAGCCTCTCCAGGTCTGAGCCAAGGAGGGGGCCTGTGTCCTTGTTGGTCAGCCTTCGCAGGTAGCCTTCGAGATTCGCATCCGGAACAGTGACTTCTCCAGCCGTGGCAAGGCCCGGCGTCAGGGTTTCAACGGCGCTTTCTGAAGCGCCGTGTTCTCTGAGACTGCTTTTCGCGACCGTGTACGAGACATTGATCGCGCCAGCATCCGGACAGTAGAAGCGGTCGACAATCCTGGCAACTTCCAGGCTGATTTCATAGTCCTCTATCGTTGCTGATTGGCCCTGGTGCAGCGTAGCCGCATCCCTGCCCAAGGAGAACTGAATCTGGGTGTTGGTGAATCTACCATAACATTGCTCCCCCTCCCGGTAGCGCTGGAGCAGTATGCCAACCTGCTCGACCCGCACGGGAGAGAGACAGGCGAAAGTCATGGACGCGTCGAGCCGCCAATCTGATATGCCCTGAAAGATCAGCTCTTCTCCCTGCTTGATGATCAGGCCGAAGGTGTCGGGCCAATTCACAATGGTCTGGGCGATGATCTGATACGTGGTTCCTGGCAACAGGTGAACCCGCCCGACATAACCTGCCGGGATCGCCAGGGAAACTGCGTCGCCCGCGCCGTCCACCCCAAAGACGAAGGCCGTCCCATCGAAATCCCCTCTGTAAGGCACCTGCTCCCGGTAGGTCGCAACAATTCGAGATGGGCCTGGGTAGATGGCCAGGGGCTGTTCGTTGGAGTCAAGGAGTTGGAAGCGGAAGGGGCGTTCATTTCCCTCTGGATAATAGTCCAGACGCTCGACTGTGGCTGTCGGAGCGGGTGGAGGGCTGGCACTCGGGACTGTCACCGTATCAGAGCCACGGACGCACGCGGAGGCGCCAAGTAACATCGCTAGCACTGCCACAAGTGAGCGTTTTACCATCATCTTGCCTTCCGCACCTGACCAACTCATCACTACCACGGCTTCACGGTAGCGTCGTGTATAGCTCTCGTTGTTATTCTTTTCTGTCCAGCAATAGTGCAATCAGGCTTCTGTTCAGCGCGATGGGCAGACCGATGATATATACCAGTCCCACGAGCAGGTCTATGACACCGATCATGCCAAGCGATACACCAAACTCCCCGAAGAAACCATAGCGGGTCGCAACAACAAAACCAACTAGGCGAAGAATTCCTTCCCAAAAGACCAGAGAAGCACGTTCATGAAGGTTCCTGGAAGCAAGGATGAGCACGATTCCCAGGTAGACAATCAGAATACCCGGTAACCACAGATAGAAACGGGATTCTGGCGCAGTCAAGCCCAGCAACTCGGCTACAGCAGGAATTAAGGAGCTAACTGCCAGGATTATATTGTACACACCTGTCCAAAACACAAAATGTTTCATTCCTGTCACCTCCTGGTATCATTTGACTTTTTCCACGATGAGTAGAAAGACAACCTTAGACGTAGCGCCCATACCCTGGAACGTTGGACTGACATACGGAACTATCGCCAAGACTTCTCCTTCCAGTTGGTTCAAGAAATGCTCCAACTTCTCCTGAGCCGTATCTTTTCTAACTTCTAGCCGATGAACTCGGTATTTCATTCTTTTTCTCCTTCTTTTCGATCTCTCGGTTGCGGCAGGAAAGGGATCCGGCTGGTGTCTAGGCGCAGGATTTTACTCTTCGTTCTCTATGCACCGTTTGAGCAAGCGACTGGCCAAGAGGGTAGCGATACCTTGCCGCCGATAATCCTCCAAGACGAATTGGTTGAGCTAAGCCGAGCGTTATACATTGTACTCGTATTTGGAGTTTAGGGCAAAGCGCCTGGTCGGGGAGGCGCGCATCTCGTGGGGCGGATGCAGATGAGTTTGCCCTGGGGCACTCGGATGGGGAGACCAACCGGTTGATCGGCAGCATCGTCGGCACAATCTCCAAGCGTATCGTCACCGTCTGCAGCGCACGTACCGACCAATGGGTCAGTTCCAACCCGTGCTCGGCTGGCGGGGTGCACGCCAGGTTCTCCACCCGCGCCCGACTGAGGGGGGGAAAACCTCGCTGGTCGGCCCGAGCGAGGAGCATCGTATACCGCCGCGATCCCGCGTTCCTCGTGCCGCCGACACACCCGCCAGATCGTGGCCGGGTCCTGCTCGACACGTATACTCAACGGTTGTATCCGTTCCCCTTGATGCACTCCGAGCAGGATCCGAGCCCGACGAGCGGTACGTTGTTCCGTCTTCCCACTGCGCAACAATGTTTCCAGTTCGACTACATCCTCTAGCTGCAACTCCACACGGCGTGGCTTGCGACCTCGCATGGATGCCCTCCCAGGTTGATATGGAAGTATGCTATCACGGAGTTAATTTCTTGCCAAATTTCGACTTCAGTCCACTAGAGGGAGAACGAGCAGAGCGGTCCTCTTGCCTATTGAGTAAACGTAGCGAGCAGTCGTGGCGAGAAGTGTCTGCTCAAATGCACCAGCAAGTGATGAGTTGTGCGATCGGAATTGTATGGCTCTGAGATTCCTCCAGTCTACTTGGTCTGTTCAGATGGAACTGGAGCTTGGAGCATGACAGACAACAATGAAAACGAACCACCAGACACGACGACAGCGTATTTGACCTCTCAGGTCAAACGGTCAGTATAAGAGGATGCTGAATGAAGCCACTAAGGCAGAATAACAGCCGAACGGAAGCCGCGCTCCATCGCTCTCCAGTAGGCCATACTATCGCTTCATGGTTACTAGCCTTCTGCCAAGCGAATCTTGACCATTACCAGGAATTGAATATGGAGGCCGAGGCTCTCGTCTTGGAAGGCTATATGAAACGGATAGAGGAGAAATCTTAAACGCCAACGGCGACTCTCGAGAGTACACCCACCCCCACGCCGACCCCCGCACCTGAACCTACCCCCACACCAACCGATATACCCACGCTGACCCGGTACGCCTACGGCTACATCAGCGCCGCTGCCAACGGATAGACCCCCGCCACTGAGCCGCCTGCGGCCACACCGACCGAGACGCCCTCACCTACACCTCATTTGGTGTCGGGGTGAGTGACGGCAAGGACCAGACGACGTTCTTTCCTGTCCTCGTCTTCGGCGACTACGGTGAGACCGTAGCCAAGTACGTGACCAAGGGCCGGCAGGTCCTGGTCGATGGCCGGGTGCAGGTCAGCGACAATGGCCGTTTCCGGGTGATTGCCGACCGGGTTCGGTTCGGTTCAGAACCGGCCGCCACCAAAGACTCCGGATGAGCGGCGGCTTCCAGGAGGGCCAATGGCCCTCCTGGCGGCGGTTCCCACCCACCCCCCGATTGCGCAGACTAACTCCATTTGAGATTCTGCCCCTGGATTATGTCCTGACCCATATGATATGATGGACCATCACGGGAAGGAGGGGAGGGCATTATAAGGGAAAGCGATGACTCACCTGGAACGCCAGCCCAGAGAAAGGCGAGGACATCACGAGGACCTGGATCCGCGGCATTTCTACGCGGCCTACGTGTTCGACCAGGCACATGAACGCCAGGATGACATTGCCACCCTGATCGAACGGGCGCAGCACTTGGGCTATCCGGTGCGCTACTGGTGGTTGTCTGAGGCAATGGCCTTGCAGGGTTACCCTGGCCGGCTGATCGTCTGCGTACACCATCCGTCATCAGATTCGGATGCAGGTATGGACCTGTACGAGACGCTGAAGGAGCACCAGGTCACCTGGGATGAACTGGAAGCGGCTGCTGTAGGTGAGTACTGCCAGATCGTTTGGGATGAAGCAGGCGGCCATCCCTCCACCCTCAGCGACGGATCAGTTTTCCAGCTCAAAGGAAGTCACGACCTGATCGATCTGCCTTTGTACATCCTCTGGCAGATCGAGGGCCTCATAGTCACCCAAGTCCTCCAGGACGACAAGGAAGACCATGTCACCCCACGGAATCTCACTGTCATAGGCGTACGAGACCAGCTTGTCCTTTCCTTCGTAGACCAGGACATTTCGTGAGAGCTCTCGCCCCAGGAACGGCACGCTGCCCCTGGGAACGAAATCACCGGCCGCCATGCCCGTTCTAAAGACCCAGAGGTCTTCGGTGACTCTCCTGTACTCAACCGTGAACCACAGCGTGTCGACGACCTTGTGGCGAAAGATGAGCTGATGCAGCCTCTCTTCTAGCGTCCAGTCGGGCGGATAGTGGAAGGAAAAGCCATAGTCCAGGTTGGTATATCGATACCAGCCAGCGTACAGATCCGATTCGACAACGGTATAGACTGCCGCCGGCACCACGCACCGAAAGCCGATAGCCGGGTCGTCAGGGGCACAGGCGTCGCGATAGGCGGCACGGATGGCAGAAAACGTGTCGTCCCACGCCTCGCCCCGCACTACGCGCTCCTGGCCGGAGTCAGGCCCCTGCGGGTTCTGTTCCGGTGAAACGGCATAGTAGCCGGGGTCGTACCAGTCGTTGACCCACTCTGCGACGTTGCCGGCCATGTCCAGGGCTCCATAGGGGCTGGCTCCATCCGGATAGGAGCCCGCATCAACCGGCCCATCGGAGCAAAGGCCCTTCAGGCTTGCGTGATTGGCCCGGCTGCAATCGGGCTGCTCATCCCCCCAGGGGTACGTGCGCGCGTCGCTGCCACGGGCGGCCTTTTCCCACTCGGCCTCGGTCGGCAGCCGGCCGCCGATCCAGCGGCAGTAGGTCTGGGCCTCACTCCAGGTCACCACGACCGGTTTGCCCGACAGGGCATAGTCGTCCATAGGGGGCACGTCGCACACTCCGGCCGCAATGCACGTCTGATAGTGCCACGCCGTCACCTCGGTCTCGTCAATCCAAAAGGCATTCAGGGTGACGACGTGCCGGGGATGTTCGTTCTCCTCGCCCACGCCTTCCGGGCTGCCCATGTAAAAGGAGCCCGCCGGGACGTAGCGCATGACCATCTCGTCCTTATTCATCGGCCGAGTCCAGGTCGCACCCGGCTGCGGCATGCCGGGCAGGGCCACCGGCGTCGGGAGGGGATTCACGGTGGGCACCACGGTCGCTGTCGAGGTCGGTGAGGCCTGCGGAACAGGCGAAGATACTGCGGAAGACGGTTGCCGTACGGGGGGCAGGCTGCACGCCATCGTGGCGGCAACCAGCATCGCAATACACAGAAAGCGTTTGACTCTCATTGTGCACCTCCTCAATCTTGAGATATCCTCTGAGGATCCTATCCAGTGTCCCGCGCTTGTCGGCGTCCGCCAGGCAGCGCCGGTGCAAGATGCCAGGGGTCAAGCGCTCCAACAGCGCTCATTCGACCCCATCGACGAGCCAGGACGCGCCGTGGCAGTCGCCGGGCAACTCGTAGAACAGCCGGCGATGGCTCTCGGATTCCCAGTCATCCGGCACCACTCGCCCGCGCAAGCGTACCTCGTCGCCCATGCGGGCCACAGCCTCTCCCGCCCCATCCACCACCACGATCGTGCCACCGTCCACGCGCACCGACCAGTCGGCCGGCCAGAGGAGGGTGACCTCGCCCGGCCCCCACTCGGTCTGCAGGTGGAGGCAGCGGTTATAGTCATACACGACCAGTCGGCCAGAGAGCGACACGGCCTCCGTCACTTGCTCGTCGAGGGCCGGTGTGTAGCGCAGGAACAAGACCGTGCGCGCCGTGGTCGAGACCACGTCCAGCGCAAAGAGTGCCGAGTCGCGCCGCAGGTTGGGGCGCACCTCGCTGCCGACGACAAAGTACTCCCCCCGGCAGGCAGGTGGGATCTGTTGCAGCACCCACTCGTCGGTGACCCCGACGTAACCGCCACTCATGTAGACCTCCTCACCAACGTGGGCCGCCACCTGTCCCTGCCCGTCGATCACTAACACCTGATCTCCCTCGGCGCGCAGGGTGAACTCGGGCGGCCAGATGGGCAGCAGGACCTCGCCGTCCAGCGATTGCACGTACAGACAGGCACCCTCCCGCCGCAGCGTGCCGATCAACAGGGCCAGCATGGACTCCCTGAAGCCCTCGGTTGGCTTTTGGCGCGGGAAGGCGATGCCGGGCACAGGCGGGGTGAGCAGTAGGTCCTTGTCCCGCGCCGTCGAGCCACCTTCGACGACGATCAGCTCGACTCCCTCCGGGAGGTGTGCGCCCACCCGCTGCAGCTCGCTCTCAAACCACGCCCGGTCGGACACGTACACCTCGACGCGGTTGTCCTGCACAGCGAACAGGACGCTCACATGGTAATCCAGCTTACCCAGCTCTCGCATGGCCTGGGCCTGCATCGCCTCCAGTTCGGCATAGGTGAAACGGGCCTGGCGGATGGTGAGTCCGGGGATCGAACGGCCCTCCAGGTAGGGCTCAAGCGTCTCTTCACCATCCCGGGTGAAAGCCACGACCACGTGGTATTGGGGCTCGTGCTCTATCCACAAGCCGGCAAAGGTGTCTGCCTCCCACTCCGCCAGCTCCACCTGGAGTGTGCCAATGGGATCTTCCACTCGCAGGCGCTGGTAGGCTTCTTCCACCGAGAGCCCCCAATTCGCGGCCATTTCTTCGGCCACTTGTCGCATAGGCTCGGGGATCCCTGCTGTTGGAGTGGGTTGGACGGCTGCGCCCGGCGCGGGGGTGCAGCCAGCCAGCAACAGGCCCACCGCGATCACCCCCAAGGTTATGCCAGGCGCACTCCTCTTTTTCATTTTGCAGACTGCTCATCGTACCACCTCCCTACTCGACCTGCCGACTGCGGGATAGCAGGGGCAGCCAGATCCTCCAGAATCCCGGCAGCGCGCCGCGCACCGTGACCACCCGCTGGTTGCCCGTGTCGGCGACGACCAGGTCGCCGTCCGGCTCCACCGCTACGCCGCGTGGGGCGTTGAACGGGCCTGTGTAACCGTCGTTGGGCTCGGTGTATTCGGCCAGGAAGCTGCCCTCGGCGTCGAGCACGACGACGCGGTTGTTGCCCGTGTCGGCGACCGCGATGTGGCCCCAGGCGTCAACGGCCACGCTGGTGGGGACGTTGAACCCTGCTTCGTAACGGTCGAGATAGCCAAAGGTCTGGCCGTCGAAGCTCAGTACCACGAGGCGGTTGTTGCCCTGGTCGACGACGATCACCCGGCCCCAGCGGTCCACCGCCAGTCCCTGTGGATTGTTGAACTGGCCATCGCCGCTGCCAAAGGTGCCGAACTCGGCGATATAGTACCCAAGGCTGTCGAACGCCTGCAGGCGATGGTTGCCGCTGTCGGCCACCAGGATGCGCCCACACGCCAGGCTGTTGCCCAGGCGTGGCACGTCGCTGATGCGCAGTTCGTCGATGCCTCCGTGCGCCACGCGGTTGTCCCAGCTCTCACTGCCGACATGCAGCAGTTCGGAAAGCAGATCGGGTACCTGCACTGGCTCACGGCCTACCAGCACGCCGTCCTCGTACAGGGCAATTTCCGATTCCTGCCAGGTGGCGGCGATGTGATGCCATTCGCCGGCCTTCCAGTCGGCGACGTTATGGGCAATGCCAAACTCTGTTGTGCTATCCCACACCAAATAGCGAAAGTTATTTGCCCCGTCTTTCGCCAGCCGGATGCGGTTGAACCAGCCGTCGCCCACTTCGAAGAAGGCATAGTCCTGCCCGTCGTCGCCATTCCAGTCCGGACGCACCCAGAACTCGATGGCTCCCGCGGTGCGGTTCAGGTTGCCTGCCGTGGCGTAGGTCAGGGTGGCGCCAGCATCGAATGCGACTCCCTGGCCATAGCGCCCGACTTCAAAGCGGGTGCTTTGCGCCGCGCCCTGCTCTCCCTGCGCCCCATCGTAACTCCCATCCAGGTGCAGGAGCAGCAGCGTGTGGTCATCGACCTCGTACGGGCCACCATAGGTGCATGCTGGGCCCCAGCCTGCCACTCCGGTCGGCGTCTCGAACTGGCCCGGGCTCGAGCCCCGCTTACCGAACTCGAGCAGCGGCGTCCCGTCCAGGTCGGCCACCCGCACCGAATGGCGGTCAACGTACCAGTCGCCGGGATGGCTGAACAGCAGGTGATTGTTGCCATCCAGCGCCATAAACTGCGAGTTCTCCAGGTGATAGTGCACCGAGCCCACATACTGGCGGTAGGTACCGCCGGCATCCTGGCGCATGAGTGCGTAGCCGTTGCGTGGATCGAGGATGAAACGCTGGCCCTGAGGCGTAATCGCCACCGACGCAGGGTTTGAAAGCGTGGGCGCCCAGCCAAAGTTGCTGAAGCCGCTCTCTCGGCCCTGGCCGTCCAGTGCGGTCACGGCGTATACCTTCCCGCCGTAGCTGCCCACCGAGTAGGTCTCCTCCAGGCACGGCCCGCTACCCACCTCGGCCACCAGCCCGTACTCGGACAGCGGCGGGGTGGCTCGGTACAGCCGGTAACCGGTTACGCCCGGCGACAGGCTATCCTGCCAACACACTTTGGCCCAGTCACCCTGCGCCTGCACGCCGCTGAGCACGGGCGCCTGCGGCGCCCTAGGTGGCGGCACGTGGCTGCTGACCACGTAGGTGTGGCTAATTGTGTCGCCGAGCCAATAGGCCAGGTTCACCTCAGTGATATCGAGCCAACGGTATTCTTCGTGGTCACCCTGTTTCAACTGGACCAGGAACAGGTTCTGGGTGCCGATGATGTCAACCACGCCAAAGGGGTTGTCGTGCAGCACATGGCCATTGGCCGTGACCGTGCCGCCGCGGGCCGAGCAGTTGGTCAGCAAGAACAGGCCGCTGGCATCGGTCGTGCCGCTGATCTCGGTCGTGCTGTCGAACCCCGGCGTGCCGGTCCAATCCCACCAGCCGGTGCGCTGGTAGAGGGCCACTTGCACGCCGGGCGCCGGTTCGCCCTGGCTGTCGAGCACGCGAAAGTAGTTCTCGAGCGGGATGTCGAACAGGTAGGAGCCGTAGTAGCCATTGCGGTAGCCCTGGTAGGTCGAGGCGCCGCCCGCCACGTGGCTGGAATAGAGGTGCCAGTCGGTGTGAGGCCAGATGTCGCCACCGCCCATCAGGTCGCCACGGGGCCAACTGAAGCCAACGTTGAGCGGATTCCCCAGCCGGTCAGTGACGCGCACATCGGGGTACGACGCCCCGATCATATACAGGTCTGTGATCGACACCTGGTGGCTCATCTCGTGGACCAGCGCCCAGTCAATGTCGGTGACCGGGTCATACCAGGCGCTGGCCCCATGACGATAATCCCCGTCGATGAACCACCTGCCGTCGTGTCCATCCACCGGCGGAAGTGTCTCGCTCACGTCGATCCGATTGATCCGCACGCGTACCGTCGCCCCCTCTGGCGCGACCGGGTAGGTCGAGTTGGCGAAGTCCCAGTTCATCGTGGCCATCTGCTTCTGGATCCAATCCTCCGCCGAAGCCGGCCACCGCGGGTCCACCGGGACGTTGTAGGCCGCGTACATCTCGGGCGTGAAGTAGAAGCGGAAGCTCATGGCGTTGGTTGGGTCCTCCAGGCTGTTGTTGCTCTCGTGCGTTTCGGGGATGGTGTTGGCCGGGTCGGCGGTGAAGCGCACGCTGTGATCGCCCAGAGCCCGCTGCCCATCCGGGGATAGTTCGTGGCCCCAGGGCCACTGGTAGGTCGCCGTGACCTCGGCGGCGGGGGACAGCGCCGGCAGCGTGCCGCCGGCGACCTCGACCCCGTCAATGTGCCAGGCATAGTCGAAAGCCGGGCTGGCAACCGTCCCTTTGTTGACGATGTGGGCGGTAAAGGTGACGATCTCGCCCTGTTCGGGCCAGCGCTGGTCGTCCTCGGTGCCGGGGCACAGGAAGGGGATGCCGGGCTGGCCGGGGATGTCCCACGGATAGTCCACACAGTACGCCTGGTACAGGGGGGTGCGGTTGATGTAGGTGACGTCCAGGTCAACGCCCTCAAGGGGAGAAAACCCGGTGCCTGGAGGGGAGGCTTCAGACGCAGTCGGGGCGCTGCCACCCTCTGAAACCAGGATTCCACTCACGGAAGCGGGCTCGGAAGCCGCAGCCCGTAAAGTAAGCCAGGCCCATCCGGCCATGCCGGCAAGGAGAAGAATGCTGAGAACTATGCAGATTCGGACAGCCTTGTTCATCCAATTCCTCCGTGCAGAAAAGCCTCCCCATCGGGCACGGCTAAACACATCCGCAGCCGCTGGGTTCAGGGACCATCTTCAGCTCAGGATGTCCGTGGATGATGCCAATGACCTTCTTCAGAAAAGCGCGGAGCTGATCGGCCTCCTGGGTCGTCGGCTCAAAGATGTCGTCGGTCCAATACAGTTCCTTCTCCACCTCTCCGTTGCGCACCTTGAGGTGGTAGGAGTCGCTTGGTGTGATCTTTCCGACGACAGCGCCTTCAGGCACCACAACCGAGAACTGGTCTGGATAGCCGAAGAAGTCAATCTTGGCCATTTCCAGATAGATCGTCTGCATCTCCTCTGCAGACAGCGCGAACGAGATGGTCACCGGGGGAGCGGGCGGACACATGCTGCGGCTAAAGGTACCCTGGAAGGTATCAAGCGTCTCGCCGAGACAGCCACCGTAGCTAAAGTACAGAGCGAAATTGGCTTCAGGTTCTGGCGCGTAGACGCGCGTCGGCAGCGGTGTGACCGGAGGCGCGGGCGCACTACAGGCAGCCAGAAGACTGGCTGCCAGGATCACGGAAACGACATGGTACAACAAACGCCTGAACATCAGACCTCCTCCTAGGGTGCCGGGATGGTCACCTCCATAGCATAGCCGGCGCACTGCGACCCAGACTGCAGCGCCAGGATAATGACATAATCCCCCGAGACCGGCAGCGGGGCGATGGCGCTGTCCAGCCCCAGCCCCGTCCAGGTGTAGCCGCCGGGTCCCGTGACCGTGACGTCGATCACCGGCGAGGGCAGGCAGGGCGGCGGCCAGATGCGGATCTCCATGCGCTGGCCGCGGGCCGCCCACAACACGTACCGGGCGGGACTGCCGGGCGTCAACTGGCCCGACACCGTCACCGACTCTGCCCCCGGCGCGAAGCGGATGCGAGTCGGGGCCGCCTGCCCGAACGGGCTGATCCACACCGTCATGGTGACCCGCGTGTCGTCGCCAACCGAAACCGGGAGCAGGTAGTAGTCCTGGGTGGAGGGCAGGACGCCCTCCCAGGAGGTGCTCCAGTCGTCGTAGTACTTGAGCGGCACGCCGTCGGCCCCGACGATGGTCAGGTAGACGTTGTGGTTGGGCGACGTCAGAGTCACGCGCATCGTCTGACCGGCAGAAGCACGCAGCACGTAGCCCCCCACCACGTCGGCTCCCTGGGGGACGCAGTGCTGCACGGGGCTGGACACCGTGGCCGAGGTCGCCCCGCGTACGAACTGGATCCGGGCAAAGACCGTCGCCCGCAGGCAGTAGGACACGGCCTGGTCGAGAGCGACTACCTGGATGTAATAATCCTGTGTCTTGGGCAGTATGCCCTGCCAGCCCACCTCTTCCTCCGGCCACCGTTTCAGCGGGGTGCCATCGGCCCCCCAGATCAGGAGATTGGCTCCCTCAGACGGCCACAACACGACCTGCATGACCTGGCCTGCGCTGGCGCGCAGCACGTACTCGTGCGTTTGGCGCGGGGCCAACTGACCCGATACGGTCGCCGAGGTTGCGCCGGGTTGGAAGCGGATGCGCGTGGCCGCGGACCCCATCGCGGCCTGGGCCGCGGTCGGAACGGCGGCCGCCAATGAAAGGATCACACACGCAATCAGGAACGTTTTGCTCTTCATAGCCTTAGCCTCCTTTGCTCCGCGCTTCACTGCCGGCCAGTCATTGCTAACAGGTTTGTGCTGGAGCCCTCTTCTATTACTATGACGACGCGCAGAGCAGAAAGTTCCGGTGGGCTAGCGAGCGTCCAGGGCTAGAGGCGGCTCTTGAGTATGTGAGCGAGCGCGACACGCTGCTGGGCTCCGATCGTACTCAACTGACGCGGTCCACAATCTCCAGCCCGGCGCTTTGCACCAGGGCCTCCAGTTCACCGGTGGCGAACGTGTACCAGGTATGGGTACCGTGGACGATGCCGCTTGCCCGCACCTCCGGGTCCAGGCGTTGGTCGAACAACTCCCAGCAGCGCCAATACACGGTACCGCGATAGCCTCGTTGGGCCAGGTCAATCGCATAGCGTCCGGGCCCGCTGCCCGCGTCGAGGACAGGCCCTGTACCGGGCAGGTGGCAGTCCAGGCAGTGGCGCGTGATCAGGTATTCGATGCGCGTGAGTGGTAACGCCCGCATCTACACCTTTGTCAATGGCCTCTGAGAAAAGCATCAAGTGATAGCCATCCGCTGCGAATGCTGGGTTGCCGTGGTATGCCTTGGTGACAGTGATGGTGCCCTCACCGCCGTAGTCGGTGGTGTTGCTGTACCACAGCACCCCATCAAGAGTAGCCGTATTACCGTCCGTAACGGTGATGCCCGCCGTGTGGCTTACCAGTATGGTGTTAGTCAGGGTAACGTCACTGGCGGTACCGGCAACGTGGACCCCGCTACCGTCGTGGCCACTGTTTCTGGTGATGGTGTTATGGAGGAAACGAAAGGAGGAGGATTCTATGGCAACAGCGCAAAACTAATATCTCTATCGGCAAGTCTATCTGCCCTTGCTGGCCTGCCACGAGCGACAATATGTGGCCTGTCTGACCCAGGCCGCACGACAGCACGGTGGCTTGATCATTGGCCTCGACGGACTGGCCCCCGAAGGTGGCGAACCACAATTGTGGTCTATCCGTGAACTCCTGACCGGCCTGGCCCTGTGCGCGGATGGTTGAGTCGTTTCGACCAAGCCACCTTCGAGGCTTTCCTGGAGCCCCTGTCTGAGTTGGTCTGGCCGATTCTGGCTGTGCTGAGCGACAAGCAGAAGGACCTGCCTGAAGCTGTCGCCGCTGTCTTGCCTGGGGCGCGCCATCACTGGCGTCGCCAAGGCGTCGTTGCTCTGAGCCAAGAGTTGCTCGCCCATCGCTATGATCCCCGTCTGGCTGGCTTGTGTGCTGGCCTGCAGGCTGCCCTGGCTCCCTTCGCGCCTGAGTACCACGAACTGCGGCAAGGTGAAACCTGGCTGCACGACATCGCCTGGCTCTTGGAGCCTGCTGACGCCTCCCACGCCCCTGGTGAGCAGGTGGCCCGACAACTCCGCGCCTACCTGGACAACCTGTTGGCCCTACCACATCTCTCGCCGCGTCTGGATGTTTTCCGCCACCACCTCGATAAGGTCAGCACCAGCTATTGGCCCGGCCTGTCCCATTGCTACGATATCGAAGCCCTGCCGCGCACCAACAACGATCTCGAAAGTCACTTCCGTGACACTCAGCGGCGCTTGCTCCGCACCACCGACCAGAAGGGACAAACGCGCCGCGCTGTGCAGCGCACTGGTGCTTGGGAGCTGTTACCCAGACCGCCCACTGAGGCCAGATGTTTGGCCGCCCTACGCGAGGTCCCGACCGATCAGTTGGCAGAAGAACAAGACCGTCTGCGCAAGCACCAGGAACGATTCCGTCTACACACTCGATCTATCCGACGAGTCAACGCCCAATTTGCCAGGCTCCGTGAACAGTGGCTCGCTCTCGCGGCCACCTCAACGGGGTGACTTTTGCGGTGTTGCCATTCGTGACCCGGTGGCACTTTGCCAGCCAACATCACCGTCCGCAGCATCTCGCCCGTGCGGGGTGACAAGGCGATCAGGCGCGTGGGCTGGGTTGAGCTTTCCCAATGCGAGAATATCTCCTCGCCACTGGGTGTGAAGTAGGGCTGGAAATTCGTGCCAGCAGGACAACGCAATGGGATCGTCTCGCCTGTAGACAGATTGTGGAGGTAGAGTTGTTGGACAGCCGAGTTGAAGGTGCAGAAAAGAATGTGGTTGCCATCCGCCGACCAGTCAAACCCACGCACGGCGCCGCTGACGCCTTGGAACGTCAAACTGGTCCGCTCGCTGGTGCGCGGATTCCAGATCAAGAGAGTTTCGATGCCAGTGATGGTCGTGGTCGCCAGAAGACGCGGGTCGCCAGGCACGGGCGATGGAACCATCATTTCCAGGCTATTCTCTTCGCCATCCCATAGTTCTGACAACCTATCGCCAGTAGAAGTGTCAAACGGGCGTATCGGTAATTGGCTGCAGTCCATTCGATGCGATGTCCCACGCATACCATTGCAGCGTGCCATTCCGGTTGTCAGCCAGAATCCCTTTGGTCGGAAGCGAGGGCGCAATTTGCGAGGCGAATATGGCAGGCGCGCGGTACCGTTGCTTCCATGGCGCGCTATCTTCAAGGCGCAATTCCTTAAGCATTCTGTCCTCCTGTTTGAATAGATGCGGGGCGAGCACTGCGCTGCTCAACTCCCTTTCTATCGTGGGGCTCGTTGATTGGCATGACCCCTTTTTGTATCAGTGGTTCATATTCACTATATTGGGCTCGGGGATTTTGGCCTCAACCGACTGCCTCCAATCGGCGAGCATGGCCTTCATCCTTTCCACTAATCGCGGTTCCGTTCCAGTGAGATCGTACTTCTCGCTGACGTCTTCCCTGAGGTTGTAAAGCTCCACATGCCTGTCTTCAAAAAACTCGATCAGCAACAAGTCTCCCATTCTTATCGAGGATCCTGGTGTGCCACCCTGGTTGCCGTAGTGAGGATAGTGCCAAAAGATGGCTTCACGGTCCAGGCTGCCACTGGCCTGTAGTAAGGGCAGTAGACTCACGCCGTCACAGCACTGTGCGGTATCGAGCCCAGCCATTTCCAGGAACGTGGGATAGAAATCGGGACTGGTCACCGGCACTGAGCACGTGCTGCCCGGCTCGACTACGCCCGGCCAGCGGACGATCAACGGTTCCCGCGTGCCACCCTCGTACATCCAGCCCTTGCCCTCGCTCAGCGGTGCGTTGCTGGTTGGGGATCCCTCGGCTGTGGCCAGCCCACCGTTGTCGGAGGTAAAAACGACCACTGTATTCTTCTCTTGACCGGTCCGCTCGAGCGCGTCCAGCAAGCGGCCGACGTTCTCATCCAGGCTATAGATCATTGCAGCATAGACCGGGTCTGATTGTATGAGACGGCGCACGATGCGTTTGTCCTTTTTGTGCTCGACCGGGAAAAAGTCACCCTCTTTGAAGGGGTCGAGCTGGTCTAGCCCTATCGCTTTCGCCTTCGCTGCAAACCTCGCAATGTGCTCCTGTTTGGCCTGGATCGGGGTATGCACAGCATAGTGCCACAAGTTCAGGAAGAAAGGCGAGCCATTGTTATTCTCGATCAGCCGGATGGCCTCGTCAGTCAGACGATCCGTCAGATACTCTCCTTCGGAGCCATTCTCCAGCCCAGGAATGTCATAAGGGCTGAAATATCCATTAAGAGGACAACCCCAGTGGCAGCCACCGACATTGACATCAAAGCCATGATTCTCGGGCAGGTATGGCTCGCCTCCCAGGTGCCACTTGCCTACGTGCCAGGTGTTGTAGCCGCCTTCCTTCAAAGCAACAGCCAGGCTCTTTTCCTCGAACGGCAAATGATCGGTGTAGGGGGCGTCTATCAACCTGCCTCTGCACGGGTGGAGTCCGAATCCCCAGTCGATCCAGTCGGTCACGCCGACGGTGGCAGGATATTTGCCTGTGAGGATACTGGCCCGTGTCGGTGAGCAGACAGGGGAAGCAGCATAGGCGTCTGTAAAAGACATGCCCTCGGAGGCAAGCCGATCCAGGTTAGGTGTCTCGTAGAAATTGCTTCCATAGCACCCCAGATCTCGCCAGCCGAGGTCATCTATCAGGATAAAGAGCAGGTTGGGCTTCATCGTCTACCTCTCGTTCTTTTTATTTGTCGCAGATTCGTTGACCCAAGACCCGTGGCAGTGTTTGAATTTGCGGCCACTGCCACAGGGGCAGGGGTCGTTGCGCCTGGCCCGGGCGAAGCGCTGTTGCAATGCCGCCTCCTCCCTTGCCAGGTGGGCCACAATGTTCGCAGGCGACCGCTTTGCCTGCAGTTCCTGCGCCATTACCTGCATTGGCCGATCAATGTGGCTGAAGAATGCTCGGTATCCTGCACACAAACAGTTCAGCCCTGGCTCGCCGTCAGGAACAGTGAAGACACGGTCCTTGGGACAACCGCCGTTGCATACGAAACGCACCTTGCACTCATAACAGGTTCTCGGCAGCGTTTCTCGCTTGGCCAACCCAAATCGGCGTTGCTGTTCCGACCCCACCATGTCAATAAGTGAGACCTCACGGATGTTACCCACTCTGTATCGAGGCTCTACAAAGTGGTCGCACGAGTACAGGTCACCGTTGTGCTCCAGGGCCAACGCTGTGCCGCACGTCTCCTCGAACACACATAGTCCAGGCCGCTGGCCCACCCAAGCGGCTAACGCCGTGTCAAAAATCTGCACAAAGACTTGGCCGACGTCTCGCCGCACCCACTCGTCAAAGACGCCGATGAGAAATCGCCCGTACTGCTGGCCTGTCACCGAGCGTTCGGTGACTCGATCGCCATCCTGGCGTTGTACGATGGGGATAAACTGGATGAACTGTGCCCCCACCTCATCTCGCAAGAAGCGATAGACCTCGAGTGGGTGGTCGCCGTTGGCCGCGTGGACAGCGCACAGGACGTTGAACTCAACACCATACTGTTTTAGCAGCGCAGCCCCCTCCACCGTACGGTCAAAGGTGGGTTCGCCTCCTTTGCCAACGCGGTAAACGTCGTGCATCTCGCGTGGCCCATCCAAACTGAGGCCGATCAAAAAGCCGTGCTCGCGGAAAAAGCGGCACCACTCATCGTCCAGCAGCGTGCCGTTCGTCTGTAGTGTGTTGAGGATGCGCGTCCCCGGCTTGCGGTATCTTTCTTCTAGTTTCACTGCCCGCTCGAAAAAGCCCACTCCCATAAGAAGCGGCTCCCCACCTTGCCAGCCGAAAGTTACCTCGGGGACACGGTGGGCCTCGATGTACTGACGGGTGAATGTCTCCAGTACCTCGTCGGTCATGCGAAAATGACTATCGTGGTAGAGTCGTTGTTTGGGCAGATAATAGCAATATGTGCAAGCCAGGTTGCAGATAGGCCCTCTAGGTTTGAGCATGACGTGGAAAGCGGGAGGGGCAGCATCATGGACATTGGCAGGCTGTCTTTTCATAATGCAGCGGGTATCCAATCCAAAGCATAAGGAGGCATCCATGTGTAGAGTAACCTTTCACTTCCTGCCAGTGAATAGCCCATACCCCATCTGTTGTATCACGTCCAGCGGTGTACCGAACATCTCCCTGATGGACCGCCTGGTGGCTGGACTCTTGAGAAACAAGGCGAACAACCGGCCAAAACCTCTCAGCGCCCACTTCTAGCCAACCCATTGCATGCGATCTCTGATCTCCGCGCGGGGGTCAAGTGAGTGGATTCTCACCACCCGGTCCTGCAACCCGGACTCCTCCCACAACGCCTGCCAGACCTCAACGGTCGGGATCTCGGCACCTACAAACGAACGCGCCCGTGCCACCAGTTCGGGAGCGGGCTCCTGGGTCCAGAACGTCTCATTCAGCCCCACGTACCCCCCAGGCTTTGTCACTCGCACGCACTCTCGAATCGCCTGCTGTTTGTCCTCCACGAATACGATCACAGATTCGCAGATGACGACGTCAAAGCGATCCGCTTCAAAGGGGAGTGCGAGCACATTGGCGGTCCGGAACTCGACCTTACGACGAGGATTCATACGGCTCGCAGCCGCCGCATAATCCTAATCTGCCTTCGCCCCCGCACAGATTCCTTCGACAGGCTCAGGATAGGCTCAGGTAGCCCTCAGAAGGGAGTCTCGGAGCCGACATAGCACTGCAATCCAGCGGTCTCAAAGATGCGCTGGTAGGACCACCAGACAGGCCTTGACACAGTCCATAGTGTGGCGCCTCCGCACCTATCCGAGATTATAGCACAGCGCTGGAGCCTGGGCAACCGGCACTGGCAGATGGCAGATTGTGCACCAAATGTATGGCCAGTGACGTGCCAGGTCAGATGGAGCAAAGTGGACACCACGCTGGAACCGATCCCTGGCAAGAGCAACCTCCACGTGTACTTTTCCCAGGAGCAGGTCGAGGAACACGGCAACGAGGATACTGTGCGTCAGGTGAACGAACACGAACCTGCGCAGGAATTCGTCGTCCTGCAAGTCCGGCGACCGCACCAGCACCTGCCGGGTGCGCCACCTTCAGCCAGGGCCTCAAGAGGACACGGCAGACGAAGTGACGCCGGGCCACATCCTCACCCACCGCTTCACCAGGGTGGTAGAGCTCGACCGGCAGCAGTGGCAACACCTGAACGAACTGGTGGCCGAGGCCACTGCCTACCTGGAACAGATCCCCGCTGACCAGAGAAGATGCCATCGCCACGATGGAGCATCGCTGGAAGACGGACGGTGGCGCGTCGCCGCCGCCGTTCACGGGTGAGGCCCTGGAGTTCATCTACTGTGAAACGGGGCCGATAGGCTATGATCTCAGGTGCCCGGCACTTCCGAAGTGCCGGGCACCTTCCCGCACTACACATTCCGCAGCACCAGCGGCAGGTAGATGCGGCACTGGGCCAGTGCCCCACCGCCCCAGAAGCCGCCGCCGAGGACGTAGCCCCCGCCGCTCAGCAATCCTGCGTCCGGCTGGCCGATAGTGCCGCCCAGCGTGTAGTCCCCACCGGCGCTGAAGGTGGTGCCCCCGCCATCCACTGTGTTCCAGCCCAGGTCGTAGCCGCCGCCAGATTGAGCCAGGGCGACGGAGGCCAGCAGGAGAAAGCGGCCAGGGCCAGGACAATCGCTGCGCGTTTCATTGCCCACCTCCCTTCGACAGGCTCGGGGCACCGCCCCGCCTGGTCACCCAGACCAGACCCATGCTGGCGACGAGGAGGCCGACGCCCGGCAGCAGGCCGCTCTGCAGGAGCGGGGTGCCGTGGGTCGGGGTCCCCTCCAATGCCGCCACCCGCGCTCCCAGGATGTACTCATCCGCGTCGTCTATCTGCGCCTGCTGGGCTGCGTTTTCCTGTCGGAGGGCCGTCACCTGCTCTCGCAAGGCCACATTCTCGGCTTCCAGGGCCTGAGAGTGTTCGTACAACGCCTGGATGGCGGCCAGGGCCACGCCACCGGTGTCCAGCGGGGCGAGGTGGCGCTCGTCCTGGCCCAGGCCAAACGTGGCGTAAAAGTCCTGCGCCACCGGCCCCATGTGGCGGATGGACGGCCCCTCGGCCTGGTAGTTCCAGGTGGTGATGGGGAGGTCTGTCAGGCGGGCCAGCACCTCCTGCCCATCCACCGGGGCAAAGTTCTCCTTGAGATCACGGTCGGAGGAGTCGGTCCAGGCACCGCCGAGGGTCAGGCGGGCCCCGCTGGAAGTGTCGATGAGATTTGTCCCGTCATCATAGATCTCAACCCATTCATCGTTGTTCACGTCAAAGCGAGCGCCTCCATTGGCCCGCACGCGGAACTGATCGTAGCGCTGTGAAGCGAAGTCGGCGTCCGTGGAGTCTGCCCAGACGAAGGAGCCGTGGTGGTTGGCCTTGGCTCGCCGGCCGGCGGCGAAGCTATAATCACCCCCGGCGGCGTTGTTTCCTCCCCCCGGCACCGTGGCGCCGTCGGCACTCGCGGTGTTCCCGTGACCCCCGCCGACGCTGGCGCTGCCGCCGCTGGCGGTGTTGTTGAGACCCCCGCCGACGACAGCACAGTCGGCGCTGGCGGTGTTCTGGTAACCGCCGCCGATGGTGGCGCTGCCGCCGCTGGCATTGTGGCTGTAACCCCCGCCGATGGTAGCGAACCCGCCGCTGGCTCTGTTGAGGTAACCCCCGCCGATGGCGTCGTCCTCGCCGCTGGCGATGTTGAACGCGCCCCCGGCGACGGTGGTCCAGTCGCCAGTGGCTCCGTTCCACACGCCCCCGCCAACAGTGCTGCGGAGGCCGCTGGCGTAGTTCCCGAAACCCCCGCCGACGGTGGCCTGGTGGTGACTGGCGACGTTGTCGTAACCCCCGCCGACAGTGGCCTGGGGCTGGCTGGCGACGTTGCCGTACCCCCCGCCGACAGTGGCGAAGGGCGCGTCTGAGGTCCCGCCAGCGTTGTCGCCGGCCCGGTTGCCGTATCCACCCCCCACCGTGCCGTAATCGTCGGTCACGCGGTTGGTGGAAGTGCTTACACCCCCGCCGCCGATGGTACCGCCCACCACGCCTGCCGTGACACTGTTGCCGTTGTAGCCGCCGATCAGGTTGGGGCTGGTGCTGTTCTGTTGCGTCCACATCTATGACCAGTTCACTCCCTTCCCCCGCACCCCGGGCGACTTGCATCGCATTGCGCGGTTTAGGATGAACGGATCGCAGATGCGCTTGTTAGGTGGCGTTGACCAGATTACTCTCAGTCTTTCTGTGCGAGGCTGCCAACCATGACATGACTAATCCGGTCGCAATTGCATACACAAGGGCTACCAGAATGATGGAAATTATCCCGGATTGATAGATCAGGTTTGAAGCTAAAACCAGACCGGTTCCTAGCCCGAGTCCGACCGCACTGCTCAACGGCCACACCAATGGCTTGGTAAAGTGACCCCGCAGGAATAACCATTGAGCCAATCCAACGAGTAAGCTGATGGTCGTGCAGACTGCCGTCAATGAAAGAACAGACTCATCATCAAGAAATCCCCAGAAAATTCCGGCAAGTATTGGGCCAACCACCAATCCCAAGAGCAGACCAGCGGAAATAGTGAGAACCCATAAAATTGAGATCGGGGCAACACGTCGAAGCGCTATCCATTGAGCAAAACCGATCGGGAGGCCGATGCTCAGAGATGACACCAGCCTTCCAGGAATGGATGTCAGAAACGGGATGAGACTTAACGCACCGATGGCTGCAACGCCCAGCAAATTCGCAACGATCCAGCCGAGAATCACTCCCCCTACTTCATAAAGCTTCCGTGCCATTGGGCACCTCCCTTTCATTTTCCTTCATTGAGCGCATGGTCCACAAACCATCAACGCCACCTAACAGTTGGCATGAGCCGCCAGCCGGGTTTACCGCAGAGCCCTGGCCAGAAAACGCCCTACATAACCACATAGCCTTCGTTTTGCGCCGCGAATAGGCTGGATGTTCACCACAGCTTACACCGAAATCATCAAAACATCAACTCCGACCGCCCCCGGTGCCGGGGCGTGAGCATCACCCTATGGCGTGAGATCAGGCTCCATTTCTATTTTTCCCCAAGCCTCGTACACCTCGGGGGAATCACGATAAAGAATATCCCAACGCCCCTCGATTGTCTCGGGTCTGCTTCATGTCATGATACACTCATCCTAATACATCTGGATGCCACTGTTGGGCAGCGACCTCTCACGGCGACTTTCACCATCGCAAGAAGGCTGAAGAAGTCGGTCCGGAGGTGAATTCATCCGCCCCAATGTCGCAGGTAGCGCCGTGAGGTCGGCGGTCTGTGTCGATATCATCGGTCGGCGCACCAGTACAGGTCCCTGCGTCGACTGCCGGGCTGCTGGAGGGCAAATGTCCATTCGCGGTGAGTTGGGGATTTGAGGTCAGGACCCCAGAACGACGACACCTAACCCCCACTCCTAGCCAGCATCTCTCAATCCTCATAGACAGATGAGATTTCCATTCCTGCTGTCTGGTGAGATTGAATCTGCAAGAGTTCCACTGGCGCTCCATCATCGATGATAAAGGCCACCGTTACTCCGATGGAGGGGCTATTGGGTTCTATCAGTACTTGTTTGCCAATTAGCGCCTGCGGTAAATCATCTACTTCAAAAGCAACGTGCGGGATTGTCTTTACAAGTTCTGGGAGAGGGCTATCCTGTTCAAATCGCATCCACTGAATCCTGTATGGGCTGGTCTCATATCCAGAAACATACATTTTGAACTGTGGAAGATAGGTCTCCCCTTTGTGTTTGACGGTCGTCGGAATTCCTAAATGATGGTACTTCATTGACTGCTGTTCCTTGGTTAGGGATAGACTCTCGACTCTCCGACTGGCGGCATCTGGACTCTCTCGTAGGTCGAAGTGTCTTCATCCCACAAGAGCCACACATACCGGTCATCTTCCAGGGGATGGGCAAACGTGAAGGTAGCCTGGGCAATCCGCCCATCGCCGGTCATGTCGGTGACCTCCACCGCCACCTCACTCAAGGCGACCACCTGTCCGACCTGCATGGGGTTCCGGGGGTTGTAGAAATTCTCGTCGAGCGCCCGGTATACGTTCTCCAGATGGACGTGAGTCACCATGCCGGTGGCGTCGTCCACGATAGGACCGGGCAGCGGCGTGTACCCGCCCTCCGGCGTCACGACGATCGTCCGGGCGTCCGCGCGCTCGATGTGTACGGGCGTGAATCCGGACGAGAGGAAGTTGATCGAAGCGGGAAAAGGCTCGTCGGTGAACATCCGCTGGAACATGCCAGGGATGTAGATCATCGTGCCGGGCGGGTTGATCACGTACAGATGCTGCTGAGACAGCTCCGGATCGCTCCCAAAATCGGCCACCTGGGCCTGACCCTCCGCCATCGTGCGCGTGGAGGCCGGGTTTGAAATCACCACAATGGGGGAAACGATGAGATACAGCATCAAGAGGAGGGGCGTGGCCATCCTCAGCAAGATGCGCTGGAAAGTGGTCAGCGGCCCCGTCTTCCTGGCAGTGGCAACGTCTACAAAAAGCTGCCCAGCCAACCCCATCACGCCAAGGCTGACAAGCCCAAGATTGCGATTTTGGGGTATGCCCGAAGCGAGCGGGATCACCGCCGCTAGCAGCCCGATGACCCAAAAGGCCGACGCTCGATGGGTCTTCAAGATGGGATAGGTAGCCAATGCCAACAACCCGAGAGGAATCAAGCAGACCACGGCAAGAACTCCTGCTGCCTGCGGCGAGAAGGCGAGGAGCGCCTCGACCACCGGCAGCCCAACGGCGCTGAATAAGAGCACTGGGTAGCGCGTGAGCAACTGCGTGATGAAATCCACCGGGTTCAGGATTGGGTCAATGTAGAGCAGAGTCCCCGTGGCCCCATAGCCCAACCCTGTATAAGCCAATCGCCAGACCACCGTAATCAGGACAAATGGGACGATCCGTTTGACCCTGCCCGGCCATTTGTCGCGGTCCAGTACCAGCAGATAGGCGAAGAGATAGGCGAAGGTGACCAGCCCCATTTCGGAGGCAAGCAGGGCCAGCACGTATACGCCACACGCCCCGGCGATGTAAGGCCATTTCCGCTTCGACACCCCCTGATGGTACAGCCACACACACAGCACGCTGAAGACCATGGCAACCACGGCGTGCCGGTTGCTGATCCAGCCCGCCGGGCCGGTGAACACGTCGTCCACAGCGAGCAGCAGGATGCTGATCCCGGCCACGACGGCGCTGCCGGACACGCTTCGATACAACCGGTAGGCCAGAAGGATCAACAGGCCGAACCACAACAGGCTGTGCAGGTGCATCAGGAGAGGGGTGTCCGGCCACAGACTGTAGTCCAGGGCCAGCGTCAGCGAGGAGAGTGGCCGGAAGAAATTGGTCTTGATCTCCTCGGAGGCCCACCACGGGGCAAACCCCACGTCTTGCCCAATGCGAAATGTTGTTGAATCCGACGAAAAGCCATACAAGTTCAGGGGGCCACTCTGCAGGACCTCTTTCGGCATATTGACTTTCTCGCGGGCATCGGGGGAGAATTGAATACGGAAACCATAATCATCTTGAAAGAAGCCCGCGAACAGGAAGGGGGCATATAGGAGGCTGGCAACGATCAAGATAATGATGATCCAGTACCGTGAGGCTATGATGGGGCGAGCCACCTGCCCGATGCGATGGTAGAGTGGAAATGAATACGAGTCTTTTGCTTCCATGGTGCTTGTAACATCTGATCCTTGAACAATCATCCAAAAATTGAAGAACCTGATGACCGCCCAACGAATAGGATTCATGCGGCGCGCAGCCGCCGCATAATCCTGATGTTGAACCAAGCCGAGCGCTACCATTGTACTCGTGTATGGAATTAAGGCAAGACGCCTAATCGGAAATCGCCCATATCATTGACTGGTAGAAACGATTTTGCCCAGGAAAGTGGCATCTGGTCGGTCGTCAATACACCCTTCGGGGGCATATAGGGTGGATCACGCAGTCGGCTTCGCGGGCGTAACCACACTGCGCCCTTGTATTCAGGTTCTGTCGCCCCCGGCTAGCGTCAGGTGGCCGCTACCGCAGCCTGCGTGGGTGGGCCGGCCTTGACCTTCGCGGGTTGGCCAATTGTACCCGCTCGGCAAGGCCAAGTCCCCTGGGAGGGGACGGCCCGCCCACGCCCCGGGCTGGCGCCCGGCCTGCCGCTTGCCCGATCGCAGATCGGGGTTAAGTTCCTCCCCAACCGCCTGTTACCCCCTGGCTCTTGCTTGCCTGCTTTCTCATTGTATCAGCCACCTTGTCGAGGCAAGGGTTTTGAAGACTTTCGTGCCGACAACCACTCCATTCCAAATTGCCTCACTACTTTGAACCCTGCAACTTCCAACCAATCGCTATACTCAGCAAACGAGTGTGCTTTACCACCGCTGGTCGCCCATATGAAAAACGGGCCAAAGCTACCCCGTTCGTCGGACGTATCCAACACCATGGGAACATCTATCACCAAAACCCCGGTTGGCGCAAGTGATTCACGCACTCGTTTGAAAAGCGCTATGTTTTGTTCGGGCGTAAAGTAATGAGTGATTTGTCCCAGCAATGCTGCATCATACTGTCCCTCTTCCAGGTCAATGGTGAGTATATCTCCAGGCACGAACATAACTTGCGATAAGATGCCGAGCCGCCTTGCCAGATCACGCGCCACTTCTAATACTTCGGGGCTGTCAACACAGTTGATCTGAATCATTGGGTCGGCGTGAGCTAAGGCAAGACTCTTGATAGCACACCCGCATGCCAAATCAACGATGCGCAGGCGTGATGTCCGCCCCGGCTCGAAGTCCGCCAAACGCCACATTTCCAGGGCCGGTTGCGGCGATCCATAACTTTGAAGCCAGGCTTCTTGCGCCCAGGGACGTATAGGAGAGTATGGTTGACCGCTACGCAGTGCCCCGAGATAACCTTCCACGGTTTCGGCGGATGTCCTTTGCAATACCAGGTGGGGAACAGCCACACGCCTGTGCCACTGCCTGTGCATCAGCCGGACCACTTGCGAGTGGGGTGAATACATCTAGCGTCAAAGCGATCCGCACCAACTGGGGTTTGTAGACCCCAGTGAAGAGGCTGTAAAAAAACCGGGTCTGGTGAAACAGGTTGTTCGCTCAAATGTCATCGCTCCTTACGTTTTGTGATGAAGCGAATTAGTGCTTGACCGGTGGTTCTTGAGCACCAGGGGCAGGTAGGTGTGGTAAGTGTAGAGTCCGAATACGTCGAGGTTTACGCCAGACGACCCTCCTCCAACTCGCAACGTGATTGTATGAGCGCCCGACGTGATGACCCCCAGGTGTATGATTTCGTCATCCCATATAAACCCATTCCAGTTACCTGAGTCATCCGTTTTAAAGTTCCCTTTCCTGGTCCCGTCAAGATAGACGTCAATCACATCTCCTGGTACAGTGTCAGAATAGCGAGCCTGGAAAAACGCGTTACAGCCACCGTCGCAATCCACGGGGACACTGTAGCTGGCAGAGTTGCTTACAACCTGGCTTATTCGTAGAGTATGTTGATTCCAGGCCTTGGGATAAGGTTCTACGGAAATCCCACTGCCCGTCACCCAATCATACTCTTCCGCCTCCCGATAGTAGAAGAATGATGGCTCTATCGTGGGATCTGGCAAGAACCCTACATCATTCATGGCCTCAACGATCTCCGGATTCTTCATGAAGATATTCCATACAAGGTTCGGCCTGACAAGGTCCGACCTGTAATTCTCTATCATAAGCAACATTG
>Ga0172364_10000508_pt1 | contig 27662 bp, 27 predicted proteins | sample LakKivSesite10cm_FD_114545 | JGI IMG/M metagenome (GOLD analysis project Ga0172364, IMG submission 114545) | Sediment microbial communities from Lake Kivu, Rwanda - Sediment site 10cm | ecosystem: Environmental > Aquatic > Freshwater > Lake > Sediment | place: Rwanda: Western Province, Lake... | reverse complement strand
TGCGGCAGCCAGTGGCGCCTTGCGCAACCTTCCTTCTCTCCTGAATCCCGTCTCGCAGGGGCACTCCGCACGACTCTGCACTTAATCCGAATTAAGTGCACAACTTTTCTGTACTTAATCGCTCTTATCCGCTTTCCCGCCTTGTGGAGCCCGCATGGGTTCCGTTCAGCCGAGATCCTTGGCAAACCTGATCGGGGTGAGGAAGAAGGGACAGAATTCCCTCGGCAGTATCCTCAGATACAGCTCCGTCAAGAGGTTCCACGAGAGCTACTCAGCTCTGAGCGGTTCCCGAGGCACGGAGGGGGTGTACCTATCGGCAATAGAAGCAGCATGCAAGCGCTCATCGAAGACGCCAGACGAACTGATCAGCTCGTTGTCCGGAGCTTCAGAGGCAAAGCTCACCGAATTCCTTCAAGGGTTCGTGAACTACCTGGTCAGTAGGGACAGGGCTCCAAAGACAGTTCAGGCTTACGTCTCTGCTGTCAAGGGGTTTCTCGAGGTGAATGACATAGAAGTCCCGATGCTGCGCCGGAGGGTCAGGAAACCAAGGGTGTACATCAGAAGCGCCGACAGGGCCCCGACTATGGGGGAATTGAGGCTTGTTTGCGCGGGCGCCGATCTGGAAACTAGGGCGCTGTTGCTCTTCCTCCTGTCAAGCGGCTGCAGGATAGGCGAGGCGCTCATGCTCCAAAGGGACGATATCGAGCAAAAGGGGCAGGCCCGTGCGGTCAAGATACGCCCTGAGGTAGCCAAGGACAGAATAGGCCGGTACACGTTCATCACGGGTGAGGCGTTTGAAGCCATTGAGGCCTACCTAAAGACCCACGACAGCCCGAGGCTGTTCCCAGTTTCGAAGGCAAGGGCATACCACAGGCTGACATCGGCGTTCGAGAGGAAGATCGTCATCCAGAAGTCAGCGGGGCGTAGGGATGTCCATCCTCACTCGCTCAGGAAGTTCTTCTTCACCACGGCGCTTAAGGTTCTAGGCAGAGAGTTGGCCGAGGCTCTTGTGGGTCACAAGCAGTACTTGGACCAGGCATATCGCAGGCTGACCTTGGAGGAGATTGCAGCTTCATACGGACGGCTGGAACCTTCCCTAGTCCTCTTCGGTCAGGCCCGAGCGAACTCGACAAAGACCAACCAAGTGATAGCGACGGCAGAAGAGGTCGAGTCCCTTATCTCGCGGGGTTATGAGTTCTTGGGTTCCCTGCAGGACGGGCGAGCCGTCCTTAGAACTCCCCCTTCCTGATAGCCAGACCGACCCGACGCCTTCTTCGATTTTTGGAAATGCTACAGATGACGCATCCCGCGTCCACCAAGCGTCCCTAGACTGTGGACGGGTGGGTTATAGATTTTCTTATAGGGAAAACATAGGATTCTCTACAGTCTTGCTCTTCCTCTCTGGTTGGGGGATGACGGGGAGCCCAGCCCTCAGACTAGAGCCGGGGTCCGGGAAAGAAATGGGCCAGTTCCCGCTCCAAGTGAGGGAGGGTACTTCCGGTTTTCCGCAGTGGAAAGCTCAGGGAGGCGCGGAAAACGCGGAGAGACAGGTCAAAGGGAGATCCAAACGACGAATCCATATATGAAGGGACTCCCTAGTCTGCCGACGCATGTCTGCGCTCGTGGACTTCTTCCTCACCATCACCGGAGGAAATCCCTTGCTTCTCGGTCTTGCGGGAGGAATGACCTTGGCAATCATGAACGCCTCCGGAGCAGCGCCTGTTCTCTTCCTACGGAGGCTACCCTCGAGGTTCGACGATGTGGCACTCGGGTTCGCGGCGGGCGTCATGCTAGCGGCCAGCTTCACCAGCCTGATTCTCCCAGGCATCGAACTCGGCGGAGTCCTGCCGGTAATAGTGGGGGTGCTCTTGGGAGCTGGCGCGATGACTATCGGGGACCGGCTGATACCGCACATGCACAGGATCATAGGAGAGGAGGGAATGGGAACGAGAAAACTCAAGGCCGTCTGGTTATTCATCATCGCTATCACACTTCACAATCTGCCCGAGGGCATGGCTGTGGGCGTGGGCCTCGGTTCTGGAGACATGGCCTCGGCGATCACCCTAATGATCGCAATCGGGTTGCAGAACATCCCAGAGGGGCTATCAGTAGCATTCTCCCTCCTTGAAGAGGACAGGGGCAGAAGGAGGATTCGATCATTTGTAGTGTCCACGCTGTCAGGCCTTGTCGAGATCCCGATGTGCGTGCTTGGGGCATTGGGAGTCACTGCTGTGTCCCAGGTTCTTCCCTACGCCCTTGGATTCGCAGGAGGTGCGATGATATTCGTCATAAGCGATGAGATCATCCCAGAGACCCACCGGTTGGGCCACGAGCGGCTCGCTTCCTACGGCCTGATAGTCGGGCTGGTCGTCATGCTAGTCTTGGATGTCGCGTTGGGGTAGCACTGTCACGCAGTGATCGCCGTCTGTGGCCTCGTCCGGGTTCGCGCTACGACGGGCAGGAAGCCGCAGGATCTCGGCCCGGGCCTAGGCTCAGTCTAGCGACGCCCCCACCAGGAACGTCCCCCCATGGACAACGGCAATTTTCACGGGAGAAGCAGCGAGCGGTCAAGAAGCGCCAAGGACAGCGGGAGCTAGCCCAAAAGCGACCCGCGAGGGGGTCGGACTTATGTGCAAAGTTTTTCCTTTTTCGCAACCGGGCGAATTCTCACGAACTCTGCGAGAGGAATCTACATAAAAGCGGCAGAAACATCTTATAAGGCGCCGTAGGGAATCGCGGAATGACATTGATTTCGAATCCTGGGCGGAATTCGCCCACAGACAGTGCGGAGGAGATGAGACTGGTCGAGAGGACCCTGGCGAGCGCAGACGCATCCTCAAGGATAAGCGCGGTCAAGTGGCTGCACGGCTTCCTGCTCAGGGAAGGCGTCGGGACTGACCTTGGAAGAAGGGCGCTGCGTCTGATGCTGGTCTCCACGAGAGACAGGGATCCCGAGGTCAGAGTGGAGGCCATATCTCGGCTTCCAAGAGGGCCGGCTTTCGCCAAGATACTGACGGATGGACTCGCAGACCAGTCCCCAGACGTCAGGCGAGCGACCGCTCTCTCCTTGTCGTGGTATTGGAGGGATCCAGCTGTTCACGACGAGATACTCAGGGCGGCAGGGGACAAGGACAACATGGTCCGCCTAGCTGTGGCGACGACTCTTGTCAGGCAGTGGGAGGCGAAGATCACTGCACTGATGATCAAGGAGACTGGCCAGGAATGGCCTTGGGTTGAGGATCAGTGGGTCTCCGACTCGATCCTGCCTCAGATTCAGGGATATGTGTTTGACATCCTGCAACTGCAGAATCTCGTCCGCCTCGCCAAGACCGGAAACGCCTTCGCGAGGCACACTGCTCAGACGGTCATCGACAAGTTGAAGGAACCGCAAAGGCTTGGGGTGCTGATGGGCGGGTCAGGGAGGAACCCGCTGGAGATCTGGAGAGTTCTTGAGGAAAGCGATGACGCACGGGGAGCGAGAATGGCTCTGTTGAAGTCCTTGCTTCTCTACCCGTACGGTGTCGTCGGCTACGTGGCGAGCAAGGGGCTGGACGACTTGGGCCTCCTGTCGATAAGTGAGACCTACAGGGCTGCGTACTCGGGCAAGCCCAGCATCGAGCTGCTGAAAAGGTCGAGGGAGCTCAACAAGTACGTAAGGGAGATCCTGTCCTCGCCGGACTTCACCTACGGCGATAGGGAGAGGACGGCCTATCAGCTTGACAGAGCCTATCCCATCTCGGAGACGCTGGCGTTTGACTTTCCTAGGTACAGAAGCTGGATGGCAGCGGTTGACGAATCTCTGGCGGGCGTACTGGCAAAGTCAGACGGCGAGTTGGCCGGAATGCTCACTGAGACAATGGCAGAGATTCACCTGGACCACCCGCAGACGACCAAGTTCATCTCGATGACCTTGGAGATGGTCACGAGAAGAGTGCCGGAGGCACCCGAAGTCGTATCCATCCCTCCGCTCCCAACGGAAGAACTGAGGATGGTAGAGGAGCAGAGGCCAATTCCTCCGATCGAGCCGTCACCCATCATTCCCCAGAGGGAAGTCGCGCCAATGCCCCCGGTCTTCATGCCAGCCCCTCCGAGGGTCGAGGCCGAGGTAAGGGCGGCACCCACCTTTGAGGACAAGTCAATGGTGGAAGAGTCGAGAAGACACTATGCTGTCGGCACGTCCCTCTATGACAGGGGCGAATACGACGGAGCCATCTCGGAGTTCCAAGCTGCCTTGGCTGCCGATCCCAAATTCGCCAGAGCACACCTGATGATAGGCCAGATCAAGGAGACGTTGGGGGACAAGCAGGCTGCGGAGGCTTCTTACAGGGCGTCGATAAGCGCCAACCCGGAAGTTGTGGAGGCGAGGTACAAGCTCGCTAGGATCCTATTGGCAAGGGGCGAGATCGTTGAGCCGACCGAGCAACTACGCCAAGTTGTATTGCTCAATCCAACTGACTGGAAGTCCAGGGTTGAACTCGACAGACTTCTTATCAGAGACAAGAAGTTCGCGGAGGCTCTTCCGGATCTTAGGAGCATCACAGCGAACAGGCAGGACGTGTCTGAGGCGCACGGTCTGGCCGGGATAGTCTACTACCATGAGGGCAAATTCTCGGAGGCACAGGCCGAACTTGAGACAGCAATACGCTACAGGCCTGCCGATGTGGCAGACATGTCCGTGTTCCACTTCTTCCTTGCCTTAGTTCGACAAGAGAGGGGTGACTCGAATGGGGCAGTCAAGGACCTCAAGTCAGCACTATACTATGATCCTGGGAACTCCATGGCGAGAGCAGAACTTCACTTGATCAACGGAAGGGTCTTTGCCTCTCGGGGCAAGACTTCGGACGCCAGGAGGGCTTTCAAGGCGGCCATCGACTATGATCCGGTCTACGCGGACGCTAGGGGAGCACGACGCGATTTGGAGGCGCTGCCGGATTCAGGTGCCGCCGAGAAGAAAGGTGGCTCCTCCGTGTTCGAAGAGCTGTGAAGTCAAGACCCGAAGAGGAACCGTGCCTCCACATGTACCGTCGATACTCACACTGACGGTGCACTGCGACTATCTGCCAGTTGAAGTGAGTTCGTCCTCCTGAGAAATGACAGAAAGGCAGGAGACCGTATATACATATAAACCGAGGAGGGGCGGGACCCACAGTGGCGCAGATGGCAAAGCCCGTTTACATCCTGATTGACGAGAAACTTCTCAAGGAGTTTGACAGAGCAAGGAAGAAGTTCGGATACAACAGATCAGTCGCAATAAGAGAAGCGATGAGGCAATTCGTTGAACGGGTGGAGAGATCTCGGAAGAAGAGTCATTAGCGAGGACGCAGGCGACAGTCCCAGACGCCAGTTGACGGACGCTATCCTACGACATAGGCACTCTGCGCATGACGAACGGTCGTTCTTCCTGACTTCTTGAGAGCACGGCCAGCGAACCCCAAGGATTCGACAACCTGCGAGGACTTGAGAACAGATCGCTTCACAGCTCGATAGCCATGGCCGCTCCTCCGTGATATGATATCAGGATGGTTGCGACTGCGTTGGACCCAGAGAAGCAACGAGTGTAGCTGGTGGCCTGTGTTCAAGCATATGCCGGAGGGGGAGGTGGATATGCCGCGCCCGGAGCCGGCTTGCCCTCGAACCAAGCCTTCACGTGAGGCTGGAGCAGGTACCAGATGATAAGCACTGACACTGCCAATCCCGGAAGGGCTGCTATCGGTGCGCTGAGCGCGCTGGCAAGCAAGACGATGATGCTGATGACTTCGCATATGATCCAGACGAGCCAAGCCCAGTACTTGCGGGCGAGGAGCCCCCACGACATGATCAAACCCACCACGCCGACGAAGGCGATGACGACGCCCACCACGCTGACTATCCCCCCGAGGAACGCGAACATGGCCCAAATGTCACCCAATCCTGGGATGAAACTCAAGCCGAACACGGTTAGTGCCACTCCGCCGAGCAGGGCCAGAGCCGCGGAAATGATGCCTAGAACGCCGAGAATGGTCACGCCCAGAGGTCTTTGTCCGACCGACATTCGGAGGCACTCCGTTGGGCTTTCGTTAATAAGAGTTTGGCCAGTCGCGCCGATCTGACCGAACTATTTCGAACGAAACCTGAATAATTCTTAAGCGTCAAGCCTTAAACGAGCCGCGGCGGTGTTTCCAACGGCTTGAGCAAGAACAAGGAGCACAAGGTCGAGAAATCAGCCGGCCAAGAAAACGCTTGGACTGACCCGGAAGTCGAGAAGATAGTGGAGGAGTTTCGCAAGAAGGGAGCTGAGCAAAAGCCCTCGGAGCCAGCTGAGCAGGCTGAGAGGAAGGAGAAGGAGATACCACCACCAGAGCCGCTGAAGCTCCCGACGACGGCAAAGCAGGCCAAGACCGTGAGTCAGGACTTGGAGGCGGCCAAACAGTACGATCACACAGTGGCCCAGAACATACTTGACCACTACCTCCAAGTGGGGAAGCCCTCTGTCAAGGCCATCTACCTCATGTTGCCCAACAGCATGACTACTCTGAGCACTCGGAAGAGCGAGGAGGTCAACTCCAGCATGGCAGCTGGCCTGATGCTCTCACCGGCGACGGGCCTCAGGGACGTGATGTACTCGTTCGACCTTGGAGAAGTCCAAGAGATGATGGTCACAGGAAGTTTCGGCAAGGCGTTGGTGAAGGCAGAAGATGGATACAGGGTGATGGTCGTGCTCTACCAACATGGGACCCTCGGACTTGCTCGCCTAGTCGCTACGAACGTGATCAGAGAAGTCGATAGATCCGCCCGAACCTTCAACTCAGTTTAGACTCGACAGCGCAGAGGCCGACAGCACAGACTGCTGCGAGGTAGCAGCCGCGGAAGATACCGGCTGCCTACAGAAGAGACTCCAGGGATGACTTCGCCTTCTCCATTGCATATTTGGCCAGGCCGACGTTCACCCGCTTTTCCGTGTGGACTATGAGAAACGCCGCTCCAGACTTCATCCCCATTATGAACAGCCTGCCCTTGTCGAAATCTGACATCAGATACTGAAGCGTGCCGCTTCCAAGGCTCTCACCGGTCTTTGCATTCGCCTCAAGCATCACGCAAGCCAGTCCACTTATCAGGTCGGCGCTCGCGTTCTCGCCCTTGAAGAGGCTTTCGATCACGAGGCCATCCTTGTCTAGAACGACAACGGATAGCACTCCGTCCACGGAGGCCACGCCCTCGATGGACCTCTTCAACTGATTTGGCTCAGGTGTTGGGGAGGCCCCCGACATTAATGACAAGCCGCCCCGTCCTGATATAAGCGTTGGTTGGCGCAGGTCTTCGCATGTTAATATCCTGCGGCATTCCAGCGGACACATGAGATGGAACCAGATCACGAGCGACGAATTGGCGCAAATGCCCAAGGACGAGACTGTGATCTTGTTCCCCATAGGCTCAGTGGAAATACACGGCCCGCACCTTCCTCTCGGGACCGACGGCCTCGTGATAGAGAGGATCGCTGAGATGGCTGCAGTAAGGGCGCCGCCGGCGCTCGTCCTGCCGACGCTGGACTACGCTTACGTCAACGAGAACGCGCACTTTCCCGGCATAATCGCGCTGTCAGCCAAGACCCTGATCTCTGTAGTGGAGGAAGTCTGCGACGAAGTGAGCAGGAACGGTTTCAAGAAGATGATACTGCTTAATGGCCACGGCGGGAACAACCAGATACTCCGTGCGATACAGAGAGACCTGCTGAGGGGCAAGCGGGACTACGTCACGTACATGTACATAGAGCCATGGGGGCCAATACGGAAGGAGATAGAGGAGTTGGCCAAGGGCGCAGCCATTGATCACGCGTGCGAGATCGAGACCAGCACGGCACTCTATCTAATCAGCGAGTTCGTAAAGATGGATAAGGTGAAGCACGAGGCAAACCTCGGGTCTACGGACGTCCCGGATACGGTGAAGACCCAAGTGTCGTTCCAAGGCTACTGCCTCGAGGGCTACATAGGCGATCCGCGAAGGGCTACGAGGGAGAAGGGCAAGATACTGGTTGAGAAATGGATAGACGATGTCGCGAATCTGATCAAGATCGCGCGCGAGGACAAGACTTCTCAAGCCGTACTGGATGACTACTACGCGAGAGCAAAACGCCAGAACTGAGGAGCCTGATTATCTCCGAACTCGGGTGCCGCCTGCGGGAACGCGTCGTAGTGCCAGACCTCTTGATGCCAGAGCCCCACCCCCCGCGAGTGATGCCCCTAGTAGGGAGACGAGCGAAGACAGCGCGAACATTGACTTGAGGCCGAGCTGATCGGACATGAAGCCTCCCGCTGAAGGCCCCGAGGATGCGCCCAAAGTGCCGACCAAGTTGTAGAGCCCGGCATGGAGACCTCCTCTCTCGGTGCCGCCCAGTGAAGAACTCATCGCCATGCCTGAGACCGTGAACAGGCCATAGAAGAGACCCCTCGAAGCTTGGACGAACACCAAGGCCTCCAGCACGTTGACCATCCCGTAGAAGACGTAGCTGACTCCCATTCCCGCCATTCCTGCCGCCAAGATCCAGAGTGGACCATACCTGTCCGCCAGCTTACCGCCATAGTACATCGCGGGGACTTCCGCAGCTGTACCCGCCGCCAGTACAGCACCGATCATGGAGGGACTGCCTCCCAGTTCCGAGAGCAGCACTGCGACGAATGAGGATGTGGCTCCTATGCCTAAGCTCGCGAGGAAGGTGCTCCCGTAGAATGCCAGCCCACTCAGAAGCGTGGCAGATGATCTCATGGGCTCCACAGGTGGCGTCGAATCTTCCGGAGGCCCGCGATCTGTCAGGCCAAGGCTTGCAATGAAGGCCACGACAGACAGGAGGGCACCCAAAGCGAAGGCGACCGTGAAGGAGGACGAAGACGCGACAAGTCCAGCGACGAGACACACGACCGCCCAACCAGCGGAACCTCCGAGCCTGTACAGTGCCATGTTTGTTCCCAAGCTTTCTGGAGATGAACGTCGGGCCACGAACGATTGAATGGAGGGCAGGAACAGTGATAGTGGAAGGCTCGCAGCCACGTACCAGAAAGCCAGGGACCACGGATCCGAGGACAGTGCAACCATCGACAGGAAGAAACTACGGATGAGAATAGAGGCCTTGATCAGTGCTGCGCGCCTGCCGTACTTGTCGATCATGTGTCCGAACAAGAGTTGAGGAAGAGAGGACAGGAGCACAGAGGCAGTGGACACTAGACCTATGTCAGAGTATGCCAAGCCTGACGACCTGAGCTGCACTGATACGAACATTGCGGAGGGAGCCATCGACCCCCACGCTAGAGCCCCGAGTAGGGCTAACCTGGTTGAGCCGCGACCCTCCAACAGAGAGAGCTACCTCTTCCTGAGCTTGCCGAGGAGCCGCAGGTCTTCCTCCAGCAGTTGCTCGCCTGTCCCCGAGGCCAGCCTATTCCACCACGTTGTCGTGGACTCATATCCGCCCTTCTCATAGTCCTCACGCACCGGGATGTAGCCGTGATAGCCGTTCGCGTAGGACACCAAGCCAGTTGGGGAAAATGGAGACCTTCTCTTGAGCTCCAGACCTAGCTTCACCACGGGCTCTCCAGGCATCGTAGCGAGGGCCAAGTCCCCTATCCTGAATGCCTGAACGTGCACGTCATCAGACTCGCTGAACTTCATTGTTCGGGCCAACCTGAGGTTCTTCCCCGTGTACGATATCACCCCTTCCTGAGCCCCTATGGCCTCCGGGTCCTTACCCTCCTTCTTGAGCTTCTCCAAGAGCTCGAGCTGCTCTTGATGGGACTTCTCCGCTTGTTCGACGGAAGGCGTGACCTTCCTGACCGCGACGGTCGACGACTCTAGGCCAAGCTGAGGCTCTTTCACGACGGGCGCGTTCTTCAGCGCTTCAAGGGCGGAGCTGCCCACAATGGTCCCGAGGCGCTTTGCATCGTCGAACGTTCCGAAGCAACCGTAACCCTTTGACGTTATCGGGTTCAGGTCTCCATCGGCTGCATTCGTGAAGACGGACACGTGTTCTCCTCCGAAGGCTTTCTCGATGAACCCAGACTCGTACCCCATCCAGTCCGCTGAGATCATATAGTTGCTGGCTCCTAGGACGACCCCGTGGCACGCGTAGTTGACCAATGACGCTATGGTCTGCCCTGACTCAGTCTCCAGAGATAGGGCGATGACCTCAGGGTCTATCGGACCCCCCTCTTCCCTTCTGTTGAAGGCTATCTCCGCCCTTCCCGTGCCCCATCTGGCGAATGCCTTGACCGGTGACTCGGCCGCCTTCTCGCCGGCCTCAAGCAAGAGGGACGGGTACTTCTCAGTGTGGGCCCTGTTGAGTATGAGCTCAGCGTCCGAAGTTATGTCAGGCATCAACGCCGGACCGGAATGCGTGTGAGTAGCAGCCATCATTATCGCTCCCTTGTCAATACTCAACCTCTTGGACAACATCGTCCTAGCCCTTTCGACCACATCGTTCGGTAGCTCCACCACGTCTGCTGATATGAGCAACAGGGAGCTGTCTCGCCCTTCCAGATAGATCGCCTTTGCATACAAGTTGTCATGGATGCCCTCAGCACCCTTGTATCTTGCCGCGAATCCTCCCATCCTCACACCCACGGGAGGCGTCACATCGGCACGAGCTGCACTGACGAGCATGAATGGCAGCTCTCAGTTCGGGATAAAAGGCTACTGCACGTCTAGGTGACCTGCCTATCGCATCATCCTCTTGACGATCCACACAAGCCATAAGTACGGACGGCAATCTGCCGCTTCGAAGCCAAATGTTCGTTGGATTCCTCACCACGGGGCAGCTTGGCACACTCAAGGATTCGCTGACTTGGGCGGAGACGCATGCCTTCAGATCGATCTCGATCGCGGTGTCGCCCGGGAACAGCTTCCTGAATATCGCTGAAGTCCTGTCCGATCCGGCGCAAGTCAGGACGGTCCTTAAGGACTCGAAGACCAAGGTATCTGCGATAGGGTTCTACGGGAATCCCATTCATCAAGATCCTCCGACGAGAAAGGCCAACAAGGACTACTTCATGCAGGTCGTTGAAGCGTGTCACAGACTTGAGGTTCCCGTCGCCACAGGATGGATCGGTATGTACCCGGGGTCTGTCGAAGAGAACGTGCGCGAGTTTAGCAGGGAGTGGCCCGACATAGTCAAGAAGGCTGAGGAGTTGGGCGTGAAGATAGCGATCGAGAACTGCATGGGGAACATGGCGTATCGACCGGACATATGGGAGAAATTGTTCGAAGCCCTACCTTCGGACAACTTGGGACTCGAGTTGGACCCGAGCCATCTGATCTTCCAACTGATGGACGCAGTGGAAATAGCCGACAAGTTTGGGGACAAGATATTCCACACCCACATGAAGGATGGCCAGATGCTCTGGAAGAGGATCTCGCAGTACGGAATAAACTCGGGGGGAACGCATCTTCACAGGTTGCCCGGCTTCGGGGATCTGAACTGGGCTCAATTCATCTCTGTTCTCAAGAAGCACAACTACGACTACGCGCTCAGCATAGAGCATGAAGACCCCTATTTCGGGTACAACGAGGGGCTCGTCATAGCCAGGAAGTTCTTGGATAGATTCATCCCAGACACCTGACAGGGACCACCGAGGTCGTCTCCGGTGCACCCGAGCGGCCTACACCGTCAGATTCTGAGCTCCCCCGGCTGCGGGGCCAGCCATCTGGGGAAGACTAACCGGCGGCAGCGGAGGCGGCAGTCCCATCGACTTGCTGATGACGGAGAGTTCCCCGAGGGTGGAAGCCCAAACAGCCTGGACAACAGGCCCTGGCAACTTGTTCTTCTTCAGCCCCTCCCTCATCTCTTGGAGAGCGCCCTTGTCCCCTGAGAGATACACTCTCCCCTTGGACATCAGCTGTCCCACGGAGGGTACGTAGTTGATCGTCAGTATGAACGGCACTTCAGCCGAGTCCTCGCCCTTCTGGGAGAAGTCGGCCAGGTTGATGTTGACGGCGATCTGCAGGTTGGGAGGGAACTGCTTCTCAGGGTCCCAGAACCTCTCGGCTGAGTAACTAGTGACGGCGACCTTGACGTTCAGCATGACTACGATTGTTCGCGGGTCCCTGGTATTAAGGGTTCAGCACTCGGGAGTCCCGCAAGACAGCGGAGAATCGATTGATCAGATGGTGGGCTTGGTGAACCGAACGCCCCTCACCAGCATCGCGGGGGCCAACACCGGAGTGTCGACCTCCCACCACTTTATCCAGTAACGCTTTGAACTCGTGGCCTCAACATTACCCAGCATCTTCACTAGGTTGTCGGTCAGCCTCAACCCTCTCACGGGCCCAACTATCTGCCCTCCCTTGACCCTGAACAGCCCGTCTCGCAGGATGGTTGAGAAGTCACCAGATCTCATGTTCTGATATCGCAGGTACCAGTTGTTCGTGACGTAGAGCCCGTCGTCCACTTTCGACACCAGGTCCTCAATCGTCCCGGTGCCCGCCGAGACTTGAAGGCTAAACGGTTTCGGTATCACAAGGCCCGCGTTCGCTGTTGTTCTCGTCTTCATCTTCGCCGCGGTCGTGCTGTTGTGCAGATACGTCTCTAGCTTGCCCGATGATAGGATTCGGTTGGCCTGTGTGGGCACTCCTTCGTCGTCGAACGGGCAAGCGCCTGGGTTCGAGGGATCCGTGGGATCGTCAACGAGGCACAAGTGGGACGGCGCAAGCGCCGCTCCCAACTTGTCGGTGAAGAACGACATGCCCGCGTCGACGTAGAAGGCGGAGGATGCCCCGGCCATCTCCTCGATGATATCAGCAGTCGTCATCGGACCGAGCACCACATCATACGTCCCCGGTTGTGCCTGCTCGGGATGCAGAGCCCTCTTGGCTATGTCGCCTGCCACCCGGCCTATTTCACCCCCGTTGACCTCATCTATGTCGTTCGCGATGATCGCGAATTGGCCCGTGCATTCACCGTCCGCGAACGCCCTGACGTTCAGGTTGTAGCTCGTCGTCTTGTATGATCCCTTGATTCCGGTGGATGACCTCTGCACGACTCTCCTCGTCTCAGCCACCAGAGATCCTGCGACCCTCGATGCTCCAGTGGCCTTGGCTGAGTCTATGGACTCCTTCACGAGGCCCGGGAGCCTTTCGATTTTTCCGGCGGCCTTGCCGATCCGCAGAAGCTTCTTGTTGTACCTGAACCTACCCTTGGGCAACGGGGCATATGTGCCCCCGGCAGGACTCATGCGGGCCATCTTGGCGGCATCAAGCACGGCCTTCTCGATGGCCTTCTCCGAGAGGTTGCTGACCGAGGATCCCGCGCGCTTCTCCTTGACGAACAGGAAGATCTCGACTGAAGTGTCCTTGAGCACCTTGGACACTGTCACGCCGTTGTTCGTGAACCTTATCATGGCCCAGTCCGTCTCCCTGACCTGCGAGACAGCATCGGTTGCCCCTGCGGACTTGGCTTTCTTTACGGCAAACTCAACTATGTCCTCTGCCTTCATGCCTCTGCGCCTCCGAGCCTGACGTTCCTCAGACGAACTGTCGGTCCGCTCGTCCAGACTGGAGCTCCTTGCATCGGGTCACCCTTGCCGCACGTAGCTGCCCAATGCTTCAAGTCATCGCCGACTGCGTCAACTGCCTTGAAGAAGCCGACCGTCGTCATCTCAATAGCTGGGTTCCTGACGGGGACTCCCAGTTCGCCGTTCTCTATCGAGTACGCCTCCAGCCCCACGTACTTCTGGTTGAACCTCCTGTCGTCTATGTTCCACTCGGTGAAGTTCTTGATGAAGACCCCGTGCTTGATGTCTCCGATCAACTCGTCGAAGCTGTGATCCCCGGGCTCCATGTAGGTATTAGCCATTCTGATTATCGGCTCCTTGTCATAGGACGTCGCCCTCGCAGCGGCATTGCTTGAAGTGCCCGTGGCCGCTGCGGTCTCCCTGTTCTGCAGGAATTCGTTTATCCTCCCCTCCTTTATGAGGTATCTCTTCCGTGCCTTGACGCACTCCTCGTCGTAGAGGTAGAAGCCGAACGATCTCGGCGTTGTCGGGTCGTCCACGACGTTCACCACCTGAGAACCGACTTCCATTCCCAGCGATGTGATCGAGAGATAGCTTTCTCCCGCTTGGGCTGCTTCACGCCCCATGATCCTGTCGGCCTCCTGTGGGTGACCGCTGGACTCATGGCACACCAGCCCAATGACTTCCCCTCCCGCAAGCAAGTCAACCTGGTCCTTGGGTGGGGGAACGCCCTCTACCAAGACTTTGGCAATCGTCGCCCCTTCCTGCCTCAGAACCTCAACGAGATCCCAGGCCTCCACTGCCTCCCAACCTCTCGACTCTCCCCTCTCGCTCATCCTCTGTGCGCTTCCCCGTTGAGGGTGCATCCCGACCAAGAAGTAGAAGAAAGAGTTCCTAGGGATTGTGCTCTCAACATCTCCGCCGTCGCTCGTGATGATGTGTTTGTGCGTGACGGCGCTCGTCAGTTCGAGCATTCTGCTGACTAGGTCCACCTCTTTCGGCTTGGCTGCAAGTACCGCCGCACTGTCGACCTCCTTTAGCAGCTCCACGACTTGGTCGAACTCGACATTGTCGAACTTGATCCTGGGTTTGACCTCCACTCTGTCATGACCGAGTTGCTCTTCGCTCATGCGGATGGGATCGCTCACCACAGGGGAGGACGCCTTGGCTCTGGCAACGGCATCGTCCACCAGCTTCAGGATACCAGCTTTGGTGAGCTTGTTCGTCGCGCCAAACCCAAGTGATCCGTCAACTATAACGCGCAAGCCGATTCCTGTCTTGTCGATTGAGGATGCGACTTCTGGGACACCGTTCTTCAACATGATCCCACTTCCGATGTCCGCCTGATACCTGACCTCCGAGTACGAAGCGCCGCGCTTGGACGCCCCTTCGAGCGCGTGTGAGAGCAGAGATTCTATGTCTACCAACTTGTCCAGCCAGCTTCCTAACAGGTATTAAGCGTTAAGGAGGAGCATGAGATTCCAAGATCCCCGCATATGCTGGCAACTATCTTCTGTCAGGATCTACTAGACGAGGCTCGGTACTTCGTCAGCGTTTTGCATTCCTGACCCTCTTCGCGTACTCGTTGATTGCGTGCGAGACAATCCGCCTCGCTCCGCTTGCGCCTCTCCAGCCCCTGCACCTGACCCACTTTCGGGGCTCCAACCTCTTGTAGACGTTGAAGAACTCTTGGATCTCCACGAGGCGATGACGCTGGACGTCTGATGTGTCCTTGCAACCGTTGTATCTAGGATCACCGACGGGAACCGCGAGTATCTTCGGGTCGTCTCCCTTCTCGTCCTCCAGAATCAGAACACCTATCGTCCTGGCTTTGATCAGACACCCCACCTCGAGGGGCTCGTAGCTCAACACCATGATGTCCAAGGGGTCGTTGTCTTCGTACCAAGTCTGTGGGATGAAACCGTAGTCCACCGGAAAGACCACGGACGAGTGAAGAACGCGATCCAAGACGAACACGTCCCACTTGGGTTCGTACTCGTACTTGTCCCTGGAACCTGATATCACCTCGATTATGACGTTCACCAAGTCGGGTGGGTCGTCCCCGGCCGGGACATCCGTCCAGAGGTTCATGAGCGAAGCGGGGAACTCCCAATGCTATATTAGCTTGTTCAGGCCAAAGAGTCGCGATGGTCGTGAGCGTTCTCCTCGACACGGACATAGGCGACGACATAGACGATGCTTGGGCGGTAGCACTTTGTCTCCGCCATCCTGAGGTCAGACTGGAGGGCATAGCCACCGTCTGGGGAGATACTGTCACTAGGGCGGCCCTTGCCAGACTGCTGGTTGAGACCGCCGGCGTGGCAGGTGTCGAGGTCGCGGCAGGAAGCAGGGACGCTTTGGACCGGATCCTAGAACCTCGCAAGCAATCATATGCTGAAGCACTCGACGTGGAGGGCCAGCGGCTCAGACAGGGACGCACAGACGCCGTGCGCTTCATGGCGGAGACGATACGAAGGAACCCGGGACTGACATTGGTCTCCATCGGCCCACTGACGAACGTCGCCAGGCTGCACCTAGAATTCCCGAGAGAGTCCTCTATGCTGTCGAGACAGGTGATGATGTGCGGTCACTTGATCCCGGGCAGGAATGGGCCGGAGTACAATGCGGGTTGTGATCCGAGGGCGACCCGCATTGCTCTGTCAACCATGGTGCCGAAGTCCGTCGTCGGACTCGACGTGACGCTGAAGTGCGGCCTCACGGAAGATGACCTCCAAGCGATGAAGTCGAGAGGCACACCCTTGGCTTCCGCGCTTCATCGGATGACCGCACTATGGCAGGAGTCTTCAAAGGCTCTGCCGGTTATGCACGATCCTCTTGCCGTCATGGCCGCGGTCGACGAAGGTGTGGTTGAGTTCAAGCAGTTGAGCGTCAAGACCGATGATAAGGGGAACCTCACCGCAGCCGAAGGGGGATCCAAGGTGGACTTCGCAGTCGGCGTGGATGCTGCTTCTCTGAGGCGGAAATTGATCGAGATCATCGGCTAGGAAGTCATCCGCTTTCCGAGCGCGTTGGTCCCAAAGTCCGAAGTCAGGATGCGTGACCTGTCCACAGGAGCCGAACGACGCGATGCAGTGATCGATGGCCTCAGGGATCAGACCGCGACTATGCAGATGCCGTCACAAGTCTCTCGGCTTTCATGACAGCTAGGACCGACGCCAAGAGCACCACCACATAGGCGACCTGAATCAGGAGAGCGGAGACGACGAAGAGCGAGAAGCCCTCGGAGATGTAGAAGTTCTGAAGTATCGCGTTGCCGGCTATAGGCACTAGAGATATCCACCTGCTTATGTAGGCTGGCAGGAAGAACGTGAAGATTGTCCCGATTGACAGGATAAACGTCACGATGCTGGCGTAGGTCTGCGCTTCCTTTAGGGTCTTCGCGAAGAATCCAACCAGCAGAATGAGAGCTGCCTCCTGAACTAGGAGGACTGGAGCCACGACCAGCATGATCGGCAGATAGGACGCGTCGAAACTGATCATCTGAAAGCTGGCACCTGACTTCCCCATGATCGTTGTCCCGATGGCCCCTCCCAAGGCAAGCCCCGCGATTGTCGCTACCAAGGAGAGAATGCCAAACGGGAGGAGCGAGAGGAGCTTGCCTACCACTATTTCCCTTCTTGAGGCGGGCGAAGCTAGGAGCGCCTCGAGCGTCCCCTTGTCCTTCTCGCCTATGCTCTTCTCGAGACCTATGCCTAGCATCGCAGAGAAGACGAATATGACGAGGAAGAACACGCCCATGAAGCCCAGAGGCGAGGATTCCTGGGTTCCTCCCTTTCCTACGCTCGTGACATTGAGAGCTATCGGGTTGATGAACTCTGGGCTGAGTTGCATCGAGGCCAACCTTTGAGCCACGACCACGTTCTCGAACGAATAGACGATCTGTTCGAAAAACGAGAGCGCTATGAGTGACCTCGTGCTCCCGGGATAGGACATCACTGTGACCCGAGACTGCAACCCACTGGCGATATTCGATGAGAAGTTGGCTGGAAAGACCATCGCAACATCGTACGTCGAATCCATCAGCTTGCTCCCGATGTCAGCCGGAAGGGCATCGAGTGTGACCACTTCAGTCCCGTTGGCCATGGTGAACATCTGCACTATTAGGCCAGCCATTGGGCCACTGTCGTCATTCACTACGGCCAGCTTGTACTTGGCGATCGTCGGAGACATCCCCAGCATCGATAGCTGGCTCACGACGGGCATCAGAACCAACGGAAGCAGAGTAGCGCTGAGCAACGCACGCCGGTCTCTAAGCACTTCCAGGGCCTCCTTCCTCATTATCCAGAGTGTCCTTCTCAGGTTCATTGTTGAACCTCACTCCTGACTAGCTGGAGGAAGACGTCTTCCAACCCGTGCGTGTTTGAGATCCGCTCAAGCTCCTCTGGCGTGCCCTCCGCGACCTTCATCCCCTTGTTGATGATCACAACCCTGGTGCAGAGATACTGGGCCTCGAGCATGTTGTGAGTGCACAGGACGGTGGCCTTCTTCTCCGAGGCCGTAGTTGTTCTTATCAGATCCCTGATGGACCTGGCAGCTGGGACGTCGAGCGAGGCAGTCGGCTCGTCCAGTATCAGCACAGGAGGATCGTGCACGAGGGCCCTCGCGATCGCCAGCCTCTGCTTCATGCCCCTTGAGAAGCCCTGAACTCTGTCGCGCGCCCGGTCGCGTAACCCGACGACATCGAGCAACTCTTGTACCCTTGAGCGTACGGCGTCGCCGTCCATCCCGTAGAGGCGACCGTAGTACTCCAAGTTCTCGAAGCCTGTGAGCTTCTCGTAAAGGTTCGTGCTCTCGAACACTATGCCCTCAGAGGATCTGACCTTCTCAGGTTCAACCACGACGTCATGACCAAGCACAGATGCTTGGCCTGAAGTCGGCTGCAACAGAGTGCTGAGGATCCTGATCGTGGTGGTCTTGCCAGCGCCGTTAGGGCCAAGCAGTCCCACAACCTCTCCTGCCTTGACCTCGAAGCTGAGCCCATTCACGGCTCTGATTCTGCCGAAGTCCTTTACGAGATTCCTTGTCGCAACGCTCGCAGCTTCGGTCTGCATAGTTCCACTTCGAGCAGCCTTGGAACCTTCTTTAAAGCTATCGTCTTGCGGTTAGCACCACAGATCACTGGCTTCCGATAGCACCGGTATTCAGTCCCTCAATCGAAAGAACAAGTTGGCTACGAAGTTGCACGTGTGGGCATATGCCCTGCCGATCATCCCTTGATCCAAGGAGCGCCGCTCAGGTAGCCCAAGTTCTCACGCGCCGTGTAGAAGATTGCACCTAGTCCGATGCTGACCGTGAGGACATTGACTATCCAACCGACAAAGGCGAGAGAGGACAGCAGGCTCACGACAAGGAAGCCGAGGACGAACGACAGGACATCCCCCGCTTTGAGGTTGATGGCCTTTGTCATCTTCTTGCCTAAGGCTAGGGAGACAAAGAACGGTGAGAGCATAGCTGACGCAATGAGAACCATGCCTAGGGCCGCCGCAAGGGGCAGACCTACCAACGTCACCCCAAACAGGACGCACGTGAGCCCCGTTCCTACGAAGAGCAGGAACCCAGTTGCGGTGTTCCTGATTGGGGAAGTAAGGAGCTCGTCATGAATTGCCAAGAACTGCCTCGGAAACAGCGTCAGGAGAGCTATGCCCAGCGCGAGAAAGCCGAGCGTCAAGAGGACATTGAGCAGGACGAGTATGTCCGCGTACGGGCCGGTGATGTCCCTGAATATCACAGAGAGCCAGGTTGGAAACTGCGATTCAATCCTCTCTTGGATCGTCCTTCCGGCTATTCCCGTGCCTTGGAAGTCATTCGTGACCACCCTCAGTTCTCCCATGACAGCACCATTGTGCTCTACGGTCACGGCCGCGACGTATGCGTACTTCTCGATGATAGTGGCCACGCTGATGCTGACGGTCCCACCGAGCGCGATGAGCTTCTGTGCCCTGCTGCCGACGGCCACTGACGCGCCCGCGACTAGAATCCTACCTCCGATGTCAGCCCTTATCCTCACGTCCCAACCAACGGCGGCGACATCCCCGCCTATGGGCGAATTGACGGTCAACTCTTCGGCGATGACGAGAAGGTCTCCGTTCACCGGGGCATTGATGATGACTGTTCCTCCTGCTGCGAGGACGTCCCCGTCCACCCTGGCGTTGATCGTTATTGTCTCACTAGACAAGAAGATATCATGATCGACCGGCGTGTCGATCGAGACAGAGCCATTGTGCGAAGCCTGACCAACACACACGCTCAACAAGGAGATGAATAGAAGTAGAAGTGCAACTGGCAGTCTCTTCAATCAGCAGTCACGAGAATGACTGTCGAGCATCTCGCATATAAGCGTGCGGATGGAAGGCAGAAGGTCGAGCACGAGACACGGGGACTCCATGGATGCGACCCAGTCAACACTCCGAACGAGCCGAGATTCTACCTCCGCCTGTTCGAGCAGCCGTGCTTGCGCCGATCCGTTGAGTTCCCGGTCCCCGGCCGAATCCCTTCGCTACCTCCCGCCTCTCACAGCTCTGACCTTGGGCTCCATCACGTACCACAGCCACTCTGCGAACTCGGCCAAGTTCTTCGTCTGTAGGTACACTTCTCCAGGACCCGTCACCTCGACCACGAGCCCCTCGCCACTGAGCACGAACTCCTTCAGGCCCCCCAGTCGCTTGACTTCATAGGAGCATGTGTCCGTGAAGCCCACAAGATGGAAGTTGTCGACTATCAACTTCTCGCCCGGCAACAGGCTGTGCCTGTCTATGGCCCCGAAGGTGTTGATGAAGAGATCCCCGGCCCCAGACGTCTTGACCATGAAAAGGCCCTGGCCGAATATGCCCTTCGTGAATCCCTGCCATTGTATGTCCAGGTTGATCGTCGGGGATGACGCTATGTACGATGACTTCTGAATGATGTATCCTGTCCTCCCGTCCAGCTCCAGCTTCTCAATGTCTCCCACAGGAGCTGCGACAAGCCCTAGTTCTCCCGCTCCAGAGGTCGCAGAGTAGTCATTGACGAAGAAGGACTGACCCCCGAGGATTCCGACCTTCAGTGTGTCCCATACGTTCTGCCCCCTTCCTCGCGTCTTCATCTCGACCGTCGGGCTCATGTATGTCATGGCACCTGCCTCCGCGACTATTGTCTCCCCTTGATTGAGGTTGACCACGAGCAGGCTGTATGACGGCCTGTACTTGATCTCGTAGTTCATGTGTGGGCCCTTCCTTCCGCACGAATAGAAAAAGGTTCACCTATGCTACGTAATTCACTGGTGCCGTCAGATCCAGAGCAACGCAAAGAACGATATGATCACCAACGATAGGCCGACCAACAGGGCCCTGACGCCGAATCCCATCTGCCCCTCTCTCATCTGCATCCTCTCTCGCGCCAATCTTCCCTGAAGCTCGGGGCCCGCCGTGACGCCCCCCGACGCGACTGATCCCGCCGCTTGTGACTCAGCAAGTCCTCCGCCGACGAGCGCCCCTACCGCAGCCGACAACCCACCTTCGAGGAATAAGAGCGTGGAGAACTTGGCTACCAGTGAAGAACTGGGAAGCCAGTTCCACAGGAAAGACAGATCGAAGTACTCAATGAGGATGTAGTCTAGGGCAACAACGATCAAGTCCACGACGAGAACGAAGATCCCCAGCTTCTTCACAAGGGTTGTGAGGTCTCCGCCTCGCTGCGTCCTTGCCATGTGTGACTTCCCCGGCCGACATACTTATGACTTGGTGTCTCCGCTCGCGTCCCCCGGCGGCTTTGCGCCGATCATGCCAGATGTCACTTGCGGCTCCTCCGGGAATATGCCCTCCGGTCTCCTGATCAGGACGATTATCATCGTCGCGCCTATTATCATACTCTCCACCCAAACCACGTCGAAAGGCAGGAAGGGCTGAAGGCTCTCCTTGAACAGGTTCACTAGCTTGATCACTGACGTCGATATGAGAGTGCCGGCCAACACGCCCATGCTGCTCGATACGCCGCCGAGCATGACCATCAGCCAAGGCCAGAACGTCCACCACAATCGGTTGTAGGTGGTGGCCACGACGCCGCAAGTATAGAAGGCATACAGGGCCCCACAGAGCGCTGCTATGGCTGACGAGACAACGAGCGTCTTCATCCTGTAGTCTGACACGTTCTTGCCCAACGACTCAGCAGTTGTCTCGTTGTCCCTGATCGCCCTTAGGGTACGTCCTAAGGGCGAGTGCCCTACCCTGTCGACGTAGAGCCACACTGCGATTGAGAACAGCAGTATCACAACGCTTGCTATGGGGAACCTCCACTCTCCCGCCCAGGCGAGCGGGTCAGGCACTTGAACGCCAAGAGACCCGCCGACTAGGTCCGGGTAGTTGTTCCCGATCACTCTCGCCACCTCACCCATGGACAGCAGGGTCATGCCCAGGTAGTCCTCCCTGAGTCTTATGGCCGGGAACGAGGCCAAGTAGCCGAGAATCGCGCCCACCAAGATTGCGAGGAGAATCGAAGGGATGAACACCGCCAGACAGAGCCAGAGGTCGCCGGACAGGCGCGCGTTCTCCATGAATATCACCAAAGAGTTGCTCCGGATGTAGTCATATCCGGTGATGCCGACCATCCAGGAAGCGAACCGACCTGCGAAGCCCCCGACTAGATATGCCCCTCCAGCCACGAACAGAACCTTCCCGAAGTCAGGTATTCCCCCATACCCGAATTCGAGACACAAGCTGAGGTTGAGTATGAGATAGATTGAGAACATGGCAATCAGGTCGAACAGGAATATCAAAAGGTCAGGCATCATGGCGTCTCACGCTTTCCTCCTGACCTGTCCGCTCAGTAGACCAGTGATCCCTTCGGGCACAAGCAGAAGTGTCACCGCCATGACCAGCAGGGGTATCACCGGCCTGTAAGGTATGATCCAGTACCCTACAACTCCGGCCAGATAGTTGGTCACGGCGATCTCGCTTATCCCGAGCGCAAGCCCGCCCGCGATGGCACCAGCGAGGCTGCCCAACCCGCCCACCACGCTGGCGCAGAATATGCTGAGCAAGTAGTTGCTCCCCGTGCTGGGACTGGTCTGGACCCAGAAGGGTATGAGGCAACCCGAAACTCCAGCCAACCCACCAGAGATGAACCACGAGACCGCGTAGACGAGATTCGTATCGACTCCCAGCACTCCGGCCAAGGACGGGTTCTCAACGGTCGCCCTCATCGCCACGCCGAACCTTGTCTTCGTCAGCAATATGAAGAGAGCCACGAAAAGCACCGCACAAAGCACATAGGACACGATAAAGACCCCGGGCAGGTCCAAGAAAGTGAAATCGAGATCTCTGAGAGTGAACGCCCTCGAGAACACCCTGAAATTCTCCTGGAGGAAGTCTGCAAAGGCGTTGATTACCCCGTTGAAGACAGCCTCAGCTGCGAGGGTGGCCATCATGAGGTGCACGATCGATCCGCCCCCTCTCGAGATCGGCCTCATCGCAAGCACATACACGAGAAGGGAACCGAACCCGCCGAGAAGGAAGGCCACCGGGATCGAAAGGTAGGGGTCCAAGCCGAAAACCTCGGCAAACATCAGGGGGACATAGGCGCCGAGGCTCACGAGCATCCCGTGAGCGAAGTTGGGCACCTTGCTCGTGATGTAGGTCAGGGTCAGTCCTAAGGACATCATCGAGAGCAGGTTTCCGAACAGCAGGGCATCTCGTACCAGGGGGTCAAGCATGCGAATTTCTCGCTTTGCTGAGGCGGCGGGGTAATGTTTATAAGTGTTTTCCGGACAACACTTAAATAGGTCCCACCCTGCGCCGTCTCAAATAAGAATGTCATCGAAAGGGATACCTATAAGTCTATCTCAAAGCATGACCTCAACAACGAAGCTGGTTCTGGCTGTGGTCTTCATCGTCCTACTAGTTGGGAGCTACACACTCGGCTGGTACACGGCGCCGAAGCCGACCGGCCAACTTACGCTAACGGGCACGATACCAATAGGCGCAATCCTCGCCCTAACGGGCGACCTGGGCACATATGGCATGCGGGAAAGGGCTGCAATAGAGCTGGCTGTGGACGACGTCAACGCATACCTCTACGCGATCGGCGCCAATCTCATGATTAGCTTGCTTGTCGAGGACACCGAGACAAAGCCCGATGTTGCGCTCACCAAGTTGCAGTCGCTTGCGGCCAGAGGCGTGAAGGCAGTGGTCGGGCCGCTCTCAAGCGCTGAGATAAGGAACATCAAGGGCTATGCGGACTCAAACAACATCATCATAGTCAGCCAGTCCTCGACAGCTACGGACCTCTCAATACCTGGCGACTTCGTCTTCAGGCTCGTGACAGACGACAATCCTCAAGGAAAAGTGCTCGGGAGGCTGGCGTTCGACAGCGGCGTAAGGCACCTGTTCTTCATGTACAGAGGAGACACGTATGGTGATGGCCTGGTGGCCGTGGTCAACCAGACGTTCGTTTCACTCGGCGGAGAGGTGCTCGACAGCGTGAGGTACAACCCCGACGCGACCAGCTTTTCTGCCGAACTAGCCGCGCTCAACACCAAAGTCACGCAAGCAGTACAGCAGTTCGGAGCGGACAAGGTGGCCATCGAGATAGTGTCGTTTGAAGAGGCAGCTCAGATACTGCTCCAAGCGGTCGACTACCCCACGCTTCTGAGCGTGAAGTGGTTCGCGTGCGACGGCACAGCGATGAGTTCTAGGATATCAGCTCAGGCAGGGGCTCAAGCGGCAACGGTCGGGCTATACAGCACGATCTTCACGATGGCACACGGCGACAAGTGGTCATCACTCCGAACGCGGATAATCAACAAGATCGGCGAGGAACCTGACGAATACGCATACGTGGCGTACGACTGCATGTGGGTCCTAGCTCTCTCCATAGCGGCCGCGAACACCTATGACGGACAGGCCATCAAGAACGCACTGCCATCCGTTGCCAGTACGTACTTTGGTGCCAGCGGCTGGACCCAGCTTAATGCAAATGGCGACAGGGCGGGGGGAGACTACGCGGTCTACACGGTCGTTCCCTCAGGAACAGGCTTTGACTGGGCAAGGGCAGCAACCTACAACTACGCATCGGACACCATAACGTGGAACGCCTAGCGGGATAGGTTGCGCCCCAACCCTTTTTCTGGTGATGATGGGATGTTGCTAGACGTCGTCGATGTGACCAAGCGCTTCGGGGGACTCAAAGCGCTCAACGGAGTGTCACTCTCTGCAAGGAAGGGAGAGGTAATCCTCGTGATCGGGCCCAACGGGAGCGGCAAGACCACATTGGTCAACGTCTGCGGCGGCATCTACAGGCCCGACGCGGGCAAGATAGCCTTCGACGGGCAAGACATAACAGGCGTCCCAGCGTTCAAGGTGGCGGAGCTCGGACTCACGAGGAGCTTCCAGATCCCGATACCTTTCTCCAAGCTCACGGTCCTTGAGAACATGCTGGTCGCCTCAGGCAACGGCAAGGGCGAGAGCTTCCTCTTCTCTACAGTGAGAAGCACTTGGGAGCATAGCGACATAGAGAGAGCCGAAAGGGCCCTGACTTTTCTCGACGCCTTGTCGCTTGACAGAGTCAGAGACACCCCGGCTGAAGAACTGAGCGGGGGCCAGCTCAAGCTGCTTGAGATCGGGAGGGCTCTCATGATGAGATCCAAGCTCGTGATGCTGGACGAGCCCGTCGCGGGAGTCAATCCCGCACTGTCTCACATGATCTTCGAGAAACTGCTCAACCTGAGGGACAGGATGGGCCTCTCGTTCCTGATAGTCGAGCACAGGCTTGACGTAGCTTTGAAGTACGTCGACAAGATCTTTGCCATGGCCAACGGGAAGGTGATAACGTCAGGGACAGCCGAGCAAGTCCTGAACGACCCTTCCGTCATAGAGGCATATATGGGTGGAGAGCCAGCGTGATAGAGGTCAAGGGAATTAACGCAGGGTACGGCCCCCTCCACATAATATTCGACATAGACATGAAGTTCGATGATGAGGCTGTCACTTGCGTACTCGGGCCGAACGGGAGTGGCAAGTCAACGCTCCTCAAGACAATGTTCGGGCTCACAACGGTCTACTCTGGGGATGTGTGCTGCGCGGGAGAAAGCATAGCCAAGCTCCATCCTCACGAGATAGCGAGGAAGGGCGTCGCGTACTTGCCTCAGACCGGCAACGTCTTTGAGAACCTATCAGTGGCTGAGAATCTGTGGCTGGCATCGTACACGGTTGATCCGGTAACCTCAGGGCAAAGGGTGAAGGACATCCTTTCTATGTTCCCCGTGCTCGAGACCTTCCTAAACAAGTCAGCTGGGCTGCTGAGCGGCGGCGAGAGACAAATGCTGGCCCTAGGAATGGCCCTGATCAGGGGCCCTCGAGTCATCATGCTCGACGAGCCCACCGCGAACTTGGCGCCAAAGATGGCGAAACAGATAGTCAACAGGATTGAGATGCTGAGGGACGAACTGAAGCTGACGGTTGTCCTGGTCGAACAGAACGCGAGACTTGCCCTCGATCTGTCGGATCACGCCTACATAATGGCAAGCGGAAGGAAGATAGCCGAGGGAAAGCCTAGTGACATCGCACAGAGCCCGGATTTCCACAAGATGCTTCTCGGGATAGCACCAGCCTGAGCCCTACCACCTTTATAGTTACCTCTGGTTCACGAGATTCATGACGAAGCTCAAGCTGGGGGTCATCGTGTCCCTCGAACGCGGCCCTGAGGAGGCAATCGCCAGAGTGAGCAGACACGGCCTTCCCACGTGTCAGGTTTCCTGCTGGCAGCCGGACATACTCACTGAGGATGTGGCGAAGAACCTGAGGAGGGTATCACGCGATAGCTCGGTGGATGTCACTACGATATGGACGGGATTGCCGGGAGCGATATGGAATTTCGTTGACGGGCCTAGGACGATCGGCTTGGTCCCAGCTGAAACGAGGGAGGTCAGGGTGCGAATATTGAAGAAGGGATCTGACTTCGCTAGACATGTCGGCGTGGCGAGCGTTACCACTCACGTCGGATTCATCCCTGAGAACCCCCTGGACGCCCTCTACCTAGGGCTTCTGGAGTGCGTTAGGGAGGTGGCGGCTCATTGCAGGACGGCCGGACAGGAGTTCTGGTTCGAGAGCGGGCAGGAGACCCCCGTGACCCTTCTCAGGACGATTGAGGATTCGCAGGCGGAGAACCTAGGCGTGAACCTAGATCCGGCGAACCTGATCCTCTATGGGAAGGCAAACCCGGTTGATGCTCTCGACGTGATCGGGAAGTACGTGAGAGGAGTTCACGCCAAGGACGGCCTTTACCCGACGAATGGAAGGGAATTGGGCAAGGAGACTCCTCTGGGAGAGGGCAAGGTGAACTACCCGGTGCTCGTTCCGAAGCTGAAGAGTCTCGGCTTCGGGGGCGCCCTGACGATAGAGCGCGAGATCTCGGGCCCGCAACAGCTGGAGGACATAGAACGGGCCATCAGGATACTATCCCCTCTATGCTAGGACTCACGCTTTGTCCAGCCGTTGCCTGAGGGGTTACTCGCTCCAAAGGGCTACGCTAGTACGTCGTGAGCTTGCCGTCCTTGAGCCTCAACGTCCTCTTCGCGGACCCGCCAACTTCTGCATTGTGAGTGACGAGCACTATGGTCTTTCCTGCCTCCTCGTTCAACCTCTTGATTATCTGGACTATGCCGTTCGCCGTCGTGGAATCTAGGTTCCCAGTGGGCTCGTCCGCCAACACGATGCTGGGGTCATTTGCCAAGGCGCGAGCTATGCCCACTCTTTGTCTCTCGCCCACACTAAGCTTGGCAGGGATGTGCTCGGATCTGTCCCTGAGGCCGACCATTGAGAGGAGGTCAAGGGCTCGGGTTGAGCTTTCCTTTCGATCGACCCCGGCGAGCTCCAGAGGAAGCGACACGTTCTCGAGGGCAGTGAGCGTCGGCAGCAAGTTGAAGGTCTGAAACACAAACCCGATGTTTCTAAGCCTCAGTTCGTCAAGCTGCCTCTCCGGCAGCTTCAGGGTATCCACGCCCTCTATCATGATCCTCCCGCTCGTCTGGCGGTCAATGCAGCCGATGAGGTGCAACAGAGTGGATTTCCCCGATCCGGACGGGCCCATGATGGAGACGAACTCGCCGTGCTCGACTACAAGATCAACGCCGTCAACGGCACGTATCTCCTTCCCTCCGACAACGTAAGTTCTCGTCAGCCCCTCAGTCGTGATGGCTGCTGC
>Ga0172364_10000506_pt1 | contig 27694 bp, 28 predicted proteins | sample LakKivSesite10cm_FD_114545 | JGI IMG/M metagenome (GOLD analysis project Ga0172364, IMG submission 114545) | Sediment microbial communities from Lake Kivu, Rwanda - Sediment site 10cm | ecosystem: Environmental > Aquatic > Freshwater > Lake > Sediment | place: Rwanda: Western Province, Lake... | reverse complement strand
TTTTTTCTTTAACGAGTTTTTTAACCAGATGCGAGCCAATGAACCCAGCACCGCCTGTAACCAGTATGTTACCCAATACCAACACCCATATATTTGATTCCTAACTCTTCTATATCCTGCTTTCTGAACAGCCCCCAACCGTCATAAACTATTGCATCTTTACTCATCTTTGGAAAGAGTTCTTTTGGATTTATGTCAAAAAATGCCTTGTGGTTAATCATGAATATTGCAACATCCGCATTGTTAAAACCTTCTTCCATATTTTTTACATACCCTATACCCAATTCCTTTATTTTCCACTCTTCGACTCCTGGGTCATATCCAACTATATTTGCCTTTTCATTTTTCAAATACTCAATTAGGTCAAGTGTCGGGCTGGCTCTGATATCATTTGTTTCTGGATGGCCTTTAAAAGCAAAGCCGATGACAAAAACTTTCTTATTTTCCAATGATTTTTCTTTTTTTAAATTTTCAATTACCTTCTTTGTTGCAAGCTCGTTTATTTTGCGCGCATTAGTTACCAATGACAAAGTTTCCCCAACATTTTCAGCGCAATTGGCTAGAATGTATGGGTCTTTTGACAAGCATGCACCGCCAACACCAGGACTGGGTACCGGTATGTTGTTTCTTTCATAACCTTGATTGGCGGCCTTTATTATTTCAAAAGCATCTAGACCTGCCTTTTCGCAGTATCTGGCAATTTCATTCGCATATGCAAACCTTACATCTCTGTATGAATTGTCGAGTAATTTCACCAACTCTGCTGCCTCTATAGAGCTTACAGAAATTATAGTCGGACTGACTTTCCTAAAAATTTTACTTGCTTGGTCTATGCTTTCCTCATTTATTCCACCTATTATCTGCGGCAAAGTTCGTAGCTCATTGATGGCATTCCCTTCTATAGTTCTTTCAGGAGCAAAAACAAGATAAAAATCTTTTCCAGCCTTTAGGCCAGACTTTTCAAGTATGGGTTTAACTAAGTTTCTTGTTGTTCCTACAGGGACAGTTGAACGCAATACTATAAGTTGTCCTTCCTTAATATGATCTTTTATTTCGTTAATTGCATTTTCTACTATTTCCAAAACCGGCTTTTTTGTTTTTTTGTCTATTGGTGACCCGACAGAGATTATAAAAACATCTATATCATTATTATAAAATTCTTCTGGCTTCCCAACGAATAGGTTTCTCCCCAAATGTTTCTTTAGAAGTAAATTTATTCTTGGTTCTCTTATATGAGAATTATAATTTTTGATATTTTGTAGTGTTTTTTCATCTTTTTCGGTACCATAGACTTTAAATCCAACATCGGCCAAAACAACAGCCAACGTCTGACCAACATAGCCAAGGCCCACTACTCCAATTTTCATAGATAACACTACTTGTTTAAACTTTTTAAATGTTTATGAACTATTAGTCCAAGCTTTTTAAATATTTCACCAATTCTATAAAATTAATATGAATGATAAAGTATCGTTAATTCTTTTGACGAACAATGAGATTGAAGGTTGCAGAAAAATAGTTCCTATAATTCCAAAAAAGTACATTGATGATTTCGTATGCGTAGACCTGAAGTCAACTGATGGCACAGTAGAATTTTTAAGAAAAAAGGGCTACAAGATATGCTCGCAAAAGAAAAAGGGGCGAGGTATTGCTTTCAGAATGGGAATGGAAGCTGCGAAGGGCGATATATTAATTTATTTTTCTCCAGATGGAAACGAAACTCCAAAAGACATACCAAAACTAATAGAAAAAATAAAAGAAGGTTACGACATGGTTATTGCGTCAAGATTTGATTCAAAATCGACATCATTGGATGCAACACCTGTTAGAAGATTTGGGAATTGGTTTTTCACTAGCTTGATAAATTTATTTTGGGGTAGTGGTGTAACAGATGCTGTAAACGGTTTCAGGGCTATAAGAAAAGATGTGATGAAAAATCTTAAGACTTGCGCAAGATACTTCGAAATTGAAATTGAAATGACAATCAAATGCTCAAAAAAAGGATATAAAATTACTGAAATCCCAACAATAGAAGGCAGAAGAATCGGTGGTAAAGCAAAGTTAAACACTTTTAGAGACGGCTGGTTATACACAAAACTTATTTTTAGAGAGCTAATTGGTAGTTAGCATGAAAATAAAAAAATTTATACAAAGTAAGTTTTTTTTGGCGATAGTAATTATATTAGCGCTGCATATTCTAACCTATCCATCGATTCATCACATAGTCGATGAGTATACTTATCTTGGTTCATCAAGTAAAATTTGTGAATTAAATTTTTCTGATTTCTTTGGTGAGAAAACTTTGGAAGAAATAGAGTACTATACGCACAATACACCATTATATTCTGTAATTTTCTGTTTGACTTCTCCAATTCATAATTTTAATGTTGAAAGGGCTGGATTGGTTATATTTGCATTTCTAATAGCGACGGTTATTGGATGGTACTATTCCATTCCAAAAGATTGGAAGATTGACAAGAAAAAATTTGTCCTGTTGCTTCTTTCGAACAGTTTGTTATGGGTGTATTGTTGGCGCGCGCTAAAGGATGTTCCGCTTGCCTTCTTTTTGTCGCTTGGTGTTTTTCATTTGTATCTACATTTTGAAAGAAAAAAAATCAAGAATTACTATATAGCATTTATCCTTCTATCTATAGCATTGTTGCTTAAGGAAAGTTCAATCTTATACATTCCTATATTTTTTACTTATTTCCTAATCAAAAAAGTGCATAATTTGAAGAAATGGGCTCTTTTAATTTTGCCGATCATTCCATATCTTGTATTCACTCTTCTGCAATACATGAGCGGATTTCCTGTGTACTGGCTATTCACAAGTTCCTTTAGAGCTACTTCAGAATTAATCTATCCAGAACTTATTCCATATGCTAGACTACCAACGGTTATATTCATGATCGGTATTTTTGGACCTGGTTTCATTTCAATAGTTTTAAGATGGAAAGATTCTCTTTTTAGGAAGAGTGAATTTAATGACTTTCTAAAGTTCTTTTTAATATTCTACATTATTTGGGAATTGGTTTTTGACTTTGTGTTATTCGGTAATATGCCAAGATATCACACAATATTGATGCCGTTCCTTTCATTGATTATAGCAGAGTCAGCTGAAAAAACTAAGAATCTTAAAATACTATTTTACTTAACATTAGTATATTCCATCATCAGTGGATTCGCAATATCATATTATTTTCATGTTGAAAGTTTAGAAATATGGAGAACTTCACTCAGAGAAATCATTGAAAAGATTTTGGGGAGATAAATGAAAAAGATTATAAAAAATAAAATTTTCTATATTTTGCTATTCATAACAATCGGTTATTTTCTAATTCAACTATTTCTGTCTCGGGATTTGGCAATGAATTCGGACGAAGGCACACATGCGATTAGCGGCTTGTTTTACAAGGATTTTATATGCAATTTCAATAGCATTCACTCGTTAAACGATGTAATACAATTTATAATCAATTATACAGTAAAGTATTCGAAAGTAACATTATACTATCCACCGCTATATCATCTACTATTAGCAGTTGTATTTTTAATCCAAGAAGACATCATAGTTGCTAGGATACTAAATATTTTGCTAACTATATTGACTTCCTTCGTGATTTACAAATTGTCGTATGAAATTTTTAATGATAAAAAAATCTCAGTTTTAAGTTTTATATTCTTTCTTAGTTTTTCTATAATATTCTTCTATGCAAACAAAGTGATGATTGATATTTTACAAATCTTGACTTTCTCGTGCTCCTTGTGGTACTATTTTAAAATCAAAAAAACTAAAGTGAATAATTTACGTTTTAAAAATTTAATAATCCTCTCTGTACTGGTAGCGATAAGTCTTTTAACAAAATTCTACTCCATCTTTATCCCGATAATTATTCTACTGGACTCTTTCTTTTATGATAAGAAATTATTTAAAAAAATATTTATCGCCTTAGTCATATCCGGTATTCTAATCTCACCGTATGCCTTCTTTTACTACAAATATCAAATGTACAAGCTAGTTATCGGAAAGGCCATGTCTACATGGGAAACAAGCTCTGTATTTTTCGATGTTTTTAGAAATTTTGGAATGTTCCTAGGACTTTACGTTGCCTTCTCTTTAATTTACTTCTTTTATAAAAATAGGGAGAATTACATATTTTTCGTCTGGTTTTTTATACCATTGATAGTCTTGCTATGCCTCAAAAATTCTGACCCTCGCTTTGCATTTATTTTAATGCCAATTTATGCCATGTCTTGCGGGTTTACATTTACAAAATTTGAGAAAATGGTTAAACCAAAATGGAAAAAAGTTTTGATTTTGCTTATCTCCTGTTTGATTCTGCTACAAATAACCCATAATGTTTTTCTAAATTCTCAAGGTCCAAACTATCCAGTTGATGAAATAATGAAACCAATTAAAAACGATGGAAATGTTTTGATACTGACTGAAGATCCAGTTTATTCCTCGGTCTATATGTTTTATGGAAGAGTTAATAAAGTTCCCGGAAACATCATCAGATCATGTGTATTTTTTACAAGTAATTTGACAAAAGAAATGTTGCAAGAATGGGGAGTAAAATATGTTATCGACCAAAAAAACGTTTTGACTGAAAGTTCAGTTGCATCTCTCAATCTTAAAATTATTTTGGAAAAAAATATCAATGAAGATTCTTTAAAGTTGTTTGAGTTCCAAGAAGATATAAATAAAACAGATTGCAATTTTGTCTGCATACTTTTAGGCAAAGTTTGTAAAGGTATGCAATTTGGCGATATTATTTCTCTCATTAATAAAAATATTTATACAAAAATAGACTAGTTGCGTGAAAAACATGATAAAAAAAATTGTTATGTTGGTTGTAATAAATTTTCTTCTTTTTTTTAGCGCAGGGAGCGCGATGTACGGAAAAAGGCCGGAATACAGAGATAAATTGGATTCTTTTTTAAATGGTTTGGAAAATGAAAAAATTGGTTCTTATTATTTGAACTTAGACTTCATAAGCAAAAATCACAAATGCATGAAACTGGAAATAACCAACTCCACTGGGATTGTCATGGATGCTTATTATAAAATTTCCGAGAGCAAGTTTGAAAGGATTAATATGTGCCAAGAAGATGTTAAGATAATTTTAGATGAACATGCTATAAGTACTATAATCATGAGTTCATACAATATAAAAAATATCCTATTTTCAGAATTTTTGTTTGGTCATATAAAATTTAGTGGTTTGACATTTAACGACATGGTTGGTGCATTCAAATGATAGGAATCCTATTATTATTTTTAACAAATTATCTATCTGGGTTTTTTATTTTCAGACTATTTTTTAAGAAGACTAATATTTTAGAAATAATTTTACTGCCACAAATTTTCAGCATGATAACCACTCCGGTTATTTTCTATTTGTTGTATTTGTTTGTTGGATTTAATTTGGCACTATACATTTTGCCACTAATCTCGCTGATGATATTTTTGATTTCTCTGAAAAAGAAGCAGGTTATGGAGAGAAAAACTGTTAATAAAAAATTTCTATTTTTATTCTTTTCGCTAATGGCGCTTTGTATAGCCTTCGTATTTATCTATTATTTCATGAACTTATACGAACTGGGCGACCAGTTGAATTGGATGTCCATATCGTATGAAATAATAAATTCAAAATCATTGCCACCAAATTACCCATGTTTTTATGGAAGCAAAGTGCATTTTCAATGGTTCTATCATTTAATGGTTGCATTAACTTCAATGTATTCTGGAGTAGACGTATTCTATCTGATGCCTTTCTTGGGAGTGTACATGCTGATTTTATTTTCTTTGATTTCATTTATGATAGCAAGCCACCACTTAAAAGAATTTAAAATATCTTTCCTAGCCATGGTTATTTTTATGCTTTTCTTTTTAGGAAAATACACGGATCCAAATTATAATGGATATGGATTAATAATTGCACTACTTTCAGTTTATATTTTTATGAAATTCATAGAAAGTAAATCAAATCAATTTGCAGTTTTAACTGGGATTGTTGCAGGAAGTTTAATATATTTTCATGCGTTTTCATTCTTTTTTGTTAGTCTTTTCTTTTTATCATTTGCATTGTACAAACTCATATTTGGGTTCGGTAAAAAAGATTTGCTACAGATATTATTGATGGCAACCCCATTCGCTTTAGCAATACCATACTTAGTTTCTGTGACAGGGTATACTGAGAGTTTTTTCCTGTTCGAACCGTTTGGTGGTTTGCTACTGAACTATATATTAAAATTCAACATACTGCTAGTTGCTCTGCCATTTGGAATTATACTAGCTGTGAAAAAATTTAATGAAACGTCATTAGTGTTTATCTCATTTCTAATAACCTTATTCGTTGTATTGAATACGTTTGTAACAACTAAGACGCCAGCTTATTTATATTTTTTTGAATACATGGTTATTCCAATAACTTTAGTATCATTAAAATTTGTATCATCACTGCCCCCAACTATGAAAAACTTATTTGTAGTTGTAGTAATAGTACTGCTTCTTTATCCATTCCTAGATTACATAAGACCTTTGTATAAAAATCAAAATATTCTTCTAACAGATGAGTACACTGCTTCCAAGTGGATTAAGGACAATACTGCGACAAATGCAACGATTTTAACATCAGATTACCCTCTTTATATCGCATTGAGTGGTAGAAAGACAATTGTTTGCCAGACGATTAGTCTTATAGGAGAACATTTGAACCCAAGGGAAAACTTTGCAGATTTAATAATGTTATATACTAATCCATCTAGAGATTTGATAGAAAAATACAACATTTCTTATATAATGATTGGAAAAATGGAAAAGGAATTTTTCAAAAAATATGATTTAACACCGTATAATTTCACACCACCAGCATTCGAAATTGCCTATTCATACGGTAGTGTAACAATTTTTAGAGTTGTTGAAAAAGATAAAATACCTTCAACCGTTAATGAAAATATTAGAAATAGTTTGAATTTCACCAGCTATTCAAGATGGTGGCAAATATGAATTTTGAAAAATGGGATGAAAAAATGTTTTTGAAGCATGGGGCTTTTGAAAAACGTTATGCTAAAACTAACAACATGCTTCTAAAACACCTAGGGAATCAAAGAATGGATGTTATAATAAGAATGTTAAATTGTATCAATACTGACGCTGTATTGGATGTTGGCTGTGGAGATGGCACATTAATTAAGAAAATTGATGCTGGAGAAATAGTTGGTATAGACGCATCCAGAACTGCAGTAGCAATTGCAAAAAGAAAACTCAAAAATAAGAAGAATGCAATTATAAAATTAGAAAACGCAGAAAAAATGAGATTTCCTAAAAACAGATTTGATAAGATAGCTTGCACGGAAGTTTTGGAGCATACATCTAACCCAAGAAAAGTTATTAACGAGATAAGACGTGTTGTTAAAAGAAATGGTTTGGCGGTAATAAGTGTCCCGAATGAAAAAAATGTAGAAAGAATAAAAACTTTGCTGAAAAGAATTAGATTGTTCGATATGTTTTTTGGGAGGCTATCAGGAAGTTGTTCAGAAGAGTGGCATATTCATAATTTTGACAAAAAGATGTTTAAAAAATTAGTCAGCGGGAAATTTAAAATAATTGAAACTAAGTCTCTCCCAAATTTTTTAATTCCAATAACACTTGTATTCAAATGCAAACCAATAAAATGATTTAGTTATTTTTTTGGCTGACATATAAACAGTGAATGTAGGCTTGTGCCTGAAATAAATGAAAGTATTTTTTTAATTTTCAATGATTTGTTGATTACAAAAATTTGTTTTTCTAATGTGCGAATATAGTGACCTCTATCCATGAAATAAAAGAATTTTATAAATAGATTTTCAGTTTTTGGGTTTAAGTCAAGAATTATGACCTCTTCCCTTGTCACCCTTTTAATTTCTTTCAGGATTTTTGTATTAACTGAATTAGGAAAATGATGCAACATGCTCATGAATAAAGTTTTATGAAAAGATTTTTTCTTGAAGCACATTCTTTCAGCATCAAAGATTGCAAAATACTTGTTATGCCTTCCATATTTTTGTGATGCAAATTTTACAAATGATTTGTTCAAATCGGCTCCAACATAAAAACCGTTAGTTACTTGGCTATAATTGCCCAAACCGCAACCAACATCCAAAATCTTCTCGTCTTTTTTGTGGGATAACTCTCTCTTAACAATTTTAATTGTTTTCCTGCTTCCACTAAAAAGAAATCTGACTATTTTAAATGTAAAAAAGTTGTCCAATAGCTTATCTTTTATATAGCCGAAAGGCATTTCATCATCTCATTTTAAATTATTTTATCAAGTTTTGGCATATGACTTTCAACTTTGTCTGGCTCGATGAAAATCTTGCTCCATAATTCGAATGTCAATAAATTCCATAATTGCCTTGAATAATAAAGTTTTGATTTTTCATAATTTGAAAACATTCTTTGAATATACTCCTGAGAGAAGAATTTTGAATTGGAAAGCATTTGCTTTGAGACTTCGCCCAGCTCGCCTTCAAACCAAATATCTAATGGCACAAAGAAACGTTGCTTTTTTCTTTTAACTATTGACTTTGGCAGGAACTTTTCCATAACTTTTCTTAGGATGTATTTTTCTGTAGAGCCTCTGATTTTCATGCTAGCAGGCACCTTTGATGTGAAATCAACTAACTCAGAATCTAGTAGCGGTGATCTTGCCTCGATGGAAGATGCCATGGTCATTTTGTCAACTTTCATTAAAAGATTATCTGGAAGTGGAACTTTGAATTCAAAGAGTAGTAGCTTGTTTAGAGTATTTGCATTTTTTATTTTTTCAAAATATTCTCTGATAAAGTTTGATATATCTACTTTTATTTGCCTTCCACCTTCTTTAGAAAGTATCTGCTCTTTTTCTTGTTCATCAAAAATCGAAACTATCGATAAATATGCATCCTCAAGATTTGAAGATGAAAGGAATCTGTTTGCCCTTTCTATAGCTTTGTCTCCAAGAGCAGAAGAGTATCTAAAGAATATATCTAAAAATTTTCTAGGAGCAATTCTTATAGCAGTTGGTATTACTCTTTTAACGAAAAAGTTAGGTACAACCTTAGAATACTTTTCGACATTCAAAATCATTTTATAATGTTCATACCCTGCAAAAATTTCATCTCCTCCTTCACCAGTCAATACAACTGTCACATATTTCTTCGCGAGTTCTGACAGCAGATATGTTGGTATTGCTGCCGGGTCTGCAATAGGCTCGTCGAAATGCCATGCAATTTTTGGTAAAACTTCTACATTTGAAGGGTCCACTATAAATTCATGGTGATCTGTTCCAAATTCTTCAGCAACTATTTTTGAATATTTCAATTCGTCAAATCTCTCGTCGCCAAATCCAACACTAAACGTCTTCACAGGTTCGTCCATAAATGAACTCATCATGCTGACTATGGTGCTAGAATCAGTCCCGCCAGAAAGATAAGCTCCCAAAGGAACTTCGCTAATCAATCTGATTCTTACAGACTCTTTAATCAGTTCAGTTAATTTTTTTATAATATGTTCTTCTGGCTCATCTAAAATTTGAGTAAAGCTAATATCCCAATATTTTGAGATTTCAATTTTTCCATTTTTAAAAATTAATATATGACCGGGCTGAAGTTTTTTTATTCCTTCAAACATTGTGATTGGCCCTGGAACATACCTGAAAGTTAGAAAATATTTTAAAGCCTCATAATTTATTTTTCTTTCAATCTCTTCATACTGTAACATAGATTTTATTTCTGAGGCAAACAATAGCACGTTATTATGAAGCGCATAATAAAGAGGTTTCTTACCCACCCTATCTCTGGCCAAAATTAGCTTTCGATTTTTCTTATCAAATATTGCAATAGCAAACATGCCGCGCAACTTCTTTACGAAAGAATCACCGAATTCTTCATACAGGTGAACTATGACTTCTGTGTCAGATTGCGTGTAAAATCTATGCCCTTCAGATTCAAGTTGTTCTTTCAGATTAAGGAAGTTATAAATCTCACCATTAAAAATTACCCATACTGACTCATCTTCATTATGAATCGGCTGATGCCCGCCTGCTATATCAATTATGCTAAGTCTTCTATTTCCCAAGCACACATTATAATCAACAAATACACCGGAATCATCAGGCCCTCTATGTTCTATTACGTTGCACATTCTTGAAAGTAACTTTTTGTCCGTCATTCCTACAAACCCAGCAATCCCGCACAATTGAATAACCTCTAATTATAAAAATAGATAAGCAAACTTTTTAATTCACAATTTCTTTTATTTTATAGAATCTTTTCCCTTCAACCTCGTATCTTACTCTTGCAATCATCTCGCCTAAAAATCCGAAAGTTATCGATTGGGCACCGACAATTATCAAAATAAGAGAGATATAAAACAACGGTCTATTTATGTTAACTGTATAAACAAGACCGATGAATAGAAGATACGCTAGAATCAAACTGCTTATACCGGACATCAAAATACCCAAAGAACTGAATATGTGCGCCGGTTTCGTGCCAAACTTCTCGATAAACATTAACGTAAAAAGATCTGAAATGCCTTTCAACAACCTGAGGAAATTGTACTTTGTTTTTCCATGCTTTCTTGGGTTGTGTCTGACTTCTATTTCTGTTATGGAATTACCTTCAACTGCAAGAATGAATGGAATATACCTGTGCATCTCCCCATAGAGGCTGATATCTTTTATAGCTTCTTTTTTATACGCTCGCAAAGTGCAACCAGAATCATGAATTTTTAATCCAGACATTCGTGAGACTAGCCAGTTTGAAAATAATGATGGAATTCTTTTTGAAAAAAGTGGATCCTTCCTGTCCTTTCTCCAACCACATACAACGTCATATCCTTTCTTTAGTTCTGCCAATAGTTTTGGTATGTCTTTCGGATCGTTCTGAAGATCAGCATCCATAGTGATTACAATATCGCCTCTGGCATGCTGAAAACCAGCTGATAACGCAGTGCTTTGCCCGAAATTTCTTTTGAACCTGATTATTTTCAGTGCTTTATCCCTCTCTGCGATTTTCTTTAATGTATCAAAACTTCTATCGGTGCTACCATCATCTACGACAATTATCTCATATTTTTCTTCAACACTGTTTAGAACTGTAGTTAATTCTCTATAAAGAGGTTCAACATTTTTCTCTTCATTGTAAAGTGGAATTACTATTGACAACATTTTTCTCAAACCAACTATAAAATATTTTTATACCTTCATTAATTTTTACTTTGGGGTCATAACCAAACGCTTTTCTAGCCTTGTCGATATTGGAAAAGGTATCTGGTACATCACCTTTTTGTTTTTCTATATGGCTCAACTTAAGCGGTTTGCCGATACAAGTTTCAATTATTTTCAAAACATCATTTAACTTTACCCTCTGCCCGCTACCCAAGTTAAAAATTCCAGTAGCATTGCTTTCCATAGCTTTAATCGTCCCTTCTACAATGTCCGAAACAAATGTAAAGTCTCTTGTTTGGTTGCCATCGCCATATATTGTAATCTCCTTTCCAGCTTTTGCATTAAAGAAAAATTTGTAGATTGCCATGTCAGGCCTTTGCCTTGGACCATAAACAGTAAAATATCTTAGGACTGCAAGTGGTTTGTTATAAATATGTGCAAAAGAATGACAGAACGCTTCAGCTGCTAATTTACTCGCGCCATATGGAGAAATTGGAATTGTTGGATGCTTTTCATCTATAGGCAGATAATTTTCTATTCCATAAACGGATGAACTGGACGCAAATACTATTTTTTCTATACCCACATTCAAACTGGCTTTCAAGAGACTTATTGTGCCGTTGACATTCAAATCAAAATACGGTTGTGGGTCTTGGACTGAACTGCGAATGCCAGCCCTAGCAGCAACATGGAAGATTTTAGTTATTTTATAGTCTTTGAGAATTTTTTCTATTAAGTTTGTGCTTCTCAAGTCACCTTCTATAAAAATATAATTCTTCTTTCCAATATTGTTAGAAATATTCTGCTCCTTTATCTTCCTGCTATAATATTCATCAAAATTGTCAACAACTACTACTTTGTGGCCTTTTTCTAGCAGGCTGTCGGCCAAGTGGCTTCCAATAAAGCCAGCACCGCCTGTAACCAGATAATTTGCCATATTCTATATCATCTTTGAAAAGTTTTTAAATGTTTTAGAATTATAACTTTCGCTTGAATAATTCCAATTTTCTATAAAGGTCGATTGTTTTCTTTATACCCTCGTCAAAAGTAATCTTTGGTTTGTACCCAAGAGTCTTCGACGCCTTTTCATAATCACCAATGAAAAGTTCTACATCAAAATTATTTTCTGGGTTTACAACAATCTTAGAATCTGATTTACAAAATTTAATTACTTTCTTGGCCAAATCCTCTACAGAAGTTCCTTTTCCTGTAACAAAATGAAAATCTTCTCCGACAATTTCGTCCGATTTTTTGAATGCCTTCAAAATTCCATCTATGGTATCGTCTATGAAAGTAAAGTCGAATGTTTGCTTTCCACCATGCAGAACCAATGGTTGGTTGTTAAGAGCTTCCAATATAAATTTCGGCGTTACTCTATCTAACTGGTCCCTTTCGCTTCCATACACATTTGAGAACCTCAAGATTATTGACTTGACACCAGAATATCTATGATACGACAAGAAAAGTCCTTCTCCTGTAAGTTTCGACACGCCATAAAAAGATTTTGGACCCTTTGGGAAAGATTCGGTAACTGGAACCGTTTTTGGATCACCATAAACTTCCCTGCTCGACCCCATGAAAACTGTTGCCTTATTTCCGGTTTTGGTAATTGCTTCTAGAACATTCAATGTGCCGCCAACATTTACTTGAAAACATTTGTACGGATCTTGCTGTCCCCATACAACTCTTGATACTGCACCGAAATGAAAAATTGCGTCCTTGTTTTTCACAACCTTCAAAACATCTTCAAAATTTCTTAAATCGCCTACAACTTTTTCACAGTTTATATGTTCTGTGTTTTTTGTAAAGCCCAAATCAAAAAGAGTGACTTCATGCCCAAGTTCAATTAGTTTGTCAGCCAAGTGGCTTCCAATAAAACCATTGCCGCCTGTTATCAAAACTTTCATTGAATCACTGAAGTGTGTGCCCGCCATCAACAACTATCATTTGACCAGTTATATAGCTTGAATCTTCCGAAGCTAAAAATACAACTGCTTTGCCTATGTCTTCTGGCTTGCCTAGGCGTTTAAGAGGAATCATTTGAGAGAATTGTTTTAATGCATCTTCTCCCATTATTTTTGTACCTGGAGTTTCAATCGCTCCTGGCGCTATAGCATTCACTCTTATACCATATTGTGATAATTCCAATGCAGCAGATCTGGTAAACCCGAGGACCCCGCCCTTTGAAGCGGAATAATGAGCAAGATTAATATAGCCAACCACTGCACCTGCTATGGAAGCTATATTTACAATACTGCCTCCTTTTTGTTTTATCATTTCTGGTAAAACTCCTTTAGTGCAATTAAAGACACCTTTCAAATTCACGTTCAAAACCTTATCCCAATCTTCTCCGCTCATTTCAGTTAAAAGTTTGAATGGATATATTCCGGCATTGTTAACCAAAACATCTACTCTTCCGAATTTTTCAATAACAGTTTTAACCATTTGATTAATTTCTTCGGCCTTTGACACATCTGCTTTAACACCGAGAACTTCTGCTCCCGAAGATTTCATTTCGTCAACAGTTTTGTTTATGGTTTCCTGATTTATGTCAGAAATAACAACTTTAGCTCCTTCCTTTACAAGCTCCAAAGCAATTCCTTTTCCTATTCCTTGCCCAGAACCAGTCACTATCGCAACTTTATTTTTAAGTTTCAAATCATCAACCTCAATTTACTTTATTTTTTGTTTTATCTTCTGATATAGGCGGTGGTAGAATCAATCCGTCATGCGCCATTTTATTTGCAAGATCGTACGCCTCTATTGTGCTTATGTCAATCCAGTATGGTAATTTCGTTATGAAAGCCGCTAACTTGCCTTCAGCCGCTAACTGCGGGAACAATGAATGTTCGACTTTTAGTTTTCCTCTTGGCAATTTGTCAATGATATCCTCAACTTCAATTATGTAGTAACCGCCATTTGCGTAGTGTGATGGAGCTTGCTGCAAAGTTGGCTTTTCTATGAAAAATTCAATCAAATTAAATTCATTGACTTGTTTTATTTTAGCAATTCCAAATCTGTGCAATTCTGATTCTGGCGCTTCAAAAAGCAAGACTGTGCATGAAGTTCCAAGCTCATTTCTGCATTTATCATGATATTCAATCATTTGATTAAAGTCAAAATTAGTAAGATTATCTCCATAAACAACTATTACCTTGCCCTTTCTTATGTCGGCTTCCTCTAAAATAAATCTCAAATCCCCTCCGGTCTCTCTCATCGGTGTTGGTATTGTTCTAATGTTAAAACCGAAATTTAAATTTCTCAAGTAACTGTCAATGCTTATTCCCTGTATGTGTGATAGCATACGTTCTTCTGCATCACCACCAACAGTACCAGACACACCGACAATTACTTCGTCTATACTTTTATGTTGAATACTTCCTATTACCCAATCAATCATTGGTTTTCCTTTTACTGGTAAGAGTGGTTTTGGTATTCCGTAAGTAAGAGGCCTCATCCTAGTTCCTTTACCGGCTGCAAGAATTATTGCTTTCATTCTCTCACACCTCTATCATTTTTTATTTTTTCGTTGACATCTCGTACAGCTTTCAGGAATCTTGGATCGTAACCTGATTCTTCAGCAAGGGCTATGAATGCTTGTAAATCTTTTGGAAAACATTTGCCGCCGAAAGCCATACCATGAATAGTTCCATATGTTCCAATTCTTTTATCTGTACTAACAATTTTTGCAACTAAGTTTGAATCTATTCCTAATTGATTACAGATATAGAAAATTTCGTTCCAATAGGATATCCTACTTGCCAAGCAGCAATTGGCGGCATACTTAATTAGTTCTGCTGTTTTTATATTGACTCTAAAAATTGGAATGTTTGTTTTTTTATACAGTTCTTCAAGCATGTCGCCAGATCTTTTATCAAACCCGCCTATAACAATCCTATCTTCTGTAAAAAATCCTCTGACCATCGATGAGTCATCGGACCAAGACTTATGAATTTCTGTCAAGAATTCTGGGTTCATGCATAAACCAAAGTCGCTTCCACATACTTTTCCAGAAACTTTCTCGATAAGAGGCTTTACTACATTTTCAACAGTACCTGGTATCACAGTACTTTTTACAACAACAAGATGATACTCATTTTTATTTTTCAAAACATTGGCTATGCTTTCGCTAGCAGACTTTATATAATCTAAATTAATCTTGCCTTCATGCGTTGGAGTTGGAACTGTAATGAATGATATGTCGGTTTTGTCTACAACCTCAATTGCATCTGTAGTTGCATTGCACCCTTCTTTTTTTAACTGTTCCACTCTCTTTTCATCTATGTCACAAAAAAATACATCATTCCCTAGTTTTGCAAAACCCTTGCCCATTTCTGTACCGACAACACCGCTTCCTATAATGCTAATTTTCGCCAAATTAAAAACACCTTACTATAAGTTAAATTTTTATAGTTTAAATGTATTACGAAAGTAATAAATAGTAATACTATAGTATTAATTCTTATGAAAGAAAGAGTCTCTTTGAGCTTAGATCCGAAGATTGTGAAAGATGTAGATTCATTAATTGACGGGATTAATATAAGGTCGAGGTCTGATGCGATAGAAAAAATTCTTAAGGAACGTATTGTCGAAAGAAAAACTGTTGTGATTCTTGCCGGTGGGAATCCTGAAAAACTATTAATCAAAGAGATTGATACATACAGACCATTGGTTAGCGTCGGCGATAAAAAATTGATAGAAGATATAATTCTAAAATGTAGGAGTGTTGGATTTGTAAATGTAATAATTGTTGGGTTTTCAAGTCTTTTGTCAAAGTTATATGAAGTTTTGGGCAATGGGGAAAAATATGGTGTAAAAATAATTTATGTGGAAGAGGAGAAGGAACTTGGAAGTGCAAAAACTTTGGAACTGGCAAAAAAATATATACAAACCGACTTTCTTTTCTTACCTTGCGACCAATATTTTGATTTTGATTTGAAAAAAATTCATGACTTCCATTTGATGAATGGCGGTATTGCGACTGTCGGCATCCATACAAGAACTAGTTTTGATTGGGAAAAAGGAGTTGTTGAAATGGATGGTTACAAAATAATAAATTTTGAAGAGAACCCGAAAAAACCTAAAACCCGTTTATCTTCTGTTTTCATAGGAGTTCTTAAGAAAGATGTTTTCAATTATATTCCTGTGGGTGATGTTTACTGGAGTTTACAGGAAAATGTGTTTCCAAAGCTCGCTACTGAAGGAAATTTTGTAGGATATCCTATTGCAGGTAATTGGGTAAATGTCCATACAAGGAAAGATGTTGAAAAAGTAATTAAAATAAGAAACTTTAAAACTAAATAGTTAAAATGAGATTGCTGAAAAATGTGAGATTCGTATTGCTTTTATTCCTTCTAGTCGTCTCAGGTTATTTTTTAATATCCTCGATGTTCTCAAAGAGTTTTGGCGTTACCGTAATAGATGTTGCAAAAGACAGTAGTTGTAATTTGAAAAATGGTGATGTGATAAGTTTCATCTCAGGAAGCGAAGTTGGAAATGCAGAAGTCTTTAAAGATGTTGAAAAAGATGTAAAATCTGGGGATTACATTACAATGGTTGTAAACAACGGCCCAGGTGGTTGTGTTGCTACCAGAGATGGATATTTGGGGTTGAGTGTAATTGATAAACCATCTACCGCATTTAAACTTGGAATGAACATCGGAGGTGGGGATGAAGTCCTGCTCAAATTAAATGATGGTAACATAAATAATGTAATCGGAATTATCGACGAAAGAATCAGAATACTTGGTTTGCCAGAGACAGAAGTTTCTACCTCAGATAGTTTTATAAAAATTAAAACAATAGAAATAGGAAAAATTAAGTCGCTTATTGCCAATGGAAATTTTGAAGGAAAGGTGTGGAGGGCAATAGAAACCACCAATGGAACTGCGGAAATAAAACTTGACACTAATAGATATTCTTTTGAGGTACTCAACAAAAAAGTAAAAATTAATAATTCTGAGTATGAAGCTGGCCTAAGTTTTCTATTGGAGGATATCAAATTTGATTTGATTAATGTTACCAATAATTCGGTTATAATTGAAGCCGTTATTTTTACCAATGAAGATGTGCTGAGTGTTTTGAGTTCTAGTAGTTACTTAAGTTATAATTCAAATATCAATGCTTACGAATTGAATGTTCCTGTGCAAATTTCCAATGCTTCTTTAGAAAAATTTCAGAAAGTGCTGAGAGGGTTGAAGACTTCTGTTGCAAGTAGTCAAATTGTGCTTGACGGTTCTTTGGTTTACTATATGGATAATGAAAAATTGAATTTCCTGAACATACCAATTCCATACGAATGGGTTGGCAAAAAAATAGTAAGCATGCCTATTATTTGCTTTAAAAATTCTCAACAAACTGCATTAGAAGAAAAATTAGAGCTTCAGGCCATATTGGAATCTGGTAGACTGCCTGATCTTGAAATAGTTCAAATTAAGCATTTTGAAGGAAACTTAAAAGAAATTATTTTTGTAGGAGTGCTGCTAACTCTTTCTGCTGTTGTAATTCTTAATCTGTTATTAAATTTTACTAGACATAAAAAAATTAAACTTGGCATTTATAGCTCTCTTTTAGTTCTGGCTGAATTTGTGTGTGCAGTTGGCGCAATAGCAATAAGTCAAAGAGTTTTTACTTACGGATGGATAGTTGACACCCCCTCTATAGTTGGTTTAATTGTACTTATAGGAAGCGGGTTTGAATTTGCATTTTCTTTAAGCAATAGAGCTAGCAAGAAGTTCTTAAATTTCTTTGAAATAGGAATCTTTTGCTTTTCATTTTTAATGTTGTTCACATCATGGAAAGGATTTGGTTTGACGATAATTGTTGGAATGATTATTAGAAATCTTATCACAAAAAGTTTGCATGAAGAAATTGAAAAAACTATTTGAAAATTCTTTTAGTTAGTCTATCTACAAGATTTTCTGAAATGATTTTAGGTATAAGTAATCCTATGATTGCACCAGCCAAAACATCTGATGGGTAATGGACGCCTGTGTACATAGTTCCTATTGGGATTAAAAGAAGCAGATAGATTATGGAAAGTTTTCTGAACAACTTAAATTCTTTTGGCAGGAAAGAAAAGCACAGAAAAGAAATGAAAACATGAGATGACGGAAAAGAAGGATCTGCCCTGACTAAAATTTTATTTATCTCTGGGAAAGTTTCGTATGGTCTCGGTCTTCCTATAGAATACTTCAAGGCATTGACTAGTATTATTCCTATTAACGCTGATAGAATTAAGCGACACAAGATTTTTTTATCACCGCCTTTAAAATAAATGTACAGCAGCAAGACAAGATATCCGTAGACAGAATAAATTACGAAAATAAATAAAAAATTTAAATAAAATAGAAATGGCTGGTTGAAAAACTTCAATATTGCAATATCCAAATCAAATAAGTTCATAAATTAGTATACCTCGATTTCGTTTCACCTGAGTAAAAAACTATTTCGCCACCGCAAGAGACACACTTCCCAATAAGTGGGGGCCTTCTGTAAGTTTTATTGCATTTGTCGCATATGACACCCTCAATGCTTTCTAGTGTTTCCTCTTTGTGATTTTTAATCGTATCTGTAAGCAGCATCTGCTTGCCCATTCCTATGAGTTCAGATTTCCCTATCCCTATTGCTTCAAACACTCTCTCAAGAGGTGGGAGAACTTGATTTTCAATATAATATTTCGAATCTATTTTCATGCCTTTTTGTTTGACATATTCTGGGTCCTCGGCTCTATCTGACATCAATTGCAACCCTTTGACGATAACGAACCCAACTCTATCACCAATACCCGGAGCACTGGCAATATTTCTTTTTCTTAATTTTTTTACCAGTTCTATATGAGGCTGCACTCCTTTGTACTGCCTCAACGGTTTGGAAATGCTTTTTGTTATTACCAATTCGTCGACGGAAATTTCATTCTTCTCCAACTTGCTTAAAATACTTTTTACATAGTTGAATGCTTTTTTTGTATCTTGCTCTTTCAATAAAATTTTTAAAACATCATAGAGTGTATTGGAAGTCAAGTCACACCAATCCCTTCTAACAGTTTCTATACCTTTCATTAAAACAGAATCTTGCCACCCGCCATTAGCTTTTTCAAAACACCAACCAGCATATCTTTTCTTCGTTAAAATAAGAAGCGTCTTGAATATGCTCTCTGTTTTTATTTTGACTATGCCTTCAAGTTCTTTGTTTATCCTTTCCTCGACCACACCACCGATTTTTAAAGCTTCGTCTAAATCTGTCGTTTGCATTTTCACCATCACGCTATCTGTGTCGCCATAAACAACTTTTAACTTTTCGTCCGTCTCTACAATGTTTCTTGTTTTTTGAATCAATTCTCTACCGCAGCTTGTGATTGTATTGGCTATATCCAAAACATAGAATCTGGCTCTCACATAACCAGTGTAACCATAAAATGCGTTGGCCATAATTTTTAATGCATACTGTCTTGCTCCGAGAATCTTTTTCAATTCTTGTGAACTGCTCATTTGGCTTTTAATTTTGTCTCTCTCTTTTATCAAGTAGTTCAATATATTTGGGATGATTCCTTCTTTTACTTCTTTCGAAGCAAACTTAACGCCGTACGGTGTGAGAGTGGATTTTACTTCCTCTTTGTTCAAGATCAAAGTGCTTGGGCAGATGTTCCATGCTATGAGGATTGAAGGATACATAGATTTGAAATCCAGATAGATGACACAATTTGTATGCAACCCAGCTTCAGGTTCCAAGACTAGAGCTCCTTTCAGTCCTTTGGTTTCTCTCTCGGCCAACCTAGTTCTAATTTCTCTATCAGTTGGTTTGCACGGAATTATATAATCGCACTTGTCAAATTCTCTCAATAAAAGATTCTCAACCCTTGTAGCTTCACCACCATTCAAAACATCCTGCAATAACAAACCCGAAACTTTTGAAAGTTCTATAAACTTCCCGAGCATGTCCTTATCTAAAAGAAGTTTTAATACAAGTTCCGCATCTTTTTTTGAATATTCTATCAGTTTTGAAAATTGAGATTCTTCGCCGTTCCAATATTTTTCTATCTCACTGTGTGAGATGTCTACTTTTGTTTCATCTAAAAGTTCCTTTGATACATCTCCAAGACCGTACCTCTTTAGTCTTATCAATCCCTTCCCAACAGACTCCTTCACTAACTCGTAAACATCCACTATCACCCTGCCTGTAATTGAATTTCTAAACCATATGTTAAGCTTTCTACACACAATCTGTTTTTGCTTGCACCTGCCGATTGCTCTAGAAACTTTATTGACTCTCAACCTATCCGCTATATACGGTATGTCAAAATTATTTGCATTGTAGCCAACGATTATATCTGGATTAAAAGAATCGATTATTTTTACAAATTCTTCAAGCATATCTGTTTCATTTTTGAAAACAAGAACATCTTTATCTATTTTTTTGATAGGTTTAGAAACAAGAACCAATGCTTGATGGTTATTAAAATTTGGCGAAAAAGATAGACTAATCATAGCAATTTTATCTTTTGTTGAATCCGGAACACCTTCTGCCCCAGGGACAACTTCTATGTCAACTCCCATGTATTTTAAACTTGTTGAAAATTCTTCTTCAATTGGCTGAACCGATTCTGCAGTGATTGCCTTGTCTGCTTTAACTGTGCTTGTGTTTGCGCTATTCCCAATTACTTTCACCCATTTCATTCCAGACAACCCGAAATCCGCCATGAATCTGTATTTGAACAATATGTCTGCTTCGTATATCTCGCGAACACTTTTTTGAGTTCTAAGTTCTTCCCTAACGGCGCTGACCTCTGCTGGGTTCTTTAATGAAATTTTTAAAATAGTTGTTTTGTTTGGTTGAAACCCTATGGGGAGAAATTTTTCAACTTCTTCTATTTTTGCTACCAGACTTTTGAATTTTTCTTGGAGAAAGGCAATTACATCTTCTTGTTTGCCTTCTTGCGGAAGAACATAAAAATATGGTAAAAATCCATTATAAAAAGCGCATACCGTATCGTTGTCTTTGGTCTTTCCAAATAATCTGATTACCGGTAAGTTGTTAACTAAAACATAATCGCAGTCTATTAACTGAAAAGACAATTCCATATTAATCTTATGCAAAATCTATTTTAATAGTTTCACGTGTCTTCAGATTCATTAGCCAAAAGGATGGAGTTGAAGCAAAACTTCCGGTTGTTAAAATAGTTGTGCCTTTGTAGTTGAGTAAACTCGGCTCGTTAGAATCTTGAGAAACAAAAACGTCTGGAACCACATCTAAAACCTGATCTTCTTCGTATATTTGTTTGTCAAAAACCGGATCTAACTGCCTTTTTTTGAGTAGGTTAAGCATTACTTTGTTTAGCGTTTCATTCCATAGTTTTGTGTATTTGGATAGAACATCCCCACGACAAATTAAAAATATTAGTTTATTTTCAATTTTAAGAATAGTTGGTTGTTTGATTAATAAAACATCTACATTTGTGTTTGAATCTATTTCTCCAGGAACAAAAATTTTGAAAGAGTCTAGTGGTAAGCCATCAAAGAAATTAATTATATCTTCCTTTTTAGACGACACGCCACCGAGAATGAAAATATAAAGTTTATCGTATTTATTTTTTCTTAACCACTCCAAGAAGTTTTCGTAAGTTTTCTTGTTAAAATTTTCCGCGCCCATATTGAAACCAGAGACAAAAAGGCAATAAACATCTTCGTCTGTCTTGTTGATTGACCTCCTCAATGGAATATCTGGCCAAATGATTCTTTCAGCAGACGGCCTATCAGTTTTTGTGCAAACTATTCCAAGAACATCATCTACAACAATTTCATGAAAAATTTCTGAATCGTTAATATATATTTCAATCTCTCCTGTTGTGTCTTCAATCGTTATGGATTTGTTTTCTTCATCCTTTTCTCTAACCGACCCTATCAGGGAAAAATTTTTTGTCTGGGTTGTAATTTTGTTGATTGAAATTAAATTTATTAAATCAGGGTTGCCTGCAATCATGTTTCTCAGCTTTTCATAGGTGTTGGTAAAATATCTTACTGTATCTTGAACTGAAACTCTTCTTTTTTTATAACTAAAGGTTTTCAATGTCTCGATGTTTGGTTCTTTTAAAAACGACCGCAAAAAATTCATGGTTATAATTTTTGGGAGTTGCTTACTTTCTGTTTTCTGAAGAAACTGGTCTATTTTGTCTTGGTTTTTAAAAAAGAATTCTAAGCTGGCGAAATCCAATTGGCTGCCAATTGCAAGAAATTTTTTTATAATCTCTCGCTTCTCCATAAGAATCAAGTAGATATTGTTCTTTTATCAATAAATATTTCCTTAAGAATTCTATTTCTTTAAACTATAGACAGTGAGGCCGTTCTTGTTTTCTGCTTTCGAATGGGGGAGTGATGTAGATTGGATTTTGTTTACTTGCACCAACTCATTAAGATATTTTTGGATAGTATTCCAGCTAATTTTCTTTCCAAGTATTTTTGAAGATTGTTTGGCGATAGCCGATGTGTTTAAAGGTCTACCGGCTGTTGAAAGCGCACCTACTATTGCCATCTGCACATCGTTTCTAACATTCGGCCTTCCACGTCTCATACTAATCACTAAACAACACCAAGCATAAATATTTTATCTAACCATTCAAATTCGCTTTCGAGTAGTTGTATGTTGAAATCGTTTTTCACTTGATTAATGTTAGTTATTAATTATTATATTATTTATGAACTTTCTAACAATATATATAAACATTCAGAAATTATTTGTGGATGTTCAAACATTAAGTTTGTAGATTCTTACATTACTTGTGAGAAATTTTATATCGAAACTATATTTTCCTACTGTCTAAACAAAAGAGGATTAGATAATTCACAAAAATTTAGTCAGACCGTTGATCAAGAAAAACTTCATTATAACGGCTTTCACAAACTTTTCTTTGTCTTTAACCGGGAAGTAACTGCACGGGTTTGAGTCCTTAACCTTTTCAAGCAACCCAGCGCCAACCAACACTCCCATCCTTTTCCTCAAGGCTTCTAATCCTATTTTCAAATGGTTTTGGATTTTTAACTCCCTGAAAAGAATCGGAAAACAAAATGGAGCTGTATCGTGTGGAAATTCTTCTCCGGTTGAGTAAAACTTACGGAGAATTTGTATGTCAAGAAAGTCCAAGCGGTCGGCAAGATTCAAAACCCCTGTCTCCATATCTTCTTGCTTAGAAATTTGCAAAGTTTGTTCCAAATTATTCATCGTTTTTCGACTCTTTCAATTAAAGGTAATATCATTTTTGTAAATTAGCTATAAAAAAGGATTTCGCTGTTTCAGAATTCATATTAAATTGATTATTTTTGTTGTCACTTTATCTGCGTCAATTGTCACTAAACCACAGTAACCTTCGGGGTACCTTCCAGTGTTGATCAATTTTGTTTCTCCAAATTCGTCCACGCTTCTAGCCTCATGTATATGAGCACTTATCGCAACAGCTGGTTTCTTTTCTTCTATGAATTTTCTCACAACTTCAGATCCAACATGCGCGCCACTAGATATGGTGTCAAGTTTTGTTCTTGCCGGCGGCATATGCGTTACTTGAACTTTTATTTTGCAATTCTTTACTTTATCATACGCCTTTTCCAAACCGTCTTCAATTTCTTCCTCACTCGGTTCCAGCGGTGTACCAAAAGGAGTTCTTGCACCACCATATCCATAAAATCCTACACCATCAATAATTTTTCCAGTTCCATGAATGCTTACACCATTCTCTTCCAATACATGCAACACTTCTTTGTCATGATTCCCAGGCACCGCCACTATCGGCTTCTTCAATCCTTTCAACTCCTCTAAAACCAATCTTGTAATGTCGTCAAATGTCGCACCCTTTAAATTTATTGCAATATCTACAAAGTCACCAGAATAAACAATAACGTCGAAATCAAGCAAGGCAATTTTGTCCAGCATCACCATTAAATTTTCTATATCGCTGTGTATATCGCCAATTACCAATATGTTCATGCAACTTCCTCTAAAATCCTTTATATTTTATTTTTAAATACTACCATTCTTAATTATGCGAACCAAAGCAAAAGGTTACCGTGTTGAAAGAAAAGTAAGGCAGATGTTTGAAAAAAGCGGGTGGAAAGTCATCAGGGCCGGCGCAAGTTTGGGCGAAGCAGATATTATTTGTATAAAAAATGGCAAGTGTGTCCTAGTCCAAGTGAAGTCCACAAAAAAGAAAGTATTCTATTATTATGGCTATAAGAATAAATTACTGGAAGGATTTCCTTTCTATCTTGTAGTGGACTTCGGCTACGGTAAAATTAGAGCTCTACCGCCGAAGTCGAGAATTGAAGAAAGTGATGGGGTTGGTTTAGAAGAATTTTTGATAAATTTAATTATAATTAAATAAATTATATTGTAGGTGATGATATGCCATTGCTAGTAAAAGACATAATGTCAAAACCAGTTATAAAAATAGACGAATCTAAATCTGCAAAAGTTGCCGGAGAATTGATGAAAAAATTTAGAAAGGGGTCCCTCATAGTTATGAGCAAAGACAAACCTGTTGGTATAATTACAGACAGTGATATGGTTAAGAAAATTGTTGCCAGAAATTTGAAGGCAGGCCAAGTCAAGCTAAAAGATATAATGAGCAAGCCGTTGGTGACTGTCAAGCCGGATGATGATGTTCTAGTTGCAGTTAAGAAAATCAAGAAAAGCAACATAAGAAGACTTCCTGTTATAGACAGAGGAAAGATTGTCGGAATGGTTTCTGTATATGACATAGCAAGGACTTCACCAGAGATGGCCAATTTACTAGAATACAGGCTGAAGATGAGGGAGAGGCCGTTTGAAATAAAGGAAGAGTTTACTTCTGGGATATGCGATTCTTGCGGAAACTACAATGATGACTTGAAAAATATCAACGACCAATGGTTGTGTGAAAGTTGTAGGGAAGAAACGGAATGAGTATTGAATTGGAAAAGGCAGGTTTGGATAGGTCCCAAAAGATAACAAAGATAGCAAAAATGCATTCGGTCTTCTGCAAAGATTCCGACTCTATCGCCGAGGTTATAGACAAAATAATAACAACTGGTTATAGAAGACTTCCTGTGCTGTCTGGGAATAAGATGATTGGCATAGTAACGTATATGAACATCCTTGATGCGTTTCTTCGTGGTCAAAGGTTCAGCGAAAAAATTTCTACAATAATGGCGAGAGATGTTATTTTCTGCGAGGCTGGCGATTCAATAGGATACGTTTTAAAAAAATTCAAAATTTCAAGAAGAGGCGGGTTCCCGATAGTTGAAAATAAAAAGCTTGTCGGTATGATCAGCGAAAGGGATTTTATAAAATATTTTTCAGACGCAAATTTTGGCATGAGAATTGAAGAACTGATGACTAAAAAACCGTTTTTTGTATCGTCAAGGATTTCAATATTGGATTGTCTAAAAAGTTTGGTAAACAGTGGTTACAGAAGGCTTCCAATAGTTGAAAATAGAAAACTAGTAGGAATAGTTACTGGTATAGACTTTCTAAAATATGTCAAAGGGAAAGATTTAAATACTTCAAACCTCAAAACACCCATAGATTCATTGGTAATCAAAGATGTCTTTTCGATAACGAAAGAAAAGGATGTTTCAGACGCGATAAAAATAATGAAAGCAAAAGACATTGGTGGAATACCGGTAATAGATAACAATAATGAATTGGAAGGCATCATAACCGAAAGGGATATATTGGAAGAAATAATTTGATGTATTATGTTCATAGAATTGCAGAAAGAGTTGAAGAACTGCGTAGATACACCTACGATAGTTGAAGGAAAGAAAGACAAAAGAGCATTACAAAAACTAGGTTTCAAAAAAATCTTTGACATTTCTGGGAAACCACTTACTAGTGTTGTCGAAAAAATCTTTCCAGAGGAATCGGTTACAATTTTGACTGATTTTGACGAGGATGGAAGAAAGAAGGCTTCAAGTCTTATAAAAATTTTCCAAAGCAAAGGTGTAAAAATAAATTTCCTTGTTAGGAACAGAATAAAAAACCTGTTCAAAATTCATAAAATAGAGGAAATAAACTCTTTCGTTAAAAAAACAATGGAGGATGGTTACTATGGGGAAACTTGCTCAATCTACGATAAAATATTCGATAGAAGCAGAATTCTCAACAGACGGAATTGTAGAAAAGCCGGATGTGATAGGAGCAATATTCGGTCAGACTGAAGGTCTGTTGGGAGAAGATCTCGATTTAAGAGAACTACAAAGAACTGGAAGAATAGGAAGGATAGATGTTGAAATAACTTCTGAGGAAGGAAAATCTTCAGGAAAAATTATTATTCCTTCAAGCCTGAATAGTTCTGAAACTGCTCTGATAGCTGCATCTCTTGAAACAATAGAGAGAATAGGTCCATGCGATTCAAAAATAAAAATTCTGTCAATAAGGGATGTCAGGGAAGACAAAAGAGATTTCGTGATGAAAAGGGCGAAGGCGATTTTAAAAAATCTATTTGTAGATGAGATTCCATCTACTTCGGCTTTGACAGAAAAAATAAAAGAAACAGTCAGGACAACGCAATTGCAGAAGTTTGAAGGATTGCCATGTGGCCCAGATGTTCTCACGTCAGACGAGATTGTAATAGTTGAAGGCAGGGCGGATGTGGTGAACTTGCTAAAGAATGGAGTGAAGAACGCAATTGCAATTGAAGGGACGATTGTACCGCAGCCTGTGTTGCGCCTGACAAAAGAGAGAATCACAACCTTGTTTGTAGACGGCGATAGGGGAGGCGACCTGATAATAAAAGAACTTTTGCAGATAGGCGAAGTTGACTATATTGCCAAGGCGCCTGAAAACAAGGAAGTGGAAGAGCTATCGAAGAAAGAGATTTTCAAATCTTTGCGAGAAAGAGTGTCAGTAGACCAATATAAAGCAGAACAAAAAAAATAAATTAAACACTGAACTTACTTTCGTGTACGACACTATAGACAGGCCCAGTTTTTTTTAGTTCGCTTTTTATGAGTTGCAGACGGTCTATGTTAAAATTTACAACAACCTTATCCATCGACTTAATTCTTTCAACAACAGTTAATTTGTTTGCAATGGTTTTGACTCTGCATAAGGTGATGTGAGGAGGTTTGCCATCTCCACCGATTTCTTTTTGAACTACTTCGCTCAGACTGTTCAAAAAACCGTTTTTATCAAAAACTTCCAATGCCAAGACTCGTATGTATTTTTCATCTGGTATGACTTTTATCTTGTCAATTTCAACATCAAAACTTCTGAATTCTTTCGAGATACTATCAATCTTTTCTGAAATAATTTTTATGTCACCTTCGCTTATCTCTCCAAGGAACGAGAAGCATATGTGGAGATTTTCATCCTCAACAAATTTGCATTTTATAGGCAACTCTTCCAGTTCTTTTTTTACTAATTTAACCCTATTTTTCACATCTTCTGGCAGCAGTATACCTATGAAGCACCTTACCATAATCTTTATACCTCTACTAAAAAAAGTTAAATTAATTAAGACAAATATTTAA
>Ga0172364_10000504_pt1 | contig 27783 bp, 20 predicted proteins | sample LakKivSesite10cm_FD_114545 | JGI IMG/M metagenome (GOLD analysis project Ga0172364, IMG submission 114545) | Sediment microbial communities from Lake Kivu, Rwanda - Sediment site 10cm | ecosystem: Environmental > Aquatic > Freshwater > Lake > Sediment | place: Rwanda: Western Province, Lake... | reverse complement strand
GATATCCTTGTCTTTGATCAAAATAAGCTCTTCGATTACCCTTATTGAGTATTAGATAGCTTCGAAACGGTTCGCTCAGCATGTGTTTCAATTCTTAAGGTACAGTTTTTTCAGTCAAGCCATTAATTAATTTCGTCAGAAATAATTTGAATGAAGGAGGATGAAAAATGCCAGAACAAATGGCTTTTGCACGGAAGGCAAGCGGGCTAGTGCGCGGCTTGTCATTTCTAGATGCTTTCGGTGTTGGATTCATGAACCAGGGACTCACACCCAGCATGTGGGTGATGATAAGTTTCGGGTTGGGGGTGTATACCGGTGGGAACCTGATCATTGGGACATTGTTATCCGCTTTGTTATGCGGAATTGGCTTCTCATTGGTTTGGGGAATCTTAGGTGGTTCGATGCCACGCTCGGGCGGTGAGTATATTTATAACTCACGCATTATTCACCCGGTGATCGGTATTGCCGAATCATTCGGGAATGCCTTCGTGTGGATCATGTGGATTTTTGTGCTGGCTCCCTGGACCATCGATCCTGGTTTAACCATGATGTTCCAATTCCTCGGATTACAATCCGCCGCAGATTTAGTCCAACAACCGATCATGGTATTTTTGATTTCCAGCGTGGTGAGCATCATCGCTTTGTTATTCGTGGTATTTGGGATGAAGGTATTTGCCACAGTGCAGAAAGTTATCATGGCACTGGGCATTATCGGTTGCACGATCATTTTGCTGGTATTTACCTTCACTTCTCATGATGCATTCATACAGGCATGGAACAATCTGGCGGTGCAATATGGATCGATCGATTACCAGGGATTCATTGCAAATGCGCGAACATTGATGGAAGAAAACGGCTATACATTGCCTGTTACCTGGAATTGGGTCGACTCATTAGGCGTGATGGTCGCTGGATCATGGTTATTTGCCTATTCATATTGCATTACCTTTATTGCTGGTGAAGTCAAGAGGCCAGATAAGACTATTATCCTGGCCAATCTATCGGCAATCCTTGTACCGGCCTTCTTTATGACCTGGCTGGCCATTGTACTTTACAATTCCGTTGGGTTTGAATTCCTGTCTGCCACTGCCTGGGTGGATAACTGGGGGGAGGGTTTGGCCGGATACACATTACCGTGGTCAACCCACTTCGTTGGGTTGGCTGCGGTGATTACCCAAAATAAGTTCATCGTGTTCATGATGGCTTTGTCGTTCATGCTTTTTAACTTGTGGTGGGTAGCGCTCTCGTATTTGGCTTTCCCGCGCATATTATTTGCCTGGGGAATGGACCGCATGGGACCCAAATGGTTTGCAGATATCGATTACCGCTGGGCATCACCGGTTAAAAACCACATCCTTTGCTTCTTCCTCGGCGAGATAGGCATCGCTTTGTACGCATTTAGGGGAGATCCTATGGAAGGGCTCTCGGTGACTGGGATGGAAATTGTCTCGGTCTTTGGGGTCACCGCGATTGCGGCAGCGATATTCCCCTTCTCCAAAAGAGCACGAGCAATATGGGATGCCTCACCGTATAAGAAATGGAATATCCTGGGCATCCCCGTGGTGACCATTGCAGCGGTGGTGAACCTGATCTATCTGGGAATTCTCTTCTACTTTTTCTACTTCATGGCAGACATGGGCGAACAGGAACTTGTGGTCGGATCACTCATCTTGTACGGGGTGGTTTGGGCACTGGGTATTGCATGGTACTTCTTCTGGAAGTATCGCAATCGCCAGGTTGGTGTAGATGTCAGCATGACCTTTGGGGAATTACCACCAGATTAATGGATCACAGATAATCCAACCGAAGGACGAAGGCAAAGCCCTTCGTCCTTCGCCAGGTTAGATTTTTCGAGGAGTACTAATGGGGAATGCCATAAAAATATTCTTTGTTACTGATATCCATGGCTCGAATCTATGCTATCGAAAGTATCTCAATGCATTAAAAGTCTATAACGTTGATGTGGGGATCCTGTTAGGTGACCTTACCGGCAAAGTGCTGATCCCTCTCGTAGAAAAAGCGGGTGGCGGGTGGGAAACAACTCTCATGGGCACACATCGTGATATCAATAGCAACGAAGAACTCGAGGCGTTGAAAAAAACGATCGAGATGCTGGGATATTATTGGATTCACCAAACGCCTGATGAATTTATGGCGTACAAGTCTGATCCAAAGAAAGTCGATGCATTATTCAAGCAGCTGATGATGACCCGCCTGCAAGAATGGATCGCATTGGCCGATGAACGTTTGGCTAGCACGAGCTTCAAAGTATACATGGCACCTGGAAATGACGATCATTTTGAAGTGGACCAAATCATAAGTGATTCAAAAGTAATTGTTAATTGTAATAACCGGAATGTGATGGTAGGTGACCATGAAATGGTCACCTTCTCATGGGCAAACCCCACCCCGTGGAACACGCCCAGAGAGAAAACTGATGAAGAGCTGGAACCCATGCTGGAAGAGCTGATCAGCAAAGTAAACGATAAATCAAATGCCATATTTAATTTTCATGCGCCTCCCTACGGTTTTGCTCTGGATTTGGCGCCGGAATTATCGAAAGACCTGGTGCAAGCTGCCGACCGGAAAATCCACGTAGGCAGTCACGCAATCGCCAAAATGATAGAGAAATACCAGCCATTAATTGGCCTTCATGGACACATTCATGAATCGCGAGGTGCTCAGAAAATTAGACGCACCTTGATCATAAATCCCGGCAGCGAATATTCGGAAGGGATATTAAAAGGTGTTGTGATTGTGTTGGACAAGGGGAAAGTAAAAGATTATGTGTTCACTTCAGGCTAGGAGGTGAGACGATGTTGCCGGTAAAGAAATTTCGTTTGCCCAAAGATATTCCTCTCGACGAATACCCAAAACCAGAAGAATATTTGCGTGAAGCACGTAGGCTTACAGATGAAGCTCAAAAACAGGGTTTGATCCTACGAGTGATGGGGCCTATCGCACTCCACTTTTACTTTCCAGAACATGTCGGTCTTTATCGGCGGATGGAACGTCTCGGTGAAAGGGTATTTACGGATATCGATTATGCATCATATGGCACAAACCGCGGCAAGATCGTCCCCTTTTTCGAAAAGCAAGGATATGAACTAGAGAAACGCGCCGCCATGCTTAGCGGAGGTGGACGGCATATTTATTTTGGCGATCGCATACCCATGATCGATATTTTTTTCGACAAGTTGGACTATAACCATCCCATAGAATATAAAGGGCGGCTTGAATTTCATCCCTATTGCGTATCGCTTACCGATTTGTTGTTACAAAAACTACAAATCGTGAAAATTAACGACAAGGACTTGAAAGACGCTATGCTGCTACTCCTGGCGGGGCAAATCGGCGAAGATGACCGCAATAAAATCAATGTCACTTATGTGGCAAGACGAATGGCGAATGATTGGGGCTTTTATTACACTTCGATTATGAACCTGAACAAGGTCCAGGCTGCGATTCATGGCGTACCTGCTCTGAAAGAGCAAGACCGTTTGCTGATCAAGGAAAATGCAGAAACAATTATAAAAATAATCGAAATGGAGCCAAAATCTGGTAAATGGAAAAGTCGAGCAAAGAGTGGCACAAGCAAAATTTGGTATAAGGAAGTATCTGATTGGGAATGATTCCCAAAGGAGATATGTATGATCAAATCACATGATGAGGCAATAGAGTTTGCACAGCGCTGGATCAATATTATTCACAAGACATCTATTTCGGAAGAAGATGCCAAAGCCATCATAGAAGAATCCAAATACAACTTTGCGGAGCACTTTAATCGTGGCTGGTTAGATTACCGTAAATCAATCACTGAAGCGGGTGATTGGGCATCTGTCGAATGGACCGGATCAGGGGCTATATTTAAGGATGTTTTAGGCCGAGAATATATCGACTGCCTCGGCGGATATGGGATGATGGATCTTGGATGGGGGAATCCCGAGGTCATTGATAATGTAAAGGCACAATTAAATCGAACGCCTATGCCCAGCCAGGAATTAATCGATCCATTACGCGGTGTGCTGGCCCGACTTTTAGCGATGATCGCACCCGGTGATATCAAGTACAGCTTTTTCGCCGGCAGCGGCACGGAGGCAGTTGAAGGCTCTATCAAGCTGGCAAAGATGTATACCCATAAAAATGGTTTTATCGCCGCCCTCAAGGCATTCCATGGGAAAACCATGGGTTCACTCAGCATGATGGGTAAATCAGATTACCGCACGCCGGTGGGGGTACTATATGGCGGTCCTGTCTATCATGTCCCATTCGGCAACGCAGATGCAGTCGAGCAACAACTCGAAACCGCCAAAAAGGTGGGGATCGATATTGCAGCTGTCTTGATGGAACCCATTCAAGGTGAGGCCGGGGCGATTGTACCGCCGGATGATTTCTGGCCACACCTTCGCGAGCTCACCAAGCAGTATGGGGTGTTATTAATTGCGGATGAAGTCCAGACTGGTTTTGGCCGAACAGGAAAGCTTTGGGGGGTGGATCATTGGAATGTGGAGCCCGATATTATCGCCATCGCCAAATCCTTAGGTGGTGGGGTCATGCCGGTGAGCGCATTTTGCTCGACCGAGGAAATCTGGCAGTGTATGATGTTTCCAAATCCCTTCATTCATACCACTACTACTGGTGGGGGGGCATTGGCTTGCAGTGCGGCAATCGCAGCCATCAATGTCACCCTGCGGGATAGATTATGGGAACAGGCAGCTGCTAAAGGTGAGTACTTGATACCTAAGCTACAAGATCTTGCCAATCAATACCCACACATCTACCACAGCATTACTGGCAAGGGATTGCTGATTGGCCAGCACTTCCACGACCCAGATGTGGGATATAAAGTTGCGGCAGGTTTATTTAAACGAGGCGTGCTAGTCGCTGGCACGCTCACCAGCGCTCAAACCATTCGTATTGAACCTCCACTGGTAATCACTTACGAGCAGATTGACGAAGTGTTAGATCGATTGCAGGATACCCTTATCGAAGTCAATCAGGGCCTATGAAAAGTGAACACGCAGTTGAATTTAAAGATATTATAAAAATATTTCCAACTCCAGAGGGTGGCCAGGTAAATGCCGTTGATCATGTTTCCATTACGATCGAACATGGTGAATTTTTTTCATTATTGGGACCCTCTGGGTGCGGCAAAACCACCTCCTTACGTTTAATGGCAGGATTCGAATGGCCAACCAGCGGAACAGTTTACATTAATGGGCAGAAAATGGGGCGAATGCCTCCCTATCTTCGCCCTGTCAATACCGTATTCCAGAATTACGCCTTATTTCAGCACATGAATGTTTATCAAAATGTAGCCTTTGGTCTGGAGATGGAAAAAGTCCCTAAAGGGGAAATTTCTCGCCGTGTAGGCGAAGCGCTGGAGATGGTGAAATTACCAGGCATGGTAAAGAGAAAACCCAAGCAGCTTTCAGGAGGCCAACAACAACGCATCGCCCTGGCGCGTGCGTTGGTTAAAAGACCCGAAGTGCTCCTGCTGGATGAGCCACTTGGTGCATTGGACCTGAAATTGCGCAAGGAGATGCAGCTCGAGTTAAAAGCCCTTCAAGAACAGGTCGGAATTACTTTTATTTACGTCACCCACGACCAGGAAGAAGCCCTAACGATGTCCAACCGTATCGCGGTGATGAGCAAGGGGCGAGCGCTGCAAATTGGTTCTTCTGTTGAAATTTATGAACGGCCCAATTGTAAGTTTGTAGCTGACTTTATTGGCGAAACTAACTTTTTAACTGGAATTGTCAAAGCAGTGGACAAAGATCGTGTAGTGGTGGAGCTGGCTAAACCAAAGCAAGAAATTATTGGTTTAGCGGTTGGTGAGTTATTTGTCGGGCAATCAGTTGCTATATCGATCAGGCCAGAAAAAGTATATCTTGTGGATGATGATGGCAAGCAAGAAATAAAGGTCAAACCGAACGAAAACCAGTTGAAAGGTAGAGTGGCTGCGACAGCGTATATTGGCTCAGACACACGTGTTGTTCTGGAATTAGCTGATGGGGTACAAATGAAAGTTTGGGAGCAGAATGCCATCTCCACACTGGATCCAGAGGCTTATTATTCAACGGGAGACAGCGTTTTTATAGTCGTACCTCATGAGAATACCCTGATCCTTCCGGAGGAAAGCCAATGATATCGGGACAGGTCGGCGAGACGCCCAAATCTAAATTTTCTCTTACCAAGATATTGAGAGAAAACTCACGCGCTCAAGGTTTTTTTCTGATCTCACCAACCAATATCTACTTATTCCTCCTGGTGGTGCTACCTTTAATTTTGGTCACAGGATTAAGCTTCTTATCACGAGGAACCTACGGACAGGTTGAGTTTACGCTGAATTTTTCGAATTACACGCGATTATTCGACCCGTTATACGGAAAGGTGATGCTCTTTTCCTTGGGCGTAGGGGTCGGCACGACGGTTATTTGCATTTTGATAGGATACCCACTGGCTTACTTTTTAGCCCACGCACCCATCAAGCAAAGATCACTGCTGCTATTTTTAATACTGCTACCCTTTTGGACGAATTTCATCATTCGCATATTTGCCTGGATGATCATTTTACGTTCGGGAGGGATTTTAGATTCGATCTTACAATGGTTGCACATTACGCAAGGACCATTGAACCTTCTTTATACACCAACTGCCGTGATGATCGGTATGGTGTATGAATTTTTACCCTTCATGGTCCTTCCGCTCTATACTTCACTGGAGAAGATAGAAAATTCGTTATTGGAAGCGGCTGCAGATTTGGGTGCACCTCCGTATAAGGCATTTCTGCGCGTGACACTCCCCCTAAGTGTTCCTGGGATGATTGCCGGTACAATCCTTACATTTATTCCCGCCATGGGGATGTTCGTCGTGCCTGATATCCTGGGCGGAGCCAAAACGATTTTAATCGGCAATGTGATACGCAACCAATTTTTAACCGCCAGAGATTGGCCTTTTGGCGCAGCAGCGTCAATGGTTTTAATGCTGATGACCATGATATTAACCCTTTATTACACTCGCAAAGCAGGCTTTGGAGAGGAACTGCTTGTATGAGTGAAAAAAAGCCCTCGTTATGGCTGCGGGCTTACTCTATATCCGTATATGGGTTGATTTATGCGCCCATTCTTATCTTGATCGTATTCTCATTCAATACCCAGAAATTAAACATAAGATGGGAAGGTTTTACTTTAGATTGGTATAAAGTTTTATTCAATGATTCGAGAATATTATTAGCAACACGCAATACTTTGATCATCGCTTTTATCTCGACGCTGGTGGCTACCATTATCGGGACGATGGCTGCCCTGGCCATGCATCGCTATCGCTTCCCGCTTTATAACTTATCAGAAACAGTCATGTATATTCCAATCGTCATACCTGAAGTGGTCATGGGGATCTCTTTACTGGTATTCTTCGTAATGATAAATTTCACCCTGGGACTGACCACCATTACCCTATCTCACATTGCATTTAATATTCCCTTTGTGGCATTGGTGGTGAGGGCGCGCTTGCATGGATACGATAAGGCCATCGATGAGGCAGCCATGGATTTAGGCGCCAATGAGCTTACCACCTTCTGGAGAGTCACCCTCCCAACCATAATGCCGGGAGTGTTGTCAGGGGCAATGCTGGCTCTGACACTCTCGTTGGATGATTACGTCATCACCTACTTTACCGCAGGACCAGGCTCAACGACACTACCACTCAGGGTTTTTTCTATGGTCAAAACTGCAGTGACCCCTGAGATTAATGCCCTGTCAACCATCTGGGTGTTAATCATTTTCATTTTGTTGGTCATCGGGCAGATTTCGCAAAAGAAGAAAGCATGAATCAAACTGAAAAGGAGAATAAAATGAAGAAGTTTAGTGTTTTTTGCTTAATCGTATTCGTTCTATCCATGGTTCTAACCGCCTGCGGAGGTGCAGCTCAGAAATCAACGACCTTGAACCTATACGCCTGGTCTGAGTACGTACCGCAACAATTACTGGACGATTTCCAGACCAAGTACGGCATCACGGTCAACTATGATACCTATTCTTCGAATGAGGAAATGCTGGCAAAGCTTCAGGCAGGCGCGTCAGGATACGATGTCATTATTCCCAGCGATTACACAGTGGCTATCATGATCAAGCAGGATATGCTGGAACCCATTGATGTATCCAAGCTGTCAAACTTCGGTAATTTGGACCCTCGCTTTATTAATCGAGATTATGACCCAGGCAATAAGTATTCAATACCTTACCAGTGGGGCACCACGGCCCTTGTTTATGATTCAACTACAGTGCCTTCCGCGCCTACCAGCTGGCTTGACTTATGGGATCCGGCATATAACAGCAAACTTGTTTTCCTCGATGACGAGCGTGAGGTGATGGGAATGGCATTGGAGGTGCTGGGATACGACCGTAACACAACCGATGAAAATGAGCTGAAGGCCGCCGAGCAAAAATTGATTGAATTAAAACCTAATATCCTTAAATTTGATAGCGATGAACCCGAGACTGCGATTGTAAGCGGCGAAGCATCCGCAGGACTGGTGTACAACGGTAATGCTGCACTTGCCTATCAGGAAAACCCAAATGTAGTCTATATTTGCCCAACCGAAGGCTGCACGATTTGGTTCGATAACCTGGCAATCCCCAAGGGAGCACCGCATACGGATGCTGCCATGCTATTCCTGGATTGGGTGCTAGATCCGCAAGAAAGCATTTTAATCACCCAGGAGTTTCCATATTCCAATCCAAACAAAGCTGCCTTGGACCTGTTGAAGACGGAGGATCCTGAATTATATGATAGCTACATGTCATTTGCAGGCAATAACCCTTCAGACGAGTTCCTGGCAAACACAAAACCAATCGTAGATGTTGGTGAAGCTACGACCATATATGATAGCCTGTGGACGGACTTTAAATCACAATAATCCAGCAGGCAGGATGAACGCTCTCAACCCTGGATGATTATTTTCATCCAGGGTTGATTGGAGGGTAATTATTAATTGTAATAACTAACCCATTCTAAGGTAACTATAAAATAAATTCTTAGTAAAAATAAAATTATGCTTAATTCTTATCTAAGGAGCTAACATATGAAAATATTGCTGGTTGGTGTCGGGGGAGTTGGGGAAGCCATGGCTATCATCGCCAAGCCACATCCCTGGGTGGAGCAGCTTGTACTTGCCGACTATAATATTAATCGGGCAAAAGAAGTACAAGCAAAATTGGGGGATGATAAACGGTTTCCGGTTGAAAAGGTAGATGCTAAGTATAAGGAACAAATCGAGGCTCTGGCCAATAAGTACCAGGTAAATTTGATAATGAATGCCTGCGATCCTATTTTCAATATACCGATTTTTGAAGCGGCTTTTAATTGCGCATGCAATTATATGGACATGGCTATGACATTATCTGAGCCACATCCGGTTGACCCATTCAATCAATGTGGCGTTAAGTTGGGCGATTATCAATTCGCACGAGCCAAACAGTGGGAAGAAAAAGGATTATTAGCTTTGGTTGGATTGGGGGTCGAGCCAGGAATGGCGGACGTTTTTGCACGTTACGCCCAGGATTATTTATTTGATGAAATTGATGAGATTGGAATACGCGATGGGGCCAATATTGAAGTAAAGGGATATGAATTTGCTCCGAACTTTTCCATTTGGACCACGATTGAGGAATGTTTGAATCCTCCTGTTATTTGGGATTCAGATAAGGGATGGTTTACCACACGACCATTTTCAGAACCTGAAGTATTTGAATTCCCAGAAGGGATTGGCAAAATCGAAGTGGTTAACGTCGAGCATGAAGAAGTGCTGCTGGTACCGCGCGTGATAAAAGCCAAACGGGTGACATTCAAATATGGCTTGGGAGATCAATTTATTGGCGTGCTCAATACTTTACATATGATTGGATTAGATAACAAGGAACCGATAAAGGTCAAGGACAGCATGGTTGCCCCAAGAGACGTTGTGGCAGCCTGCCTGCCAGATCCTGCCCATCTGGGCGAGCAGATGTTTGGAAAGACCTGTGCAGGTACCTGGGTAAAAGGTGTAAAAGACGGCAAACCTCGCCAGGTTTATATTTACCAGGTTGCTGATAATGAGGAATGCATGAAAACCTGGGGCTGCCAGGCTGTTGTTGCCCAAACTGCATTTAATGCGGTAATCGGCTGGGATTTATTAAACAGCGGGATATGGAAAGGTTCAGGTGTGTTGGGCCCGGAATCATTTAATCCAGTACCTTTCATGCAAAAAATGGCTGATTATGGTTTTCCGTATGGGATTAAAGAAATGTAATATAGAAAGGAATGGATCCAATGATTATCGACGAGACGGATGTAAAACTAAATTTATCCCCTGTATGGTCAAGGATTTTTTCAATTGAAGTTGATCATGGTCAGGGATGTTACCTGTACGATGTCCAGGGGAATAGATACCTCGATTTCACTTGCGGTATCGCTGTTACCAACACTGGCCATTGTCACCCACGTGTTGTGGAAGCCATCCAACAACAAGCCGGTCTGTTGATCCATGGGCAGGCAAATATCGTAATTCATCGCCCCATTTTGGAATTGATCGATGAGCTCAAGGCGATTGTAAATCCTACCATTGATGGATTTTTCTTCACGAATTCAGGTGCTGAAGCCGTTGAAGGGGCGATGAAGTTGGCGCGCCACGCAACAGGCCGGCCAAATATTATTGTATTCCAGGGAAGTTTTCACGGCCGGACGGTCGGAACGATGTCATTGACAACATCAAAAACCGTGTATCGCACGGGTTACCAGCCTTTAATGCCCGGTGTTTTTGTTGCACCATACCCCTATAGTTATCGATTTGGCTGGACTGATGAGCAGACAACCCAATGGTGCTTGAACGAATTGGAATTTTTGTTATTATCACAGACTGCGCCTCAAGAGACAGCCGCCATCTTGATCGAACCGGTCTTAGGAGAAGGTGGCTATGTTGTACCGCCACGCGGGTTTTTAACCAGTTTACGCGAACTGTGCGATCAACATGGCATCATGCTGATAGTCGATGAGATTCAATCTGGCTTCGGCCGTACTGGAAAATGGTTTGCCCAGGAGCATTTCGACGTCAGACCAGACATTATGACAGTGGCAAAAGGGATTGCTTCTGGGTTACCTCTTTCAGGGGTGTTCAGCCGGCTCGATTTGATGAAGAAATGGCAGAAAGGCACTCATGGAGGTACTTTTGGTGGAAACGCGGTAGCCTGTGCTGCGGGTGTGGCGACGATAAGAGCCATGAGGGATGAGGGGATGATTGAAAATGCCCGAGTGAGAGGTGAACAATTAATGAATCAGCTTCGTCGAGCCCAATTAGACTTCCCCGTTATCGGCGATGTGCGTGGTTTGGGATTAATGGTCGGTGTTGAATTTCGCACCTCTGATCGCAAGCCGGATAAAGATACCACCAAAGCGGTTGTCCAGGCGTGTTTCGATCGCAAATTGATGCTACTGTCATGCGGTACTTATGATAATGTCATCCGTTGGATTCCTCCTTTGATTGTCACTGCTGAGCAAATTGATGAGGCAGTACATTGTTTCACCGATGCGTTGAAATCGGTGCTCAAGTAAACTTTAGATGCATGCAACAGGATGACGGTATGGTTGAAATTAATCGTGATCACCTGAAAAAATTGCTTTACGAGGAGGAGATTTTATTCCACGACAAACACCCAAAATCATTTGCCTTGTACCAGCGTGCACGCAAAAGCCTGCAAGGGGGTGTTCCGATGTTATGGATGATACGCTGGGCTGGCACATTTCCGGTTTTCGTTAAAGAAGGGCATGGGGCACATTTTTCGGATGTAGACGGGAATGATTATATCGATTTTTGCCTGGGCGATACTGGCGCAATGACCGGGCATGCTCCTGAGAGCACGGTTGCAGCCATTATTGCGCAGGCAAAAAAAGGAATTACCTATATGCTTCCCACAGAGGATGTTCTTTGGGTGGGAGAAGAGCTTCAAAAACGATTCGGGCTTCCTTACTGGCAGTTTACCCTTACTGCAACAGATGCCAACCGGTTTGCGATCCGCATGGCCAGGGAGATTACCCAAAGAAGATATGTGCTGGTATTTAATTATTGCTACCATGGCACGGTGGACGAGACATTTATTACCCTCAACAAAGATGGGCCAGGACCACGTCAAGGTAATTTGGGACCGCCGGTAAATCCCATTGAAACAACCAAAGTAATTGAATTTAACGATATCGAAGCCCTGGAATCCGCCTTGAAAACGATGGATGTTGCCTGTGTGTTGGCTGAACCAGTAATGACCAACATTGGCATCATTCACCCTGAGCCAGGATATCATGATGTCCTGCGCCGCTTAACCATGGAAACGGGCACATTACTCATTATCGACGAAACACACACCATTTGTACCGGACCACGGGGGTATACCGGTGAATATGGGTTACATCCCGATATGCTCACCCTGGGCAAACCCCTGGCGGGAGGTGTTCCGGCAGCAGTGTATGGTTTTACCCAGGATGTAGCCGATCGATTTTTCCATCACTTGAATCTTGATGATTCGGATGTTGGTGGGATTGGAGGTACACTGGCAGGAAATGCGCTCTCAATTGCTGCCATGCGAGCAACTTTGGAGGACGTGTTAACCGAATCAGCCTACAAAAAAGCGATTGACTTATCGATCCACTTTACAGATGGTATAGAATCTGTAATCCAAGAAAATAACCTGCCCTGGATTGTAAAACGCCTGGGCTGCCGAAGCGAATATTGGTTTCGCGAAAAACCTCCTCGAAATGGTGGAGAGGCCTTCGAAGCCATAGACAGCGAATTGGATCGCTATATGCATTTGTTTTCACTAAATCGCGGTATCCTTATGACCCCATTCCACAATATGGCTCTGATTGCACCTGATACCAGCGTTGAAGATGTAAATTACCATACCAGGGTATTCGGGGAGGCAGTGAAGAGCTTATTGGAATAGTTACCGGGAGCATTAGATGAATGATAAAGCTAATATTAAAGACGAAATGACGGTTTGGCGGGTAAATTGCCGCACAAGACAGGCGATAAACCAGCCTGTACCACAGGCATGGGAGATGTTAGGTGGCAGGGGGTTGATTGCCAGAATCCTGGTGGATGAAGTCGAACCCACCTGTGAGCCTTTAGGGCCACTGAATAAGTTGATCTTCGCACCGGGATTGCTGGTTGGGCATATGTTATCGAGCTGCGACCGAATCTCGATCGGCGGGAAAAGCCCATTGACAGGCGGCGTGAAAGAAGCCAATGCCGGTGGCACCACCGGATTGCACCTGGCCCTTCTGGGGATAAAAGCCCTGATCTTGGAAAATAAACCTGAAGATAATGAATGGAGCTTACTGCTGGTTGATCACAGTGGAATTAAATTTGTGCCTGGGGAAGATTTGAGCGGATTAGGTGTTTTTGATTGCGCAAAGAAACTAATTGGTAAATATGGGCCTAAAATAGCCGCTATATTAATAGGCCAGGGCGGGGAGCTTCAGCTAGCCGCTGCCGGAATTCAGAATCTGGATAAAGAAAATCTGCCGTCAAGGATTGCCGCCCGAGGTGGCCTGGGAGCGGTGATGGGCTCAAAGAAAATAAAAGCCATTATCATCGATTCAAGTGCAGGGAATAAACCACCCATTGCCCATCCGGATGAATTCAAACAGGCACAGAAAGCTTTCACCAAAGCGTTATTGGAGCACCCTCAGACTGCGATTTATCGGGATTATGGAACTGCTGCTATGGCGAACATGTGCCATAACTTTGGTGCTTTACCTACACGGAATTTCTCGGAGGGGCAATTTGACCGTGTTGAGACGATCAGCGGTGAATATATGCGTGACGTGATCCTCGAGCGCGGCGGTGAGGGCGAAACGACCCACGCATGCATGCCGGGTTGTACCATCCGTTGTTCCAACAATTATGCCGATGCGAATGGTCATTCTATTGTCTCGCCACTTGAATATGAGACGATCGGTTTGATGGGCTCGAACCTGGACATTAGTAATTTGGATAAAATTGCCCAGTTGAACTGGTTGGTAAATGATATGGGCATGGATTCAATAGAGCTTGGAGCCGCACTGGGGGTGGCAGCAAAAGCTGGTGTAATGGAATTCGGCGATGCAGAACGTGCTATCGAACTGCTCGGAGAAATTAAACTTAATACACCTCTGGGGAGATTATTAGGTAGTGGAGCGACAATAACTGGAAAAGTATTGGGAATTGAACAGGTAGCAGCTGTTAAAGGGCAGGCAATGTCATCGTATGAACCACGTTCCATAAAAGGCACTGGCGTGACATATGCTACATCGCCCCAGGGGGCAGATCATACCAGCGGCCTGACTATTCGAGCCAAGGTGAATCACCTTGATCCTAAAGTACAGGCTGCCGTGTCGAGAGGCGCGCAAATTAACGCCGCGGGTTATGATACTCTGGGGGCGTGCAGCTTCGCAGGTTTTGGTTTCGCAGCAGCCCCCGAATCCATCAGGGATTTATTGAATGCCAGATATGATTGGGATGTAAAGTCCGACATTTTACAAGTGTTAGGAAAGCAAACCTTGAAATTTGAGCGAGAATTCAATCGGATGGCAGGTTTTACTTCTGCGGATGACCGCCTGCCTGAATGGATGACACGCGAGCCATTACCGCCGCATAACACTTTTTTCGATGTGCCAGTGGAAGACCTGGATAATATATTTGACTGGTAACACATAAATCAGATATTCATAAAGCTGCCGGAAAGAATACAAACTCATAAGAATTATCCATTCGCCAGGTTCTTGCCTGGCGGATTGTGTTTATGGCTGGATTTGACGAAACACTATGGTTATAATTCGTAATTAATCTTAATGGCAATTTTGAAACGTATAATGATAAGGGTTATTATTGGGGTCAGGTAAAAATAAGACTGGATAGGATAAACTATCAAAACAGGTAAAACACATGGATGATCAAGAATTACGCAATCACCTTGATGAGCTAAAAAGGCAGATCAATTACCATCTCTACCGCTACCACGTGATGGATTCGCCTGTGATCAGCGACTATGAATACGATAAGCTGGTCAAAGAATTGTTCGAAATAGAAACAAAACATCCGGATTGGATCACCCCTGATTCTCCATCTCAACGCGCTGGAGCGAAGCCACTGGATAAATTCGTCAAAGTACGGCATCCCGCGCCGATATTGAGCCTGGCTAATGCATTCACAGCCGATGATGTGTATGCCTGGTTCGAGCGGGTGAGCCGGTTGGACTCGCGTGTAAGAAGTACCGGGTTTGTGGTTGAGCCAAAAATCGATGGGTTGACCGTTGTGCTGCATTATGAAAATGGCATCTTCGTTCAAGGAGCTACACGGGGAGATGGCATCATCGGTGAAGATATTACTGCCAATTTAAGAACGATACGTGCTTTGCCATTAAAAATACCTGTGGACCAGAAAGGCCCAACACCACCCGAAAATATTGTGATCAGGGGAGAAGCGTTTATTAACATCAAGGATTTCGAGCGATTAAATAAGCGTTTAGAAGAGGCCGGCCAAGCAACATACCAGAATCCAAGGAATACAGCAGCAGGATCTCTCAGGCAGCTCGATCCAGGCTTAACTGCCACCCGGCCTCTGACTATCCTGGTGTATGCTATTGTTTCGGCAAGTACGCCTACACCTGTCAGCCAATCAGAGCTGTTGGTTTATCTGCGACAGCTTGGCTTTCCCATACCTGAATCAAAATACTGTCCTAAAATAGAAGACACGATTAATGCGTATAACCAATTAATTAAAAATAGAGACCAATTGGCATATGAAGCAGATGGTGCGGTGATAAAAATAGATGATATGACGCTGGCAGAATCGCTGGGGACCGTTGGTAAAGATCCCAGGGGAGCCATAGCATACAAATTCCCCGCCAGAGAGGTAACCACACAATTACGCGATATTGGTGTAAATGTAGGGCGCACTGGTGTTCTCACTCCCTATGCAATCCTCGAGCCGGTGGAAGTGGGCGGTGTAATTGTTAAACAAGCCACCTTACATAATTTTGATTATATTCGTGATAAAGATATTCGCATCGGGGACCGCGTAATGCTAAAAAGGGCCGGTGATGTTATCCCCTATGTGATTGGACCGATTATAGATTTACGTACAGGCAAAGAACAAATATTCGAGCCACCTCAAAATTGCCCAACCTGTGGCGAGCCTGTTGAGCATTTTGAAGGCGAAGTGGCCTGGTACTGTGTCAATAACTCTTGCCCAGCACAGTTGATCAGAAACTTGGAGCATTTTGCTTCCCGCAGCGCCATGGACATTGTAGGCATGGGCATCAAGGTCGTAGAACAGCTGGTGGAAGCCAATTTGGTAAACGACATCGCTGATATTTACACTCTTAACAAAAATCAGTTGCTGAGATTAGATGGCTTTGCGGAAAAGAAAGCTGATAATTTATTGAGCTCCATTGAAGCCTCGAAAAACAGGCCACTTGACCGGGTGATTAATGCCTTAGGCATACATGGTGTAGGTGAGGTAATGGCGGCGGAGCTGGCGGATAATTTCACCGACCTCGATCAATTATCCAATACCAACAGCGATGATTTGTTAAAAATAGAGGGGATTGGTCCAAACATTGCCATGGCGATTGTGGATTGGTTCACTCGAGATACGAATCGCCATGTCTTAGAGAAACTGCATAAAACTGGTGTATGGCCGGTGGAAAAGCTAACCACGCGTCAGACAACTAGGGCAGGAAAATTCTCATATCAGACTTTTGTAATTACCGGCACTTTGCCTGGGTATTCACGGGAAGAAATCAAAGATCTCATCCAAGAAAATGGCGGAAAGGTGACCGACTCAGTTTCGAAGAGTACTTCTTTTCTTTTAGTCGGAGAGCAGCCGGGTTCCAAACTGGATAAGGCTAAAAAGCTTGGGATCAAAATCATCGATTTTAACGAGTTCAATAAGTTAATGGCTGGGTAAATCTACGTTATGTCTAGAGTGACAGGAATAGTCATTGATTCGTTATAAAAGAATGCCTGAGATTGTGATTAAACCCGGGCGCGAGAAATCCATCTTGCGGCACCATCCGTGGATTTTCTCCGGAGCTATAGATGAATTACATGGCACACCCGAGTTCGGTGGAACGGTTGATGTAATCTCTGCTCGAAATGAATTCTTGGCCAGAGCGGCATACAATCCCCACGCAAATATATCCGGCCGAATTTGGACCTGGGATCCGAATGAACAGGTTGATCCAGTTCTACTTGAAAATAGATTACGGGCGGCAATTAACAATCGTCATATGTTGGGAAAGACCATCCCATCCAATGCTGTGCGACTTGTTCATGGTGAATCCGATGGACTGCCGGGCTTTATCCTGGATCAATATGGAGAAGGCCTGGTTGTTCAATTCCTTGCGGCTGGTGTGGAGCACTGGCGCGATACTCTGGTAGAGCTTATTAAAAGCGTCACAGGTGCTAAATGGCTTTACGAACGCTCGGATGCGGATGCGAGGCAATTGGAGGGATTACCGACCATAGACGGCATTATTTTTGGCGAGCAATTTGAGAATCCCATAGAAATCTTGGAAAATGAGCTGGAATTTTGGGTGGATATAAAGGATGGGCACAAAACAGGTTTTTACCTGGATCAAAGAGACAACCGCTGTTTAGCCAGGAGAATTGCTGGGGGAAGGAGGGTGTTGGATTGTTTTTCTTACACCGGTGGATTTGCCCTAAATTGCCTGGCGGGTAATGCAAAATCTGTTACTTTGGTCGAATCATCGAATAAAGCCCTCGCACTTGCAAGAGAAAATATCGTTCTCAATGGTTCCAACCTTGATAAGGCGGACTTTATCGAAAAAGATGTTTTTAGATACCTGAGGGAATTACGTGATAGGGATGAGCATTTTAATATGATTATTCTGGATCCCCCGAAATTTGCACCCACCGTATCTCAGGCTGAACGCGCCGCGCGAGGTTACAAAGATATCAATATGCTGGCTCTAAAAATATTAGATGAGGATGGATATCTTCTCACGTTCTCTTGTTCGGGCGGTGTAAACGAAGATCTTTTTCAGAAGATATTGGCTGGTGCAGCATTAGATGCAGGTGTGGATGCATTGATACTAAAGCGTTTGCACCAGGCATGCGATCATCCAGTTGCTTTGAATTTTCCGGAAGGAGCGTATCTAAAAGGCTTCTTGATACAAAAACTGGCTTAGCTACTTGTCTAGCTTGAGGACAAGTTGATGCGTAAATGGAGACATGAAAGAGTTATTCTGGATATTGAATGACTTTCCATCACTAATCGCACCTGTCAGTTTCTCTCCGTGGAGCTGAAATCTTATTTCATCATACGGGAAGGGATAATTACCCTCATAACTCCAGCTTATTTCGAGTGATGATCGGTGTTTTGACATGTGCATGCGGTCTACTCTCCAGCTCCCATAACCGTCACCTGCGTCCATGAATAGATGATTTTCTGAAATATTTTCATCACCTGGGTATGCATGAAAGCATAGTCCTCCATCTTCTTCCAGCGCCAATAACGACCCTGCTTTAACGAATAACGGTATGATTGATAAAGGAGCGTTGATCATGAACTGTTGCCCTCCACGGCATACTTGATCATCCCAAAATGAATACCAGGTCCCTGGTGGCAACGTGACCTGCCGACTGCGATCATTTTTATACAGGATAGGCGCAACGAGCAATGCATCACCTGCCAAAAACTCATCCTGGATATCCAGCAAGTCCTGATTCGAAGGATTTTCCCAAAATACTGGGCGTAATATTGGTATTCCAGTTTGTGAAGCATCCCAAGATAGTGTGTACCAGTAAGCAAGCAGTTTATAACGTAATTTCAGGAAATTACGGACAATGCTGGTGGTGGGCTCGCCATAAACCCAGGGTTCACGACGGTTAGTACCGATCGCTGAATGCGTGCGGAAAAATGGAAAGAATGCCGCCATCTGAAACCAGCGTAAATATAATTCTGCATCCGGATTGCCTCCAAAACCACCAATGTCAACACCTGAGAAGCTGTGTCCTGATAAACCCAGGCCCAGTATCATCGGGATAGTTTGCCTTAGTGCTTCCCATGATGACTCGATATCTGCAGTCCAATTCCAGGCATAACTTTGCGAGCCTGCCCAACCCGATCTCGATAATATCCAGGGTCTTTTCTCTGGAGAATGCTTGCTCAGGGCTTCATAGCCGGCCATATTCATCAGTAAGCCATACAGATTATGAGCTTCGTGGTGATCACCACCCTGGCCCTCCATGTTATGTTGTGTGGGAAATGGTAATGTTTTGTCACCCCATGCCGCAAATGAAGACGGCTCATTCATATCATGCCAGATTCCCGACACCCCTTCGTCTATTAGTTTTCGATATTGCTCCCCCCACCAATTACGAGCTTCCGGTTTCGAAAAATCCGGGAAAACACTCCACCCCGGCCATGATACACCCTGTAAAATTTCCCCGTCTGGCAATTTGCAGTAGGCATCTTTCGATAACCCGTCCTGATAGATAGCGTATTCACCATCCACTTTCACTGTTGGGTCGACAATGGTAATGATTTTTATCCCTTTCTGTGCGAGATAATCTGCGAGCCCTTTTAGCGATGGAAATCGATGGGGATCGGTGGTGAAGACTTTGAATCGGTTCATGTGATCGATATCCAGGTGAATAACGCTGAGCGGAAGATCATGAACTTCAAAACCATTTACAACATTTTTAATTTCAGCTTCATCACGATATCCCCACCGGCTCTGGTGATACCCCAGTGCCCAGCGCGGTGGCATGAAAGGCTTGCCCACAAGCTCTGCCATCTGAGAGTATATTTCTTCAAGTGATCCAAAAATTAAATAGTAGCGCAGAATTCCCCCCGCGAATTGTGCTCTAAGATTTTCGCCAATATGAAATTCTGCCCGGTAAGAGTTTTCAAAATATACCAGTTGTGCGCCTTGGTTAGAGATACTCAAATATATGGGTGTACCGATATATAAAGGATCTGCGCCGTGTGAATAATTTCCTCCAGGATCGGTATTCCATGAGCTGTATTCACCAGGCCGCAAGTTGAGCTCACCCGCTCGTTCTCCCAATCCATAAATATGCTCGCCAGCGTTAAGCTCGGTAGACAGCATCCATTTACTACCATTCCTGGTAGGAGGCAGGTCCACTCTCAAGGTTTTTCCATCGAGTTGATTCACACGGATCAGGCCATGCTCTTCGATGATCACCTGTAGCTTTCCATATGTTAATGAATGGTATGTTCCATTAACTTCATGCTTAGGTGTTCCATTGAACCATTCAGTTCTGGTTATAGTGTATGGAACCGGCGGTTTACCTGGCTCCCACGATATCATCAACATATTGGCGGTTAGAAATTTCACTTCTACGGCAGCCTGAATAAATGTGAGCTGAAATCCGCCCGGGATAGCCTTGCTTGCCGTGATGTTTCCTGGTGATATTTCACCTGTTGAGGTGAAGGCAGATGAAAAACCTCTTTCTGCTCTATCGCGCTGGATGGCATAGCGTAGCGCGCGGGAAATTCCTCCTGAACCGATTGATTTCACGACATAGATGATTTTTTGAATAAGCATTAGGAAAGCATTCCTCTGGGTAAAAGTATAGATGTGACAGACGTTATATGAAGAGAATTAGATGGTCATTCTCGCAATGATAATATTAGATGTGATTATAATAGATGCAGTTTAGTATTTTGGAGCTTGTACATGAACAGTATCGATAAAGATCTAGAAAGAGTGTTAGTTTCCACTGATCAAATACAAATGAGGGTGAAGGAATTAGCCGATAAGATATCGTCCGATTATGCTGAGGTAGGCCAGATTTACCTGATCGGGATATTGAAAGGTGCATTTATCTTTTTGGCTGATTTATGCCGCCAACTCACCATTCCACACGTGGTTGATTTTATGGCAGTTTCAAGCTACGGAAAGACAGCCAACACCGGCGCAGTGCGTTTGATTATGGATTTACGCGAGCCTATTGATGGACAGCATGCTATTATCGTAGAAGATATCGCCGACAGTGGAAAAACGCTGAAATATTTATACCAGGTACTACAATGGCATAATCCTGCTTCATTAAAAACCTGTGTTCTTCTTCGCAAGAATAAAGATACATTGGGTATCCCTATCGATTACCTGGGTTTTGATATCCCTGATGCCTGGGTGGTGGGATATGGGCTGGATTACGCCGATCGTTACCGCACATTGCCTTATATCGCTGAGCTCAAACCTGATGTCTATAGCTAATTATATTTCTAAATCATGGGGGGTATCTAATTAAAAATAAAGCCTGGAGCATTGCATTCACCTCCAGGTTTATTTTGTACTTATCGTGCGGTCTCGACGGGATTCGAACCCGCGATCTCGGCCTTGACAGGGCCGCATGTTTGGCCGCTACACCACGAGACCTTGCGGCGGTATATTACTATACAATGCGAACAGCGTCAAGTGGAGATATTTGTCAGACAAGTTAATCAGTTTTACTCATTGACTGAGATGAATATCGATTGATGTAATTACAGATAGATTAATGGTAACGAGAGACATTGGATAGGGTAGGTAGTGGCCGGCAGCATAATCATAATTCGGATCTTCTGCGCTCAACATTTGGTCTTTACTGTCACTAAAAGTATTCACTGTCAATGGAATATTGGCTCCTATCGTAACCGTTTCACCGCCCCTTAATCCCCAGGTATAACTGAAAAGCGTCGCAATTTGTGTATATAAATCACCCCAACCAGGCGAAAAACGTACCCACGGATCAACTGCCAACGGGATGTAAGTGTAAAATTGTTCCACCTCAGACTTTTGAATCGTGATGCTGGTGTGATTCTCAAACAAATGAATGGCCTTAATCATCGTTCCCTCTGCGTTTAACAGGTTTATTGCGCCAGGTTTAACATCGGTCTGATACGCATTCCAGCTTGTAAAAGAATCCTGGAAAGCTCCTAGAATTTGCCTGTTATCAGCTCTGACACCAAGATCTGGATTCCATTCTGATGGATCGCTGATTCCCAGCATGAATTCCCAGGTTGGACCTATGATTTGGTGAATTCCTTCGTCGTCCCTGGAAAACATAAACGGAACATAGCCACCTTGCGGTTCAACAACCATAAAAATCTTTTCATTGGCCAGGAGACATTCATTGACTCCATCGTAATCGAGGTCGGTTTCGCAGGTCTCAATTACATATGGTTTGTCTGCCCATTCCGCAGCCGCAATAATTTCTCCCACTTGACCCAAATAGGCAGCGCTCAGCGAGTAGATTGCCGGGTTTTCAGGTTGAGTGATCAGGTTAAATACTTCGGAAGCCAGGTCAGTAATATTATTACGGGGTAATAATTCAATCGCCTGAGCAATTTTTAATTGGTTGGTTGATTGCTGTGTATGCAAATATGGTTGTGAGGAAATTGATGCGATAATCGATTTAGGAAGCAAGTAAGATTGTCCCAAGTTACCCAAATCCTTGGCGGTTAAAATCTGTATCCAGGGGTGCTCGTATATATATTCGAAGAAATATCTACTAATCGACGGATTGCCTAAGAACGAGGCTCTGAAATCACCACCGATAGTCAATGGTTTCACAGGCGGGGAAGTAGCAGATGATATGAGTAGTTTTTTACAGGAAATGGGGATCTGGTTAAATAGAAAGTCGTGCATGGATAGATCGATAAAATCGCAATCGTTTTCTTCTTTTGTGGGTTGCGCATAGTCATTACCACCATTATAAAACAGCTTACTATCTTTATCAATCATTCTTTTCAACAATAAACTATTCTTGTAATTTTCTTCATCAACCAGCCAATTATTAACAATCTCATTTCCACTACGTTGATCATTATCCAATACCGGAAATATTAATAAACCTCGTTCGATTAATGATTTCATTCGTGGCATCTGCTCAATATAATCAAGTGCCGATAAATCTTGTGGAGTGAGTGGATCCAGGATAAAAAGTGTTGCTTCTGTCTGATCCATTGCCTCGATCAGGTACTGCAATCCATGGCGGCTGCTCATCGGCCCAGAATGTGCGCCAGCCCATGAGCGTAAAGTCTCGGCTGGAGAAGCAGCTGAAAATGTATTCCAAAACTCAAATAGGACTTGCGCTCTAGGTGGGGGAGGGGTGTCAATACCCACCGGAGCAATCTGATCAATAATCTGCCCTGTTTCTCTAGAAGTTGTAAAAACTTGAATATTCGTATGGCCTAGGTAAACCGGCAGGAAAGTCCTGGGTAGGCTGATGATCATCCTATCCTGAGCTTGGTCAATCATTATAAAGGTCTCGATACCATCCACTGGCAAATTATGAGAATTTAAAATTGAAAAAGCTATCGTACCTGAAATTCCAATAAGAAAATCCCAATCTATATCACTCAAAATATGGTGACTATCTCTTGTTTCAATGAGGGATATCCCACCAAAATTAGTATCCAACGCGATAGATATGTCACTGCCGAAGTAATCATCCATGGATAGAAAATCTATCCGTATTTGGAAGGATTGCCCAACAAACCTGGTGTAAATAGCGATCAAATCCTGATCGGGTTCTTGGGTATCGCTCGGGTCCAAAGCCCGTAAATCAGCGTATTTCCAATTTAATAAACCATCACTCCTAAGGCCTGCTGAATTAGTAGAACACCCAAATAAAAATATGGGAAAAACAATGATAATAACTAATTTCGCAAGGCTACGGTTATCCGGCAGCATATTTATTAATCTAATATTGGTATAAGTATGACAATAATCATCCAATATTAATCAACGGCATAAATTAGAGGTAAAAAAAACGATAAAATTTTAAAATTAGATGTAGAATTAATAATAATACATTCGGTTTATTTTGGGCCATCGAGAAAGGACATAAACCATGAAACGCAGGATTTCCATTTTCATCACAGTAGTTGCGTTATTTGTTATCATATTTCCAGCTTCATTTGCGAGTGCTTCTTCGCAATTAACACCATATTTTTATATCACCGAGGTGGTGACAGATAAAACCGTCACCATCAAGACTTATAATTTCCCCGCTGATGACTCATTTCAGGTCACCATGGGGGCGTATGGAACATTAGGCATCGGGGGAGTCGTCGTCGGTACCACAGATAGTGGCAGTGGAGGTACATTCACAGCTACCTATGATATCCCGTCCTCACTGGCCGGTTCATTGAGGATAGCCATACGGCTGCAAAACCCCACCAGCGGTTACTTTGCTTATAATTGGTTCTGGAATAATACTACCACAGTACCTTCCACAACGCCCATCCCAGGGTATAGTGGCTTCCCCACATTTTCGATCATTGGTGTGGTTAAGAATGAGTCAGTCACAATACTGACCCATAATATGCCCCCTGACGATACCTTTTCTGTGACGATGGGAAAGTATGGCACGCGTGGTGTTGGCGGAATTGCCGTTGGAACCACCGAATCGGGTGAGGGTGGCTCTTTCGAGGTCACCTACTCAATCCCATCCGACCTAGCAGACATGGAGCGTATTGCCATCCGCCTGCAAAGCCCCACCACTGGGTACTTTGCCTACAACTGGTTCTGGAATTTTACCGCCACGGTGACGCCAACAGTTTCACCAACATCCACCGCAACTCCAACAACCACACCTACCACCACACCCACACCTACCACCACACCCACGCCTACACCAACCCCAACTGCCACCCCAACACCATCCGGATACCAGGGTTTTCCAACCTTTAGCATTTCTGCAGTAGTAAAGGATGAGACGGTAACCATCGCTGGCGTAAACTTTCCCCCCGATGATACTTTCTCCGTTCTGATGGGTAAATATGGCACCTATGGCATCGGGGGAACTGTGGTGGGCACCACCGACACAGGAGCAGGGGGTGCGTTAACTGCCACTTATTCGATCCCTGACTCCTTGGCAGGCCAAACCCGCATCGCCATCCGGTTGCAGAGCCCCACCAGTGGTTACTTCGCCTATAACTGGTTTTGGAATACAACTGCCAACGTGCCATAATCATAGCTTGTTTACAAGAACACTAAGACCATGCCCATGGAGAACATCCATGGGCATGGTCTCGATATTTATATAAGGTTTAGCTTATATACATTAACCCGGTTTCCGATATATCACGGCGAGAGTCATATCATCTGATAAATCCACGCCCTTGATAAATTCATTCACCGATTGTTCAATTTGTGTCACCAGGCCTTTGGATGATATAAACTCGTAATCTTCCAGAATTTGATACAACCTGTCTACACCGAACATTTCCTCGCTGGCAGAGAATGCCTCAGTGACGCCATCCGTATATAGTAATAGCCAATCCCCAGACTGCAAAGAGACCTCACGTTCATCAACCAGGATATCCTCAAATATGCCCAGGGCGATGCTTGTGCGAGTAAGCTCTTCCTTTCCGGAACCATCTATATGCCTGACTATGGGGGGGTTATGACCCGCATTTGCATAAACGACATCCCCTGAGGAAAGTGTGATTACCGCGTAGAAAACTGTCACGAACATACCATGTTTTGCATCCGGGATAAGTAATGTATTCACCTGTTTCAGCACTTCTGAAGGTGAAAATTCCCCTTTCGCTGCAGCCCTGATAAGCGTACGTATCAAGGTCATGAAAAGTGCTGCCGGCATGCCTTTATCTGCCACATCAGCCATGACAAACCCTATGTGTTCGTCATCAATTTGCAGGATATCGTAAAAATCTCCACCCACCTGTCGTGCCGGCTGCCAGCTCGCAGCGATATCCCAGGCCGGAAAATCTGGCAGCTTTTCAGGAAGAAAGGTTGTCTGTATCTCCCTGGCCAGCTGAAGCTCCCTCTCCATCGTTTCACTTTTTACCGCTTCTTGCTGTAAAAGCTCATTTTTGATGGCTATCGCAGCTTGCTGTGAGATGCCCCTGACGATTTCAATGCGCTTCTCGCGTATATGAAGCGAGGGTGAACCTTTTATTGGGTCCTCTTCTTCAACGAGCATCACTCCCAGCAACTCACCCTTTATCGATAAAGGAAATCCAACCAGCAGACGCTCGTGGTTGATCAGTGATTGGGCATCAAGCGTTATGGAGGCTTCTCCATCTGGATCACTTGAGTTGCCCGCAACCACATAGGAATCATTACTGGTGATTACATTCCAGATCAGTGGAGAATCATCCCTGCCAAGCGGATGATACATGATTTGGTTTTGCTTCAGTATAGCCTCAATGAAAGGGAATTTGCTGGCGTTAAACACCTGCCCGACATTACCGATATCAGTTTTTGAAATCCCAAACGATTCTGATTGCTGAAATACTTGGGCCTTGTTATCCCATAAATAAACGATACATCTCTTTACTCCAACCAGGATAGGGGTGATTCTGACGATCGAAGCTAAAATCTCATCAAGCTGCGTAAGGCTCACGATAGCCTGTGCCACCTGTAATAGAGCAACTGAGATATAAGCTTCTTCTTCCTGAGACTTGATTAACTGGAGGTTCTCAAGCGTTATCGCTGTTTGCCTGGCAGCACCCTGGATCAACGTATATTTCTCATCCCAAATATCTTGAGAAGAATCTTTTTTCAGGGTTGAATTGGTGAAATCGACCAGGATCGCACCATCAAGCCCACCTTGACCAATCATGGGAAATAAAATGAGCAGGTCACGGTCAAAATCACGGTCAGCGAATAGCTGAGATACCATGTCATCGGGCAATAGCTTATCATCCGTAGGTTCAACTCACAAGTGCAACTTTGATGGTCAAAAGAGGTAAGCTGCGGTAGGATAAGCCTCTAAAGACCGCCAAGTCAAAGGAGTGCTTATGAGCTACACACAGCTTACCCAGGAACAACGATACCAGATTTATGCCTTGTTGAAAATGGAACATAGCCAAAAAGAGATTGCCAGAGTGATCGGTACCCATAAATCCACCATCAGCCGGGAGCTGCATCGTAATTGTGGCCAGCGAGGTTATAGGCCCAAACAAGCGCAATATTTGGCTATCAGCCGACGATACCATGGGCGGGTGCGGATCAAGCCTGAAGCTTGGGAGATGATTGAAGACAAGTTGCGACTGGATTGGAGCCCAGAGCAGATTTCGGGTTGGTTGAGCAGAACTCAACCCTTTTCTGTCAGTCATGAATGGATCTATCAATATATCTTGAAGGACAGACGCATGGGAGGTCATTTGTATGAGCATTTGCGCTGTAAAAAGAAACGTCACAAACGTTATGGTGGAGATGATCGTCGTGGCCAATTGCCCAACCGGGTGAGCATTGAGAAACGACCTGAAATTGTTGAGCAGCGTCAAAGGATCGGGGACTGGGAAGTCGATACCATGATTGGTAAAAGGCATCACCAGGCGATTGTTACCTTGACGGAGCGTAAATCTCGTTTTGCCTTGCTGCGGAAAGTAGAGCAACGAACTGCTGACCAGGTAAGCAGGGCGATGATTGACTTGCTCAAGCCAGTTTCGGATCGCGTATATACGATCACCTCTGATAATGGTAAGGAATTTGCGGAACATGAGGAGATTGCTAAAGAATTGAAGGTAGATTTCTTTTTTGCTCATCCTTATGCTGCCTGGGAGAGAGGCTCGAATGAAAACATGAATGGTTTGATCCGCCAATATATTCCCAAGAAATCTGATTTTACGTCTATAGGTGAAACAGAAGTAGAATTAGTCATGGATCGATTGAATAATAGGCCGAGAAAGTGCCTCGGTTTTATGTCACCTTTAGAGAAATTTTTTGATCTTTCTGTTGCACTTCAGAGTTGAATCCAGGT
>Ga0172364_10000502_pt1 | contig 27841 bp, 24 predicted proteins | sample LakKivSesite10cm_FD_114545 | JGI IMG/M metagenome (GOLD analysis project Ga0172364, IMG submission 114545) | Sediment microbial communities from Lake Kivu, Rwanda - Sediment site 10cm | ecosystem: Environmental > Aquatic > Freshwater > Lake > Sediment | place: Rwanda: Western Province, Lake... | reverse complement strand
GCTTGTGAGTAAAGAGGTCCATGACCAGCCATCAGTTCTCTTTCTAATCGTTGGGCTAATTCTTCCTCGATTGCTGCCCCAATCATTCTTTGCTTACACGGAGTGTCTGCCGTCGCTACCAGCTTTCCCCATTTTCTACTCATATCTTCAGCGACTCTGGTTGTTAACTTGTTGTCATCTATATCCCTACCTAAGGAAATTGCTTCCCAAACCCCTGGAATATTTACTATTTCTTTAAAGAAGTTAATTGGGGAATTACCGGGAATAGTTATCGGCAGGGGAGTAGCTCTTAGAAGTTCAGGATCATTGATTTCTGCCAAAGAAACTCCAGAAGAATAAGGAAGAAGTTTTTTTGCCATCTCAACACATTCTTGCGGCGAATGGTTGCTACAAAGAAACCGACCGAAGATATAAATTTCCTTATTTACTTCAATGATTTGATACCAGTTAATTCTTGATTCAGGATAGACTCCAGAAAGAGAAGGACTGATCCAAACCATTGAAAACTTAGGATTAAAGTCAATATAACGACGCATTGATTCTAAAATTTCCTCAGTATTTAAGGGAGAAGTTGTCCAAATTTGTATTGACGGTTTGGTTTCCTTTGCCCATTCATAAATCCTACCGGTGGCAATATTTTCAGAAGAAAAATCATCTTCTTCGATTAATTTGGCAAATTCTGATAATTTATTAGGACGAGTGGTAATCCTTTCGGCAAAAGGGGCTTTATTACATTCTGTCCCTAAGGTGGCCAATCCTGAAGCAGTTTCGCTTATTGTTTGAGAAAGGGATTTTTCTTCACCATGGCGATCTTTTCGTAAGTTCTCAAGGCTAAAAGCATATGTAGTAATTTCGTGGGTTGGCGGCATTTTTTCTCCTGCTCGGGATTTCCCCCTTCGCCCTTCGATTTCACTCAGGGCTTCGGAAGGACTGATCGGTTGCGTAGCGTTCGGACTTATCAACCAGCTCAAATATTATTTATGCTGAGCTTGTCGAATCACCGCTGCGGCACAGTTCCGGATTTACACCAGATTTCCTTTTCGCAACCTTAAAATATTTCCTCCACAATACCTTCAAAATCAAGATTTGTCAAGAACACTTGTTCAAAGGAAAATCAAGTGGATGGATATTTTATTTAATAACGAGTCGGTGGTTTTATGGGAGTAATCGTTGGTTTACGATAGACCGTAGGAGTAAGCCTACGATAAACAGTAGGGGTAGGGGTAGCAGAAGAACAAGGAATAGTGAAAACAAAATTCTGCTGACATTCTACTACGCCACCACCCCATCCTCGCCAATCAGGCCTGAAATAAGGTTTGACATCATAAGAATACTTTACTCCACAGGTAATATTAGTATCAAGGTAACTGTTGGTTATTGTATTCGCTATGCGAACATCATTCCGATAGACCCAGTAACTGTAAGCCAGGTAAATTCCATTCCAACTAAGAGATATACCTTTTTTTGAGGAAGTTGATAAAGGAAACGCTTTAATGGATGGACATTTTGAAGCCGCTCTTCCCGAGAATACCTGTTTCTTTCCCATTAACACCACGCCTGCGACAGTGGCAACCATTAAAAGAGCAATCACCCCTAAACTTAAAAATTTTTTGGCTGGAAGAGTGATTCTTTTCTGAGTTCGTTTTGTAGACTTAGCCATTCAAATTCATAAAAACCAAAATTAAAAGTACTAAAGTCAATATAAAAAAGCCAAAAATATTTGTCAAGCATGAATTTTATTATAAGATATATTTAGTTATGAACATAACTCTCCTTGATTATTAAACTTTTGGGTATAATTTAGATATGAGAACAGGGATCACTAATTTACCTTTACATGGAGGAAATGCTCCTAAATGGCTTTTTGAGAGAATGAAAAGATTGGGGGGAGAAATTGTAACGGCTATTATTTTTGAATTTGGGACAGCTACTTTTCTTAAGAAAATCGCTGATCCTGTCTGGTTTCAAGCTTTAGGTTGTGTTCTGGGCTTTGACTGGCATTCTTCAGGATTGACAACTACTACTTGTGGAGCTTTAAAAGAAGGAATTAAGGGCAGAGAAAAATCTTTGGGGCTCTTTATTTGTGGTGGAAAAGGAGCCACTTCAAGAAAAACACCGGAACAAATTGAAAATTATTCTTTAATTACTGGCACTAACCCCAAATCTTTAGTTTACTCATCAAAAATGGCAGCTAAAGTTGATTCAGCCGCTTTACAAGACGGTTTTCAGCTTTACCACCATGTTTTTTTCTTTGATAAAAATGGTCATTGGGCCGTTGTTCAACAAGGAATGAATACTTCAGCACGAACGGCCAGAAGATACCATTGGCTTTCCGATAACGTGGCTGATTTTGTTTGCGAACCACATAGTGGCATTATTTCTGATCCGCCAGCTGGCGGACCAAAAATTACTTTGAATATGATTGCTAAAGAAAGTGGGAAGGCGAGAGAAACTTCCACTTTAATTTCTCAAGAAAGACCGGAAAAAACCTTAAAATTAGTTGAGGAAATTAAAACTTTAAATATGCCACTTAAACATCCACTTCGAATAGTCGACTTGAATCCAAAATCTTTAGAAAAAGTTTTACTTTCTACCTATGAAAAACAACCTCGAAATTTTGAACAACTTTTAGGAATAAAGGGAGTTGGTCCAAAGACCATTAGGTCATTAGCTTTAATTTCCGAAATTGTTTATAAATCACCGGCTTCAATTTCCGACCCAGTCACTTACTCCTGGGCCCATGGCGGCAAAGACGGTTATCCCTATCCCGTCAACCGACCAGTCTATGACCAATCAATCGAAATTCTTAAAACTGCTATTAATAAGGCGAAGATTGGGAGCAGAGAGAAAATCGAAGCGATCAGACAACTGTCTTTTTTTCGTTTTAATTTTTAAAAGGTTTATCCTGAGCTCGCCGAAGGACAAAGATTGGCCAAAGGGAAAAGATGGAAGCAATTAGGAAACTATCATTTTTCTTTTCATAAAGTTTACCCCGAGCACCACTTCTTTTTTGACACGCTACGCCACAATAGCGGAACTTTAACTTCATACCAAAATCAAATTCTTTCCTGGAATAACAACGGCCGTTGGTCATTCAGGAAAATTTGAAGGTAGAAATGACACACAATCACGCGATAGCAGAAAAGAAAAATGATAAAATAATATTATGACTGAAAACATGGAACCCCAAGAGAGAATAAGCACATTAGACTGGGATGGTTCGCCTAATTTTAGGTTGATTACACAGGCGATCCGGCAGGTTGAACCTCTGCCAGAGACAAAGAGTATATTACTCGAAAAAACTGTTGGAAAAGTATCTGAAATGATTAAGTTTGGAAACTTACAAGATCTAAGGGGGGCCGTTGAATTACTTCAAGTATTAGAAGCGAAAGAAGAGAGCGGAAAGAGAATAGTTGAAGATATAAATGAAATACTTTCGGAAGTACTACCGAGAATAAGAATAGGCTTATTAGGAAATATTGCTTCTCTTCTTGGGGATGAAATAGAGATCAGGTCGGCCGTAGAAAAATACCTGATAAACAGTGGATTTAAACCCGAAGAGTTTACCCCAGAAAGGGTAGGAAAAATTTGTGATTATCGCTTTATTCTTACCCTTTTAAAAGAAAAAGGAATTGATCGAGTATCTTCTCTTGCGGATTTAATTGAAGCAATAACCCTCGAAGGAAAAATTTATCGTTTTAAAAAAGCCGGTCTGCTTGATCTCTTACCGAAAAATTACAGAGAACTTGATTCGTCGGAACAAGACCAAATTGACGGATTGTTTCGAAAAGTATTAGAGAGAGTCTCCGGCAAGTTAAATCAAACCCAGAAAGATGGTCTTTCGCTTGTAAGTACCCTCATTACAAAGAATAAATTATCCTATCATGTTTTACCTGGAAACATAGAACCAAAATTTACATTGGCAATCATCGATTCTGCCACAGGGCAACCTTTCGTATTTACTCCTGAAGAACTTGAAGCAATTAGACAGATGGCAAACTTACTGAATACCAAAGCAGTGAGATTTAATAAAAAAACAAATCAATTTGAAGACATTGGGCCTTCTCCCTGAACCACCGATTTTTATAAGATTCCTGTACAAATATCATAAAATTAATCTATGGTGGTCGTAAACTTATCCTTGTGAAGACGGATTAACCTCTTACTCTGTTTTCTAAGGGGTAGTAACCTTCATCATTTTTCTGTTTTTGTATATAAACCGAAAACCGCTAAAACCGCCGCCACTAAAAGCCATTGGGTTGAGGCTAACCAAAAGTCAGCCACCACAAATCCCCAACCAGCCAAAACCACAGCCAAAAGAGCAAACCAGATTAAGGCCTTAGAAATTAACTGCCAATCTTTTTTCTTTAATCTCACTTTCTTCACCTCCTTTTCTTATTATCATAACATAATCATTTCCTGAACAATTTGACACCTAATTATTCTTTCCTGGATTAACAACGGCCGTTGGTCTGCGAGGAAGGAATGAAGCTAAAAAAATAATTTTTTACTTTCTCAACTTATTCCAAAGAAAGGCAAAAAGCCAACCAAATAAGTAGCCAAAAATAAAGACTACTACCACTAAAGTCACGGCGGTGACTAAGTTAAATGGTTCAACCACAAAAGGATTGCTTAAAAAATGTAATCCATAAATCCAATCTAAAAAAGCTTGGGCTAAACCAGTAGCAACCAGCAAAGACCAAAGGGCATGAAATAAAGCCATAAAACACCCCACCAAAAGACCAACTTGATTTTTATTTAATTCTTTTTTCATTTTTCTTTTTTAAATTTTAATTTGTAATCTCACCCCCTTTCAAATTTCACCTTTCCCTGTCCTTTTTAAGTATGACCCAGCCACCAAATAAATCAAGTAAGGCAAAACCTAAAAGCACTTCGGTAAGCTCGGTATAAAGTTGAACAAAATTCTAATTTCTATTCTTCTCTTTTAGGAATATAAGGATAATAAAAGAGCTCTCCGCATTCACAACACCTATATTGCGAACGCTTTAGAGAACCTACACTATATGAGAATCCTGCCTTCCTTAAATTACTACTACCACATTTGGGGCATTTTATCTCACCCATTTTTAAACACCTCCTTTCAACAAAAAAGACACAGTTATAAACTGTGCCTTCTAAATTCGCACCTAATGCCAGTCTTTTTATCTGGTAATAAAGTTATATCAAAATTCTAAAAATAAATCAAGGTCTAACTTAATTTTTAAACTGAAGAAAAAAAATAAAAGCGGAAATAATTAAAACTCAAAACTACTTGGATTTTGGTTCTGGGGTAGGTTACATAGATTTCTTAATCTCCTCCCGAACAATCTTTAGGACAGTTATCTTTAGTTTCGCCTAAGTTTGGTTCACAAAGGCTGTTGCCACAGATACCTTTTTCCCCTTGTTGAAATTCGCCACCCATTGAGGGTTCACTTTCTTGAAGATTAATTTTTGATTTTGTTTTATTAAAAACAATTGCCCAAATGGTTAAGGCAGAAAAAATTGCCATAAAAATTAAAATTAAGACCACGATCTTCCGGTTAATTTTCAGTAATTTTTCTGGTGGCCTTTTTAAAAGATTAAATCTTATTATTGCCAGATAAATCCCCAGCGCCAAGACCGAACCTAAAACACCAAAACCAAAAATCATTCCCGGTAGTTTCATAGGTTTACTAATTTCACCTTGACCACAATCTTCCGCACAAGTTTTGATCTCCTGAGCTTCACATTTACCATCGCCACAAGTTGCTCCCTGGCCACCTGATAAACCACCTCCAGCATTCAATTGCTCCATCGGCGTTGGCTCAATAATTTTCTCGCAAGTATACACTTTGTCTTTATTAGGCGAAACAATTTCTTCAAAAAAGTAAGGTGAACCGCCGGTTCCTGCGGCAATATATTTTCCGTTGGCCGAAACATCAATTTCCTCTACAAATTCTTCAAAGGAAACTTCCGATTGCTTTTGTGAAGTAACTTCTAATAAATGAACTTTATAATCCGTTCCACCCACGGCAATCAAGCTGCCATCATCGGCCATATCAAAAGCGGCGGTGGTAGCGTTGATTTTCCATTTACTTAAAGGTTGGCCACCATTTTTATTAAACAAATAAACATCGCCCACCATGTTTGCCACCGCAATAAACTCTCCATCAGGAGTGATAGCCAAAGCACGGGAAGAACGATGGAGCGAATCATCATATTGCCAAAGTGGTTGACTGGAATCTTTGGAAAAAAGAGCCACTAACTTTGACTTTGGCCCCCCATCAGTATTAAAAGCGGCTATCTTCCCATCTGCGGTAATCTTTGCCCGAGAAATAGGTGAGTCGTAAGTTAACATCTCACTTTTGACCAGAGGATTATTAGAGTCTTTGGAAAAAATGTAGGCGCGCCGGTCAGGACAACCAGTAGAACCGGCCAGAAAACTGCCATCACCAGACAAGGTGACATCATGAAAGTTACCGGAAGCATGATATTGCCATAAAGGCTTCGAACTTTTAACATTCCATAAAAGTAATAAATTGGAATTAAGATTATCTTCAGAACCGGCGGTGGCTGCCGCTACGTATTGTCCGTCTTTGGAAATAGCCACATTATAGGCGTTACCAATCGGATATTGCCAGATTGGTTGATTTTTTGCTTTATCAAAAAGAAAAACACTATCTCCGGCTGAAGCAAAAATTTTTGTACCATCACCAGAGATGGCAATTCCGCCTTTAACATCGCCGCCAACCATACCACCACCGCCACCTATTAAAAATTCCCAAGTTGGTTGTTCCGGTTTAGTCGTATCAAAAAGGTAAATATGAAAGGAGGTCTTGGTGGCCAGCCATCGACCGTCATCTGATAAAGCGACTCCACCAACCCACTCTCGGCCAGTTGGATAACTTAAAATCTTCTTTTCAGTCTCTCGCTCAACAACACTAATTTCGTTATTTAAAAAATCAGCATCGAAAAGCACCGGTCCGTTTCCGGGGGAATCAATGATTCCTTCTCTGGTTTTCCCTAAACCATTTGAAGCCTCAAAAAAGAAGAAATTCGGTCCGATTTTATTAGGAACAAATTTATAGCTATATTTAACGCCATTTCTATAATCGTTATCATTATGGTTTTCTTTTTGAACATCTAACCATTTTCCGTTGAAATACATTCGAACATATTCTGGTGGCCGGCCTTCTTTATCTGAGTAATAGGTAAAATAGGTATATCTTTGACAAACCGGTCCCCACATTGGATAAACTCCGCCATTACTCAAAACCGGATCATCAGGAGTTTTAGGTAACTTAGGAAAAACTCTGGCTGGAGCACCAGAAGAATACTCTTTGGTTTCTGCATAAACAGGGGAAATTAGAAGCCACAAAAAAAGGATAATTATGGGCAGGAGTTTTTTCATTTGGATTTTGGGTACTTCTTTTCCAAAAATGCCAGCAATTTTCCCTTATCAATATCCCATCGGTTAAGATAAAAAATGTAAGCAATTTCCAAAAGACCTAAGGTGTTAATTAATAAAAGTAAAATAAACCAGAAAAGTTGGCGCTTATTAGCTGATTTCCATAAAGCCCAGGCTTTCCAGAAAAAAATCCAAGCATAAAAAGGAAGAGCAAAAAAAGGGTTAGAAAAAAGCTGAAGCAAATATTGGTTTAAATTGTTCATATTTTTATTTTACCACAAAATTTTTAGTGGGGACAAGCTAAAATGCACAGAAGATCAACTGAAGCTATCCTGCTTGGTTTCCAAATAATTGCTCTAATACTTCTGGAAAGGCTTCTGCAAGCATCCTTTCAGCAACTCCATCAGGAATATATTGTTTTGTTGGACTTATGTGGACAAAAAAGGTATGATATCGACCTTGTTCGTCCGGAGAACATTGAACCTGACATAGAGCATCTGGATGATCCTTATGAACAAAATTGATAATAATCACTCCTTTCCCGAACAGTGAAACAACCCATCTTCCTCTTTCGCCTTCCCGGAAATCTCTTTCAGGAACAGTTGCTTCTATAGCAACAACATCCTTCCATTGTCTTGGATTATATTCACCTAAATCTACTTCTTCTTTAGATGTCATAAGCAGATTGAATTTTAGCACATATTAGCAATCCAGGTTACTAATACAAAACAGGTTATCTTGCTAATTTCAAAACTGAATCAAGAGCGATGGGAAGTTCAAAAACGTTATCATCACCGGAAAAGTGCTTCATTCTATGCTCAATAATTGATTCTGCCTCTAACTTTTCTTTAAAAAGAGCGTTATTCTTAATAGATACCCAAGGATCATTGTCTGAGTGAATAGCCACAAATTTCCGGCAGTGTTTTTTTATTTCCTCCCAATTAACTGGAGTTGAAAAGAAACTTGAAAGTTCCCCTTTATAGCCTTTATATTCTAAATCGGTTCCAAATCCAGCTACTAAAACAATTCCCCCCACCTTTTGATTCTTATCTAAAGTTTCTAAATAACGCAAAATTGTAATGCAACCAAGGCTATGGCCGACAAAATAGCAGTTCTTATCTGGTTCCTCTACCACCTTAGAAAGATAAGGCACCCATTTTCCGATGGTTGGGGTCTTGGTCTCCGGCATGGCAGGGATAAAGACTTCAAAACCCCGCTTTTCAAGCTCCTTTCTAAGCCAAAGTCGCCAACCCTCATTAGGATATCCTCCCCAACCGTGAATTAAAAATGCTTTTTTCTTCATACACAGATTTTAACACAAAAATTTAATGGTCAAACCTAAAAATCGCCTTGATGTAAAATATTAACATGGATTACGAAGGCTTCCGAATTAAAATAAAACCATTCCTCTGGCAATTTTTACCTTGGCTTTCTTCTTACACCGCTCAGGCAATTTATCCAAATATTTATGTTTCCAAAAAGGTTTTTGAAAACTTAAAATCGAAAAATCCCAATCCTCGTTTTATTGCTATCTTGGAACATGAGATAAAACATCTCCAAAGACAAAAAGAGTTGGGTATTATCAAGTTTGGTATAAAATATTTATTTTCACCAAAATTTCGATTTCAAGAAGAGCTTTTGGCGATTAAAGAAGAAATGAGATATTTAAAAAGCAAAAAGCTTCTCTTTTCAATCGAAAGAGCCGCCAAATATTTATCTTCCTGGCTTTATTTTTGGATGATTCCTTATCAAAAAGCAAAAGAAGAGTTAGAAAAAATTTGACAAATTAGTTTCAAGGAGACTAAATTAAAATTGTGAAGAAAAACCTTTGGCTGCCAATCTTTTTGGGATTTTTGGCAAGTTTTGTTTATGGTTTAAGGAAAATTATTCCCGGCTCTGGCGATTTATACTTTCCTTACCTTTATTTAATTCCATTAATTTTAATAATTTCAGGAAAACTAAAAGTGGCGGAAATGGGCTTAAAAATTGGCCGACCGCTGGATGGACTATTTATTGCTTTTTTACTGCCAGTAATCTTGTTTTTAAGATACAGGTTCATGGGCAGAGTCTGGTTCCTAACCCCCGGCTGGCAAGCATTGGTTATCGGCTCAGTTGGTGAAGAGGTTTTCTTTCGCGGCTATCTTCAGGGCCAATTTGAAAAATATTCTGGCGCTAATTTTAGCTTAATTATTACTAATTTGTTTTTTATGCTGGTTCATGTGGTTAAAGGCTATTCTCTGGCGCCGGCATTAATGACTTTTATAATTGGAATTTATTTTAGTTATGGTCGTCATCCAAAAGGGGGAAATTCTTTACTTTGGAGTTCAATTGCTCACCCATTATACAATTTGGTAGCGATAACCGGACCTTTTGTCAGAAGATGAATTATGTCCTGTCTTTCTTCGCAAGAAACTCGTTTAACAATGATGCCAGAAAACGGGGTAAGTTTTAAAAGGGATTTTGAACCCCCATTTTTTAAGAAGTTTTTGCATTTGAAAAAAATCTATTTGTTTCTCGTTTACATCAAGTAGAAATGGTGTTTCTTCTCGTTTTATAAAATCTCTGAAAACTCCCAAACATTCCCTATTTACTAAAGATCCACCGGAATCAATAACCTTCTTCCAAGGTTCAACACCATTTCTCCAACCCACTTCATCCCAATAATTTCCCAAATGAATTGAAAACGCCAGCGGAGGCTCATCTCCGGACTTTTCTAAAAGAAGTTTAGGAGAAGCAAAATAGCCTTTTGGGGTTACCCCAACCACCAAAAGTCTTTCAACTTCCTCATCTTTGAAAAATAGAAGAAAAGCCCTTGTTTTTCCTTCTAATTCCACTTGGCTTACAGAAGTCTCTCTCTTCATTTGACGAGGAAAATCTTGAAGCAATTTCTCATATAAAGAAGGTAAATCAAGACTCCAATAATATTCGACTTGTTGGCCCTCAAAACCAAGCTGAAAAAATTTGGGTTCTTTTTCTACCATATTGGTTAGTAGGCAGGAGGATTTTATTTTAACACAAAGTGCATAAAGAAGAAAGAGTGTTGAATCGAAAAATCAGATTTACTGGCAAGTTTTGGTCCGGAAAAACTCCCATTCTTCACACTCCCGACCATCAGGAAGTATGCACCAGCCAAATTGCCCACCGCCGGTCGCGGTTTTTATTTCTAAATTACCTCCTTGTTCTTTACAATAAACCGAAGCCGGATTGGCAATTTGAGAATTTTTTCCACAACTTCCGGTTGGTTTTGGAGCCCGAGGATTACCATGTTTGACCCATTGATTATTTACACAAATCCAATCGTCTTCTGGACCGCCAAGCAAAAACCTTAATCCGAAAAGGATCCCAACAAGAAAAAATGCAAGAATAAAAATTAAAAAAACAAATTTTTTCATTTTAGTGCTATTCTTTTTCTTCGGGTTCACACTTTCCACCTTCTGGCACATGTTTTCCTCTCTCATCATGACAACAATTTATCTTCTTTTTTGGACCCTCACAATCACAACCACCTCCACAAGTTGGATCATTCTCGAAAACTTCAGGACAACGACTACACCATGGATTATCAAATGCTCCACATTCGCCGCTTGGTCCGCAAGCATAATAAACAATACATCCTTGATTTATTTTTATATTGGTACTGGAAAGACCATAGTTATATTGGCATTCAGGACCACAACCAGCTTGACAACCCACTTTTCTAATATCTGGATCTCGGGTGTTTTCCAAATTGGTCAGAATTTTAAACCATTGACTACATTCCTTATCTTGGACTTGATAGCCATAAGTAGTTTTTAGTAAAGGGTCACAAGGGAAATTGCCAAGATAGACCATACTTCCATTAAAGTTTTGGCCACAGTCAGGAAGATTCTTAGGAAAACAATTTTGATCAAAGTAATAATCGTATAAAGCCGTTTTTATTCTTTCCAAATCCATTTTTCTTTTGGCATCTTTAGCCTTTTTAAGATAATTTTTTCCTACCAAATAGGAAGCAGAGGTTAGTAAACCAATAAGAACAATTACCACTAACAACTCAATTAATGTCAGACCTTTAAAAATTTTTTTAATCTTTTTTCTTTCTGTAGGGTAAAGCATTCCACATATTATTATGGCTACTCCTTGTTAAAGATGTCAAAATTTGATTCTTTGAAGGATAAGGGTTAGAGCTGTTCACCATCTAAAGTGAGCAAAAGCCCTATTCGCTTCTGCCATGCGGTGAGTGTCTTCTTTTTTCTTAACTGCTCCGCCGGTGTTATTAAAGGCATCAAAAACCTCAGCGGAAAGTTTCTCAGCAAACGTATGATATTCTTTACTTGGCCTTGTTTGAGCTGCCTTAATCAACCAACGAATTGCCAATGATTCTCTTCTCTCACCCTTGACTGGTATAGGAACCTGATAGGCCGCCCCTCCCACTCTTCTTGGCCTCACTTCCATCTGGGGTTTAATGTTCTCTAAACCTTTGTTAAAGACCATCATAGGATCAAGTTTAGTTTTTTCTTTTATTAAATCAAAAGCTTGATAGACTTGTTTTTGGCTGACAGTTTTTTTCCCACTTCTCATTACCCGATTAATAAGCTTACTAACTAACTTGCTTTTAAAAATCGGGTCTTCAGGAATTTCTCTTTTTTTTATCAGACCAGATCTCGGCATAATATTTAAATTTATTGGCTTGCAGGTAAAGGAGTAGCTACCCCAGCCGCTTGGCTAACTCCGGGCGTAGTTGCCCCTGTTATTTTCGTTCCATACTTAGATCGACCCTTTTTCCGATTAACGACGCCGGTAGTATCATACTTTCCTCTGACAATGTGATATTTAATTCCTACTAAATCTTTAACCCTTCCTCCTCTAACCAAAACAATTGAATGCTCGGCCAGCTCATGACCAATTCCTGGAATATAAGCTGTAATTTCTTGTTTGTTTGAAAGTCTTACTTTGGCTACTTTTCTTAAACCAGAATTTGGTTTTTTAGGGGTTATTGTTTTCACTAAGGTCACTACCCCTCTTTTTTGGGGGCTTATTGTCTGGGTCATCTTTCCCTTGGGTGCATTAAAGGAACGACGAAGGGCAACTGATTTAACTTTTTTACTAATCTTCTTTCTACCCTTTCTGACTAATTGAGAAATTGTTGGCATGAGCGTATTTTATCACATTTTAAGCTTTAAGACGAGTTGAGGTTGAATAGGAACCAGTAGGAATTAATCTTCCTATAATGACATTTTCTTTCAATCCTTTCAAAAAATCCTCTTTGCCTTCCAAGGCTGCTTCAGCCAGAACATTAGTTGTTTCTTGGAAGGAAGCGGCCGAAAGCCATGAAGCCGTCTTTAAAGAGGCCTGAGTAATCCCTAAGATAACCTTCTGGGCGCTCGCTTTTTTCTCCTCTGGAATACCAGAATTTTCCTCATCAAAAATTGTCTCTTCTATAAGTTCTCCTGGTAAGAAAGATGTTCCTCCTTGAGTTTTAATTCTTACTTTTTCACTCATTTTCCTGATGATTACCTCGAAATGCCGATCGTTGATGGGAATTCCTTGGGATTCATAAACATTTTGAATCTCATTTACTAAATACATTTGGGCTTCTTGTAAACCTTTGACTTTTAAAATTTCATTAATGTCTAAGGAACCTGAAGCAACTTGGGTTCCTGCTAAAATTTCTTCCCCATTTTTAACCTTAAGGGTACTGGTTAAAGGAACCAGATACTCCCTGACTTCTCCCTTCTTTTTTCTTTCTTTCACTATTACCCTGTTTCCCAACGTTTCGGGTTTTATCTGCACTTTTCCAGAAATTTCCGCTAAAGGAGAAAAAACTTTAGGGATTCTCACCTCAAAAAGTTCAGTCACACGAGGAAGTCCTTGAGTCACATCCAAACCAACTATCCCTGCTTGATGCTTAGTCTTTAGAGTTAACTGGGTCCCAGGTTCCCCAATTGACTGAGCAGCAATCACTCCAACCGGAGTACCAATTTCCACCATTTTCCTTGTAGAAAAATCCCAACCATAACATTTAGCACAAATACCATCCTTAGAAATACAACTTAAAGGAGATCTCACCCAAACCGAGGAACTCCCCTTGGTATCAATGATTGCTACTTTTTCTTCGTCTAATTCCTCACCACGTTTAAAAATGATTTTTTTAGTCTTTGGATCAATAATGTCTTTCGCCAGAACCCTTCCTAAAATTCTTTTTAGAAAATGCTTTGCTCTCGAACCTTCTTTTAGAATTTCAATTCCCTTTGTGGTCCCACAATCTTCTTCCTTTATAATCGCTTCATGAGCCACATCTACCAACTTTCTCGTTAAGTAGCCAGCATCAGAGGTTTTTAAGGCAGTATCGGTTAAGCCTTTTCTTGAACCACGGGTGGTCGTCACGTATTCAAAAACGGATAGTCCTTCTCTAAAATTTGATTTGGTTGGTAATTCCACTACTCTTCCTAAAGGGTCTACTACTAAACCCCTCATCGCCGAAATTTGTTTGAGAGTATCTTTGGAAACTCTTCCTACTCCTGCCTCAACCACTAATCTAATCGGACTAGCAAGATTAAGATGTTCCCAGGTTCTTTCTGCTAAATTTTCGGTTGTTTCTAACCAAACCTCTTGAGTCAACCTTTTTTTCTCCTCTTGGGTAATTAGACCCTCCTTAAAATTCTTTTCAATCTCGGCAATTTTATTGTCTGCCTGGTTAATAATTTGGGACTTCTCAGGAATCACCTCACAGTCGCTAATAGCTAAAGATATTCCAGAAAGAGTGCCTGCCCAAAAACCTAAATCTTTAAGATCATCAATCATCTTAACAATTTCTTCCTTGGAGCAAATTTTAAAAGCTCGCTCAAAAATATTCTTGACAATACTTTGTTTTACTCCTTCGTTAATGAATCTTAAAGGCGGGACAATTACTTCATTAAAAAAGATTCTCCCGACGGTGGTCTCTAAAATCTTTCCCTCCCAAGGAACTTTGATTTTTTGTCTTAAGGCAATCTTTCCTGATTGATAGGCTAAAATTGCTTCCTTAAAATCCGCAAAGATTTTTTGACTCTCACCTAAGCTTTGATCTATGGAGGTAAGATAATAAATTCCTAAAGCCATTTCTTTAGAGGCAGGAACAGTAATTGGTGAACCATCAGCTGGTTTAAGTAAATTTTCCTTAGCGATCATTAAATCTACCGCTTCCTTTTTGGCAACTTCAGATAAAGGAAGATGGACTGCCATTTGATCCCCATCAAAATCTGCATTAAACCCAGAACAGATACAAGGATGAATCCTTATCGCGTCTCCCTCAATTAAAACTGGGAAAAAGGCTTGAATCCCTAGTTTATGAAGAGTGGGGGCTCGATTCAAAAGTATGGGGTGGTTTTTTGTGATCTCCTCAAGAATATCAAATATCTCTGGAGACCTTCGCTCTAACATATTTTTAGCACTCCTTACGTTAGGAGCTAAACCCTTAAGAATCATCTCTCTTAAAACAAATGGCTTGAACATTTCTAAGGCCATTTCTTTAGGTAAGCCCGCTTGATGAAGTCTTAACTCTGGCCCAACCACAATTACCGATCTTCCTGAATAATCAACTCTTTTCCCTAATAAATTTTGTCTAAATCTTCCTTGTTTACCTCTCAACATATCTGAAAGTGATCTTAGAACGATTTTCTTGACTCTCCTTTTTTCTCGAACTGATTTTGCCGAATCAATAAGGGCATCAACTGCTTCTTGAAGCATTCTTTTCTCATTTCTTAAAATAATTTCTGGTGCTCCTAAATCTATTAAATGCTTCAAGCGATTATTACGGTTAATCACTCGACGATAAAGATCGTTCAAATCACTTGTAGCAAATCTTCCTCCCGTAAGCTGAACCATCGGTCTTAAGTCTGGAGGGATCACTGGGATAATAGTTAAAATCATCCAGGCAGGATTAATGCCTGCTTCTACCATCTTTTCTACTAATCTTAATCTTTTCGTCGCCTTAATATGTCTTTGGCCGCTAGTCTTTTTAGCCTCTTCCCCAAGCTCTTTTTCCAATTTCTTCAAATCAATCTTTTTAATTATCTCCAATAAACTCTCCGCCCCCATTCCTACTTTTATAAAAAAATCAGCTTTTGCTTCTTTTAGTCTCAAATAATCGTCCTCGGTAATAACTGAACCAATCTTGAGGCTTCTGGCTTTCTCAAGCAAAAGATTAAAACCTCCTTTAAGTCTTTCTTCTTCTGAAATAGCATTATCTTTGATTGCTTGAATTCTTTGTCTTAAAGACAGTTTTATTTCTTCAATAGCTAAATTAAGTTGAATATTATTTTTAATTTTTTTTCTTAATTCTTTTTCTTCTTTGGTAAACTCTTTTTCTTCTTTTTCAGTTTCCTCTTCGGTTTCTTTTCTAAGATCCTCAAGCCGTTCTTTTAATCTTTGCTCAATTCTTCCTAAAGCCTCTTTTTTTTCTGATTCTTCAAGACCAACCACTACATATTGGGCAAAGTAAATTACAGATTCAAGGCTTTTTGGGGGAATATCTAAAAATAAAGATAATTTTGAGGGAACTCCTCTAAAATACCAAACATGGGCCACTGGACTGGCTAAACTAAGATGGCCCATTCTTTCCCTTCTTACCCGAGAAAGGGTTACTTCAACTCCACATTTATCACAAACAATCCCTCGATAGCGAACTCTTTTATATTTTCCGCAATAACATTCCCAATCTTTAGTAGGTCCGAAAATTCTCTCACAGAAAAGACCGTCTTTTTCCGGTTTTAAGGTCCGATAATTAATTGTTTCAGGTTTTGTTACCTCACCACAAGACCAAGATCTTATTTCTTCTGGTGAGGCCAATTTTATTTGTAATGATTTAAAATCGGTAATATTTTTCATCTTTAATTCACTCCTCCGGTGAAGATTGAACTTCTCCAGCAGTTGGGGACTCATTTATTATTATCGCCCCAGAGGCTTTAGCTAGTTCTTCACCCTCTTTTACCTCTATTTCTTCTGATTTTTTCTCAACAACTCCTTTCGGAATTATACTTAATCCTAAACTTTTAAGTTCACTCACTAACACATTAAAGGATTCGGGAACTGAAGATTGAGGAATATCTGTTCCTTTAACAATTGCTTCAAAAGCTTTGGCTCGACCAATAACATCATCACTCTTAGTAGTCAACATTTCCTGAAGAACATGAGCCGCCCGATGAGCTTCTAAGGCCCAAACCTCCATTTCTCCAAGACGCTGACCTCCCATTTGAGCCTTTCCTCCTAAAGGTTGTTGGGTAATCAAAGAGTATGGCCCGGTTGAACGAGCATGGGTTTTGTCTTCAACCATATGAATTAATTTCATAATGTACCCAATTCCTACTGTTACTTGTTGATCAAATGGCTCCCCTGTCTTTCCGTTATAAAGAATAACCTTTCCAGTTTGAGAAAAGCCAATCTTTTTAAATTCTTCTTTAATCCAATCCTCCGAGAATTTCTCGAAAACTGGAACGGTAAGTTTAAGATTTTGCTTCTCACAAATCCATCCAAGATGGGCTTCAAGTAATTGACCGAGGTTCATTCGTGCTAAAACTGAAAGGGGAGAAATAATAATATCCACCGGCGTGCCGTCCTCAAGATAGGGCATATCATAGGCAGGAACGATTTTGGAAATTACTCCCTTATTTCCATGTCTTCCTGCTAACTTGTCTCCCTCGGTAATTTTCCTTATTTGCGCCACTTTCACCTTAATAACCTTGTTTACCCCCGGTTCCAACTCATCCCCTTTTTCTCGATCTAAAATCAAAACATCAATGACTGTTCCTCGCTCACCATGAGGCATCCGCAGACTGGTATCTCTCACCTCACGTGCTTTTTCTCCAAATATTGCCTTTAATAATCTCTCTTCAGCGGAAAGCTCGGTTTCCCCTTTTGGGGCAATTTTCCCAACTAAAATGTCGTTTTGTTCAACCTTGGCGCCTATAACCACTATCCCATCTTCAGCCAAGTTAGCTAAATCCTGTTCTCCTACGTTAGGAATATCTCTGGTAAGCTCTTCTGGTCCCAATTTAGTATCCACAACCTGAGCTTCATATTCCTCAATAGAAATTGAAGTAAAAACGTCTTCCTTCACCAAACGATCAGAAATAATAATGGCATCCTCAAATCCCAATCCTTCAAAAGGACAATAAGCAATAATTAAATTTCTTCCTAAGGCCAATTCTCCATTTTCTGAAGCTGGTCCATCGGCAATTAAATCTCCCTCCTCTACTTTCTCTCCTATTTTGATCAAGGGTTTTTGAGAGTAGCAAGTCCCATAAGGAGCCGTCCTTTTAAATTTAGTAAGGAAATAAGTTTCTAAATTCCCCTCTGAAACAATATTTTCTTCAAGGAGTTGATCTTTCTTCACCTTCTGATCAAGTTTAACCACAATCTTTTCCGAATCAACATAAACGACTTTCCCTTTATGTTTGGCTCTAATAACCCTTCTCATTGTTTCTGGAACTATTTTTTCCATTCCTGTCTTAACTAAAGGAGCTTCCGGAAGAAGAAGAGGTACGGCTTGGCATTGCATATGAGTTGACATCAAAGCTCGATTTGGTTCATCATTAGCTAAAAAGGGGATTAAAGACGCGGAAATTCCTACCACCTGAGACTGATTAAGATCAATAAAAGAAACCTTTTCTACATCAGCTTCTGTAAATTCTCCTTTGTAGCGAACAGGAACCCATTTATTAAGAATATATCCATCTTTATCTATCTCCACCCCTGCATGAGTAATGTAATAATCTCTTTCATCATCAGCTTGAAGGTAAACCATCTCCTCCCTAACTCTCATTTTTGTCTGCCCATTCTTTTTAACCCTTTCTACTTTCCGATAGGGAGTCTCTAAAAAACCATACGCATTAACCTTGGTAAAAAGAGATAAATAAGTTACCAAGCCAATATTTGGGCCTTCAGGTGAACGAACTGGACAAATCCGGCCATATTGCGAAGCATTAATATCTCTTATTGAAAAGGAAGCTCTCTCCCGGGTAATTCCTCCTTGCCCCATAACCGAAACTCTTCTTAAATTATCAAGTTCAGATAGAGGATTTGTCTGATCAAGAATAGTCGAAAGCTGGTTCGAACGGAAAAATTCATTTATGGCGGAAATCAAGGGTCTGGCATTAATTAAACTGGCTGGTACAACCTTTTCCTCAGGAGATATCAGACTCATTCTTTCTTTAATCATTCTTTCTAATCTCAAAAGACCTACTCTGAAAGCATTTTGAGCCACCTGCTCACCAACACAGCGAAGACGACGGTTAGCTAAATGATCGATATCATCTACCTCTCCCTCTCCTTTTTGAAGCAAGATAAGATATTTAATCGTCGCCGCAATATCTTCCAAGCTCAAAACCCAATTCCTCTCAATATTAGGAAGATTAAGTTTTAATTTTTTATTGAGTTTATATCTTCCAACTTTTCCTAAATCATAACGACGGTGATTAGTAAAAAGGTCGGTAAAATAATTTTGGGCGTTTTCTAAAATTGCCGGCTCTCCTGGCCTCATCTTCCGATAGACTTCAATTAAAGCCTCTTCTTTGGTTTTTGTCGGGTCATGATTAATTGTCTTTTGAATAAAGTCCTCACTATCTTTTTCTACTTTGGAAAATTCTGAAAGTATTCCTTGGTCTTGAGTTAAACCCATCGCCCGTAAGATGGTGGTGGCGGCAAATTTTCTGCGGCGGTCAACCCTGGCAGAAATAATTCCATTTCGGGCAACAAAGAACTCCAACCAAGTTCCCCGAATTGGTCTTATTTCCGCCGTATAAAAGGTTTTTCCGGTAGCAGGATCAACTTCTCCAGTAAAAAAAACCCCAGGGGCCCGAACAATTTGGTTAACTATACATCTTTCCACTCCATTAATAATAAAAGTTCCCTCTTTAGTCATCTGGGGAAAGTCGGCCAAAAAAACTTCCTGGCTAACTTCCTTTCCGGTTTGTTTGTTAATCAATTTAACTTTGGCCTTAAGAGGGACATCATAGGTCAAACTTTTCTTTATTGCCTCTGTGGGAGTACAAGAAGCTTTATCAAGAGAATAAGAAGGAAACTCTAGGGCCCAGTTTTTTCCAGTAAAATCTTCAATTGGACTAATTTCTTTTAAACATTCTTCGATTCCTTCTTCCAAAAACCACTGCCATGATTCTTTTTGAATTGCGATAAGATCTAAAAAGGGAAGGCTAAAATTTTCCTTTTTTCTAAATATTCTTGGATTTTGTCCCTTCATTATTTAAAGTCAAAAAAACATCCGCCTCTTCTTTTGGCGAATGCAAAAGAAACGGAGATTCCCTCCGCCTTCAAATTCATCTTAATTTATATTGGGGAAATTTTACAAAAAAAATTCTCCTTTGTCAACAAGTATTTTCTTTTTCTTTCTTCTTTCACTTTAAATATTCTTCTATATTCTTAGTATGATCTTGGGCCGTCTTAGCAAAGTAGGTTTTTCCATCAGTGCCGGTTAAATAGAACCAATAAGGAGAAGGCTGGGGCTGCAGCACTGCTTCAATAGAAGAAAGACCCGGGTTGCAAATCGGAGAAGGGGGTAAACCTCGATAAAGATAAGTGTTATATAAAGAATCAACTCTTAAATCATTTTCTGTTAATTTTTTTAACCACCAATCACAATCTGCTCCTAACTTGCATTTTTGAGTTGCCAATCCATATTGAACCGTAGCATCTACTTGAAGCGGCCAATTTTTCTGCAATCGTTTAAGAAGGATATCGGCCACGATTGGTTTATCTTCCTGACTTTTAATTTCCCTTTCAATAAGGGAGGCTAAAATTAAAACACTTTCTTCGTCAATCCCCTGACTTAAGGCTTGTTTTTTAAGCGAATTGTCAAATTTTTTTTCAAAGTTATTTAAAAAGATTTTAATAATCTGTTGGATATTAGCATCTTTAGGAATCATGTAAGTATCTGGAAAAAGATAACCCTCAATCTGTTGTTTTTTCACTTCTTCCTGCCATTTTTTAAGGTCAATTTCAAGTCCTCTTTTTTGCAAAAGCTCGCCTATTTCTTCGCTTCTTAAACCCTCTGGAATAGTTATCTTCTTGTCAAAGGTGCCTTTTGTCAATAAGAAAGCAATTTTTGAGGGTTTTTCACCTGAAGAAAGATAAAACTCTCCTGCTTGAATTTTTTTGACCAATCCTTGTCTTATAACTTGAATTTTAAAAACCAAAGGGCTTTTAATTAAACCTTGATCTTTAAGGCGTTGGGAAATTTCTTCAATTCCTTCACCCTTTTTAATAACAAAGACAATCTCTGGACATTCTTTTTTACTGCTTTGAAAATGACAAACTGGCTGGTTATTCCAAACCCACCACATTAAAAAGATGAAAGATAAAAAATAAAAGATAAAAAATGAGAAGAATAAGATTTTTTTTCTTTTCATTCGTCGATTGTAAATATACTCATATTAGTGTAAATTACAATTATTTAATAGTATTCGTATATTCCCAAATTGCATTTAAGGATTACCAATTAGAATAATTTGGGAATACAACAGAAAGAAATCTCTATTCGTGTAAATTCGTGAGTCTGAAAGAGTTTGCGTATAAGAAAAATAAGAAAAAAAACTAAATGGCATTCACAAAAACAACAATAGGTTTGTATACAAAATTCGCTTAGATTCGTGTTTTTTATACTTCCTCAAAAAGGGCTCGATGGTATTTTTTAGTATTTTTATCAAAGATGAAGATCCTTCCACATTTACAGGTAACCTTCTCCTTACCATTTCCTTTTTCTTCTTTTTTTCCTTTATTTAAGGGCATTCCGCATCCTACGCATTTACCTGAAGAGAGCAACCAAGCCTGAACAGGAGCAATAATATTTTTAAACATGATTCTCCTTTCTTAAATAACTTTCTAACATAATAGCGGCAGCAAATGCATCCTCCATTACTTTCTTATATTTCCTTTTCCTTTTTATTTTACCTAAAATAATCCTTGCGTCAAGTGTTGTTAGGGTTTCATCAAAAAATTCCACCGGCAACTTGGTTCCCTCTGTTAGTTTTTTCCCAAACTCCTTAATTTCATCATCCATTCTTCCGCCCGGCACCCCAATAATTATCTTTTTAATATTTTGATCATTGATAATTTTTTGTAAATTGGAGGGTTTTTTTGGAATAGTCTTTATCGGTTGTACTAACTTAGTTACGGAATCACCCACGGCAACACCCACTTTATTTCTTCCATAGTCAATAGCTAAAATTCTCATTTCCGTTTGATTCTTTTTCTAATTAGCAATTTATTAATTACTTTATATTTTTTAATATTTTTTATATTTTAGTTAACTTTGCAATTACTACCAATCTTCTAAGATAAGTTCCTGGAGGAACACAGGTTACTAAACTTAAATAAGCATTATCATATTTTTGAGCCAAAATATTTACATCATTAGGAGAAACTTCCTTTAATTCTTCCACCAAATAGGTGTATCTAACATCATTAAAATCAATAAAGACTTGATCTCCTTTAATCAGGGTAGGTAAGGTGGAGAAAATAGTAACATAATTTTGGGGGTTAAAAAATTGGGGTAAAACCGAATGACCAAAAATTACTGGATTACCATTTCTCCCTGGCAAAGCTGTCCCTGGATAATGAATTAAACTTTTATCTAAATTTTCTCCTCCAATTTCTACCTTTGCCTGAGAAATTTTTAACTTAGGAATAGAAAGAAGGTATGAAGAAATTTTCTCTGTCGGTATTTTAGGTAGGTTAGCTTCAGGAAACCAAACTTTGATGTCTGTTGAATCAAACTCCTCTATTTCCTCACCTAAAACTTTAGCTGGCAAGGAAAAACTTGCTTCACTAACCTCAGAGATTAAAGGAGAAATTACTTCTTCTTTATTAAATTTTGGGGAAAATAAAAATTGGTAAGAAAAAACGGGAAAGACAGCGCTGCCCACTAAAATTACCCCTAAAAAGAAAGAAAATAAAGAAGAGAGTCGCAAAACTAAAGTCCAATCTCTTCCTGAAGAATACTGTTTAAGATAGCAATACTTATTCATTCTGTTTCTATAGTCAATATAATATTACCTTCCTTAAAAGGAAGTCTTGAAAGAAACCCAAATAAACCTGGCTTAACGTTTATTTGAACAAACCTAACAAAACCTAATTCTGAGATAATTTGTTTTCCTTCAAAAGTGGATTTTCCTTTAATCTTCTTGATAATTTCTTCGATGTTAACTTTCATTTTTAAAGTTATTTTCGCTTTTACTTTCAATTTTGACTCTTTCTTATCAAAGGTTAAGAAAGAAAATTCTGATTTACCTTTCTCCACCTGGTAATCTTCAGGAATTTCTGAAGAAAGAAGTGATAAAGCTAAGTTATCTAAATCATCTTTGATAATCAGAAGACTTTCTCCTTCCCCCTTAAGATCTAAGGTTAAATCAGGAGACTCATCTTGAATTTCATGGTTGAACTTTGTTGATTTAATCTTTAAATCAAAAGTTTCTGAAATTAAAATCTCATTTTGGCTGACTTTTTTCTTTAATTCCTCATTAGCATTTTTCTTTAATCGATCAGTTAAATCAACCAAGAGTTTTCCTTGATCATCTTTAGAAACAACAGAAATTTGTCGACTGGTTCCTCCTAAAAAAGCTACCTGATTTTTAGCCAAAAATGAAGAAGATGGAAAATTTTCAAAATAAAGCTGGCTTTGTCCAGCGATATTATATTGAACACCAATTTGTTCTGCTGTTACTCCTACCTTAGCTTCACCCCAACGGTCAATTCCGCTGGTAAGATCCGGAGTCTTAGAGGCCACTTTTACCTCGGTATCTAAAAGAAACTTAAGTTTTCCGGGTCCAACCAAAACATTACCTGCAGAAAAACTTTTTCCTGAATCGGTCCGGTTATAGATAATTACCTCTCCTTTAGCTTTCTCGCCGACAGTTTTCTTTCCTGTTGTTTGGATAGTATTACGATCACTGACTTCAACAGATATTAATTTTGCAGGAATAATTTTTCCCTGCTCATCAATTTTTTCTAAATTAGGATCCATCTTAAATTCAAACTCTTTAACCTCTTCTTTTCTGGCCACCATAAGGATCACTTCCGCTTTCGCAAAAAAATAAAACCCTAAAAAAATAAAAAAACAAACCGAAACTACTCCTAAAAATAAACGTCTTACTAAAGGGGAACATCTTCCTCTTAAACCCTTAAAGACAAATATTTTTCTTGTCAAAAATCTCAAAAAAGTACCTATTTTTTTAGTAAAAAAACTAATTGGATTTTTGATTTTAAGGAAAGTTTCTTTTTTTGGAAAAGTTTCTGGAGTAATAACCTCTTCAACTTTTAATTCTTCTTCTGGTTTTTCAATTTGCTCTTCTTTTATTGTTTCTTTCTCAAGATATTTTGATTCTTTCAAAATGTCTTCATCTTTGAGAAATAGTATTTTTTTTTCTTCTGTTGCTAACTGGGGTTCTTCTGGGGGGGGCTGGACTTCAGGGGTTTCTTCGATCTGGTCCTTCTCGGTTTTTTCTTCTACCACCGGTTGACTTTTACTGATCTCCTTCCCTCCAGCAAAAGCAATTGCCTCAATATCAACACCCGAAGAAAGAATCTCAACCTTAGGAAGATGCAAAAACCCAGGCTTAATTCCTTTTTCTGGAGGCTGCCAAGGATAAGAGATCAAAGTTTGTTTGGCTTCCTCTAAATCTTGACTATTATATAAAAGAATCCTTGAAGGTAAATTTTGTTCTTCAATAAATCTTAGGACACCTTCTTCAACATCCAGGGCTAAATTATCACTTCGGCCGACCACCTCTGTCTTTATTAACTTCTCCTTTTCAAGCAAAGAAATATTTATTTCATTCGCTCCAAGATAAACTAAAATCGCGGAAGGCAAACTATTTTCAAGGTTTTTAAGGTAATAACAAATTGCCTCAGGAATAACAACAAAGCCCAGCGGATTTAAAGAAAGTTTCTTAGCAAGAAAATTAAGAACTTCAAGTTTCTCGCTAATTATTTTGTTGTCCTTGACCCAAAAGTCAGGTAATCCGAGAACCAAATTTCGAGGAGCCTCATTCCCTGTTTCTTGAAGTTTCACCACCGCCGAGGAAATACTACTATCACAAGCAACAACTAATTCTTCTTTTGCTCCTCCCCATTCCGCCCGATCACCAAGGGCGACGATTTTCACTTTCTCATTCTCAATTTTCCAAAAAGCACTTTTAACTTCGTCGACCTCAATCTTCAAAGCTAAAAACAATTCACTTTCTTTAGGAGGATCAAGTATTTCGCTTACTTTGGACAGGTCCATAGAATCAATTTAAAATTTAAAATATAAAATATAAAATTTTTAAGCTTAATTAATATCAGTTTAGCACAAATTTAAGGGAAATTTGCAAGTTTTGAGGTTATTTAATTCTTGCGTAGATTCTTCTTTTACCGGTCCCTACTGCTTCTTCTTTGAAGATTTCAATTTCGCCAATCTCACCAGTATATTGAACATGAGGTCCACCGCATACCTCCTTTGAGAATTCTCCTATTGTATAGACTTTCACTTTCTCACCATATTTTTGCTCAAAAAAAGCCAAAGCCCCAGCTTTTTTTGCTTCTTCCAGGCTCATTATTTCCATTTTCACCGGTAAATCTGCTTCAATCATCTCGTTCACTAAATCCTCTGTTTGTTCAATTTCTGCTTCCGTTAACTTTTCTGGATGGGTAAAATCAAATCTTAATCTTTCAGATGTTAAATTTGAACCAACCTGTTGTACATGTTCGCCTAAAACTTTTCTTAATGCAGCATGCAAAAGATGAGTAGCCGTATGGTATTTAGTCACCACTTCTGAATGATCTGCCAATCCTCCGGCAAATTTTTTCTCAGCTCCAATTCTTGAAATTTCTTGGTGTTTTTTCATTTCTTCTGCAAACTCTTCATCGCTAAAAATATAACCCTTTTCTTTCAATTGATCTTTAGAAAGACCGTATGTTGAATAAAATTTAAAAGCTTCAGCTCCTGAAATCTTCTTGGCGATACGAGCTTTGGCACTTACTGTAGCTGTCCGGGTAACTACTCTTCGATATGTGGCAAGCTCACTGGCAATCACTTTCTCAATTCTTTGGGTATCTTTAACTTCATCATATAAAGGGGTATAAATCCTTGAGAAAACATTTATTGCCGACTGCCACATTTCCTGTTCCTCAATCTTAAGAATCATTATCTGATCGGATGCTCTTCTTATAAATCGTCTTAAAACATATTCTCTTTCTTTATTACCTGGAACGATTCCCGCTCCAATTAGAAAAACTGCTGCCCGAAGGTAATCAGCAATTATTCTCATCGGCCTTTTATTTGCCTCTTCACCATAAGATTTTCCCGAAAGCTCCTCAATTCTTTTTATTACTGGCAGAAACAAATCGGTCTGATAATTATCATAAATTCCATTAAAAATCCCTACCCTTTCTACTCCCATTCCTGTATCAATGTTTCTCTGTCGAAGTGGAACAAACTCATATTCTTCTTTCTCTCCTGCTCTTCCACTCTTCCATTCTTTCACTCTCTTCTCATACTGCATAAAGACATCGTTCCAAATTTCGATATATTTACCACAGTGACAGCCTGGTCGACAGTTTGAACTACAGCTTTTCCGGCCAGTATCAAAAAACATTTCTGTGTCCGGACCGCAAGGACCAGTTTTTCCGGTCGGCCCCCACCAGTTATCTTTTTTGGGGAGAAAATAAACTCTTTCTTGAGGAATTCCTAATTTTCTCCAAATATTGGCTGATTCTTCGTCTTTAGGAGCATCGGCATCCCCAGCAAAACAGGTAATTGAAAGTATTTTTGGATCCATTCCAAGATGTTTAGTTAAAAACTCAAAACTCCAACTGATTGCCTCTTCTTTCCAGTAATCACCTAATGACCAATTTCCCATCATCTCAAAAAAAGTATGATGAGACTCATCACCAACTTCATCCATATCATCGGTCCGCAAACATTTTTGCACCGAGCAAAGTCTTTTTCCTAAAGGATGTGGTTCACCAAGCAAATACGGCACTAAAGGATGCATGCCGGCGGAAATAAAAAGCGTTGTTGGGTCATTTTCCGGAACCAAAGAAGCTGAAGGAATTTCCTTATGCCCTTTTCCCACAAAAAAATCAATAAATTTCTTTCTTAATTCATTGGCGGTCATTTATATTCGTATTATAAATTAAACCTGTCTCTGCCGCAATTTATAGAAATGTTTTTTAATTTTCAAAATTCAACCAACTTCCCTTTGGCTATGCGGTCGCATTATGAAATGGAAGTCTACTCAAACCATTAATTTATCTTCTGTCACTGTAAGGAGCCCCTCGAGTTCACTCGGGATAAACTCCGCGACGAAGCAATCTTCCTCGCAGTCTCTTACTCTATCTCGCCCCGAGCGAAGCCGAAGGGCTCTAGCTCTTACTGGCTAGTAAATTTGAAGGTGGAAAGGATTTTTTTAAAAAATTAATGAGCGGAGCACCTCCTGATAATTCTTGTCAAATTCATTTGGGCTTGGAGACGAGGGACTAAAACTACCAATAATGTAAAACTTATCTCCCTTAGTCCCAAAATAGTCCTCTCCACCTCCACTATTGTCTAGACCAGACGCTTTATACCCAGCAATATTCCCGATGTTCATTTCGGTAAAATAAGTCCTATCTAAACAATATTTAGTAATTTGACAGTAATATTCTCTCCTACCAATATTTCCAGGATAGTTAACAACTTGAATTGCTAAAAATCCCCCTTCGTCTATTGGAGACAAATAAAGCCGATTGTTGTCTGTCTTGGCCTTCCAACCTTGAGGTAGGGTATATTTTATTTCTTCTAATCTAGCACCATTCTTTTCTGTAGTTTTGGTGGGTGCTACTGTGATAAATGAAGAATCGGTGAATTTGAAGGTGAAAAGGATTTGATTTTCTAAATCGGTAAAGTTATTACTATCCTTCTCCACAAAGACAGAAAACACATATCTAAAGCCATTTTTATAAACAACGGCGGCAAGATTTGGAGGACTACAGCTTGGACCATCGCAATAACCATTAGGGAGGAGATATTTCTTTCCAGATAAAACTCCTACTTTAACCTCACCTGAAGGTGGTGTATCTAAATAATAGAGTTGTTCCTCTGTCTCCATCGCGGAAATTGTCGTCTCCCTAAAAGCCTGTGCAACAAGCTTAAGCTGTAATATACTCTCGGTACTCACATCTTCAAGAATCAGTGCCTTGGGGTACTTAAAACTAAATTTATAACGATTATTTTTGTATTCCTCCCAGTTGGCAGTTTCATCAGGAGCAACCGGAGTCGTTTCTGGCGATTGGGATTCAATCTCTGTCGGTAGCGGCTCAGTGAGGGAAGGTTCAGTCAAAGGGGGTTCGGTCCACAACTTAACTCTTTTTCTTTCAATCTGCATCCCGGCATAAACTGCTCCAGTCACCACTACCAATCCCAAAATCGCCAACAAAACAATTTTTGCCAAATTTGTCTTTTTTGGAGAT
>Ga0172364_10000500_pt1 | contig 27923 bp, 21 predicted proteins | sample LakKivSesite10cm_FD_114545 | JGI IMG/M metagenome (GOLD analysis project Ga0172364, IMG submission 114545) | Sediment microbial communities from Lake Kivu, Rwanda - Sediment site 10cm | ecosystem: Environmental > Aquatic > Freshwater > Lake > Sediment | place: Rwanda: Western Province, Lake... | reverse complement strand
TGCATTGCTTGATGTTGTCTTCGGTAAATTTAACCCTAAAGGCAAACTTCCGTTCGACATACCAGCATCAATGGAGGCAGTCAAAAAGCAACTTGAGGATGTACCTTTTGATTCAGAAAATCCAATGTTCAGGTTTAATGATGGGTTGTCGTATAGTAATTAGTTCAGATACTAAGCAGGATGAAAAAGAACTCCAGGGAGGGTATAGTTAAAATTATTCTTCACATACTGGCATGGTCAATTATCCTCGGCTTGCCATTGTATTTCACAAGAAGGTTCCAGCCCGGCAGAGGTTTTCTCTTTATCTTTTATACTATCGCTCTTATTAACGGTCTGATATTCTACATAAATTATCTGCTGTTAGTGCCAAAGTTCTTCTTTAAGAAAAGCAGGATAAGGTATTATTTATCAGTTCTGGTTCTGATAATCTGTTTCTGGTTCATTTCAGATATTTCAAGCAGAATTATTTTCATCTATATGCCGGAAGACCCGGGAGCAGAACAGATTACCAGGCCTCCTGACGGGGAGAGAAAACCCGGACCTCCAGGGGGAGGCATGATGGATGCAAAGTATCCTTTTCGGGGTGGTCATGTTGTGGGCTATACAGGTTCATCCCTGTTTCTTATCTTTTTCTCGCTTGGATTAAGAGTTCTTGAACGTCAGACGCAAATTGAAAAAATGCAGGAGGAGATGGAAAGGGAAAAACTTAACTCGGAGCTTGCATTCCTTAAAAACCAGATCAGTCCGCACTTCTTCTTTAATACGCTTAACAATATTTATTCGCTTATCGGGGTAAATGCCGATGATTCACAAAAAGCCGTATTGAAGCTTTCAAAGCTGATGAGATACCTGCTGTATGAATCGGAGCAGGGCAATACAAAACTCAGCCAGGAGATTGATTTCATGAGCAACTATATCGATCTTATGAAGCTGAGGATGAACGACAAGGTCTCCCTGTCGGTTTCGTTTCCTGAAAAGTATAATGATGTGAGTATCCCGCCCCTTCTCTTCATACCTTTCATTGAAAATGCCTTCAAGCATGGCATAAGCTACCGCGACCAATCATTTATTCATATCAGTCTGGTTGCCGGGGAGGGAACGGTAACATTTAACTGCAGTAACAGCAATTTCAGTAAAAACGGGCAGGGTGAAAAGGAACATTCAGGTATCGGGCTCGGCAATATCCGGAAAAGACTCGGATTGCTTTATCCTGATAATCATAAACTGGTGATAAACGAATCAGATAAAGTGTATGAAGTACACTTATTAATTAATTTCTCCTGATGATCACTGCAATTGCCATTGATGATGAACCTCTTGCCCTTAAGCTTATAACAGGGTATATTGAAAAAACCCCCGGTCTGAAGCTTGTGGGGAGGTTTGACAATCCGGTGGATGCTGCTGATTTTCTTATGGAAAACCAGGCCGACCTGATCTTTGTTGATATCAAAATGCCTGACCTTTCAGGAGTTGAGTTTACCAGGATTATTGAAAAAGGCCCAAAGGTGATCTTCACAACAGCTTACGACAAATATGCACTTGAAGGGTATAAGCTTGATATTGTTGATTACCTGCTTAAGCCCTTCAGTTATGAGGAGTTCATGGGTGCGGTGCAGAAAGCCCGCCGTCTTATTAATCTTGAGCAGCAGCAGGCTCCGGATAAAGTCGACTCCAATGATGAATTTCTGTTCCTCAAGTCTGATTACAAAATAAAAAGGATCAATTTCAATGATATTCTTTATGTGGAAGGACTTAAGGATTATATAAAGATCTATACCAAAAATGATCCAAAGCCTGTTCTGTCACTTTCAACATTAAAGCTTATAGAATCGAAGCTGCCTGAAAAAAGGTTTATGCGTGTCCACCGTTCCTTCATAGTCAACCTGGCAAGGATCGATACTGTGGAAAGAAGCAGGATAGTCTTCGGTAAGGTATATATTCCTGTGAGTGACCAGTACAAGGATAAATTTCAAGAATTTCTGGATAGGAATTTTCTGTAGCAAAGACTCTTTTTTACAGCAAAGCACGCTGAGTAAGAGCGACCTTTGCGGTTAATTGATCCAGACTTTTGATACACCCTCTTTCTTTTAAAGCTAATTTATATCGATTCTAAGATATTTATTCATATGCCCCGATAATTTAGGGGTATATTATATATAATATATAGAAAATAGTTAATATACCCCATCAAAAGGGGGGTAAAAGTTTAAAAAGGAGTGGAATATTAGTTTATACCCCTGAGAAAATATATGTTTGTCACAGAAAAGTAAGTTTTTTGTGAAAATTCATAATTATGAAGCCTTTTTTCAAAAGAATCTCCATGTTCCTCCTGCTGTCACTATGTTTGATTCAGGGGACATTTGCCTCGGATGGTGTTGCTATCGACAGCGGAGCAACTGCCTGGATGCTCACATCAACAGCGCTGGTCCTGCTTATGATACCGGGGCTCGCTATGTTTTATGGCGGACTGGTAAGGTCAAAGAATGTACTTGGTACTATTATGCACAGCTTTGTAGCGATGGGCATTATAAGTGTCCTGTGGGTTGTAATAGGTTACGCCATGAGCTTCGGCAGTAATGTCCTGGGAGGAATTTTCGGATGGAGCCCTGATTACTTCTTCCTGAAAGGGATTGATGAAAGCATCCTCAACGCAGGGATCCCGGAATATGTTTTCAGCATGTTCCAGGGCAAGTTTGCCATAATTACACCGGCCCTGATAGCAGGCGCATTTGCTGAAAGAGTAACTTTCAAAGCATACTGTTTCTTCATAGCAATATGGAGCCTGCTTGTATATAACCCTCTATGCCATTGGGTATGGGCGTCTGACGGATTTCTTTTTAACATGGGAGCCAGGGGGGCAATTGATTTCGCAGGCGGTACCGTTGTTCATATTTCAGCCGGGGTAAGCGGGCTGGTTGCAGCTCTTTACCTTGGATCAAGGCGCGGGTATCCATATCAGGTAATTCGTCCCAACAACCTCGTGATTACAATGCTTGGTGCCGGCCTGCTCTGGGTCGGCTGGTTCGGGTTCAATGCCGGCAGCTCAATATCGAGTGGTCTGAGCACGGCCCAGGCTCTAACGGCCACACAGGTCGCAGCGGCATCCGGAGCGCTCTCCTGGATCATAATAGAAAGCTTCCACCAGGGAAAAGCCACAGCTCTCGGATTCGCATCAGGGATACTCGCAGGACTTGTTGCTGTAACACCGGCAGCCGGTGTGGTTCAGTCTTACGGAGCCCTTATCCTGGGCGTGATTGCGTCATTCCTCTGTTATATGGCTATCCAGGCTAAAAACAGGCTCGGTTATGACGACAGCCTTGATGCGTTCGGGATACATGGAATTGGAGGAATCACGGGAGCCCTCTTCCTCTCATTCTTTATACGCAAATCATGGATGGAAGAAGCTGCCACTGCAACCGGAGGATCATGGACTCTGTGGAATCAGCTCGGGATCCAGGCTCTGGCAGTACTTATTGCTATAGCATTTTCCGCAATCATGACCTTCCTTATTATTTATCTGCTCGATAAAGTCATGAAATTCAAATCCTCAGAAGATGACGAAATGGCCGGCCTCGACAGGGCTTACCATGGCGAAAGAGGAGGTTCTGCTATTTAAAAAGCATAAAATGTTTTAATCACCTGGCCGGTGCAGGATTTTCTCCCCGAAATCTTATATATTTATGGGATTAAAGCTACCGGCATGAAAAAAGCAGTAATTTTTTTACTTATCCTGGTCACATTTGGAGCATGCAGGAACAAACTGACCCCGGAAAAACCGGAATTTAAGACTACTGAAATTTTTAGTCCGCAATATGTGCTGACTGACGAATCTGCAAAGCCGGGGCTGAGGGGGCAGCTCATGTATATGCCGGTATATTCAAATGTACCATATCATATCGTTGGGGTTGAACAGTTTGACATGAGTGCATTTGTTGCAGTTCATAATACCGATCTCACTCACCCAATAACAATAACCAATGCCCTCTATTTCAATAAGATGGGCGAACCCGTATTTGACTTCCTGACTGAAGGGAAGATTATCCTGGATCCGCTGGCCACTCATGATTTTTATGTGCCATACGAAGATAAAAGCGGGAATGGAGCCAATTTTATAATAGAATGGATCGCCGATTCCCTGGTATGCGAACCGCTTGTTGAATCAGTAACAGTAAGTCTTAAGCCGAATCAGAGTGTTGCTGTATTAAGCAAGGGTAGGGTGATAAGGGAGCTTAAATAAAAAAGGGTGCAGTAAAAGCACCCTCTTTCATTCCATTATTTTTTAATGCTATTGTCCTGCTTCTTTAGCAGCATCAGCTTTCATCTTATCATTGGCTGAGATAAGAAATTCAACCCTGCGGTTCTGGGTTCTTCCTTCGGTAGTTGTGTTATCATACTTGGGAGTTGTTTCGCCAAAACCCTTGGTTGTAACACGGGCCGGTGGAATTGCCTTGCTGGTCAGGTATGTTGCAACTGACGAAGCGCGCTTTTCTGAAAGTGTCTGGTTATATTCTTCAGTTCCTGTATCGTCGGTATGCCCCTGTATTTCAATATTTGTATCAGGGTAAGTGTTCAGGACTGTAACCAGTTTGTCAAGGTTCCCTTTTGCTTCAGTTGACAGGTCAGATTTATTGACCGCAAAAAGTACAGCGCTGTTGAATTCAACGACAATTCCTTCACCTACTCTCTCGACCTGTGCATCAGGAACAGCTTCCTTCAGCTCCTCGGCCTGCTTGTCCATATGCCGGCCTATTATAGCTCCTGTGGTTCCTCCCACAGCAGCGCCAACTATTGCTCCGAGAGCCGGATTTCCTGCGGCCTGGCCAACAGCAGCGCCGACAGCACCTCCGGCAGCTGTTCCGATAACAGCGCCCTTGGCAGTCTTGCTCCATGATGAACAGCTTGATAACAGTACGCTTGCGCCAATGATCAAAGCTAACAGAAGTTTAAGATTTTTCATGATGAATTAATTTAGTTAATTATAAGTAAGCGGTTTAGTATCAGTTACGAGATAAATATTAACGTAAAGATAAAAAAATTTCAGATAATACATGTATTACATAAAACAGATGAAATATGAATAAAATTGATTAAATTAGTACCTGAATTCTTTGCTGATCCGTATTCAGTTATTTATTAAAGTATTACTAACTAAAGATTATTACCATGGGACTCATTTCATTCATCAAGAATGCCGGAGAAAAGCTCTTCAAATCTGAAGAAAAAAGGGAACAGGAAAAGGCTGACCTGATCACAACCCATATCCGCAAATTCGGATTCGACACCTCGTTTATTCAGGTCAGGGTCGATGATGATAAAGTGACCCTTTCAGGAACAATTGATACTATTGACAACAAGAACAAGATCATTGTAACGGCAGGGAACGTTGACGGTATTGCTTCAGTAGATGACAGGATAATTGTTAAGAACCCTCCGGTTGCAGCTCCTCCTGCTCCTGAAAAGCAGTTTTATACAGTTAAGAAAGGCGACTATCTTTCAAAGATAGCCAAGCAGGTTTATGGCAATGCCAATAAATACAATGTCATTTTTGAGGCAAACAAGCCCATGCTGAAGGATCCGAACCTTATTTATCCGGGTCAGGTGCTTGTCATCCCGCCTCTTGGGTAATATTTTTGACAATCTGAACTTTTATTCTGAAATTTGATTCCGGGGAATTTTAATATCTTTACCTTACAGGTTTCAACGAAATATTCATGAGTGATGAGCAAAGATGCAGTTCATATCCTACCGACAAACAAAACCCCCGAGGTCCATCTGAATCCCAAAGGTTCAATAAAGATCACAGGCCGGGCTATTGATGAGAGCAGGAACAAGTTTTCTGATGATATAATCTCGTGGCTTGATGAGTATATGGTAAATCCTGCCAGCCTCACAGAGGTGGTCATTGCCCTTGAATACCTTAACAGCTATAATTCAATAATCATGGCCAATATCCTGAGGCAGGTTGCCCAGGTTACAGGTAAGGCAAAGAAGCTCAATATCAAATGGTATATTGATGAGGACGATGACGATCTCCTGGAAAGAGGCAAATATATCTCACAAACCTTCAATATCCCCATTGACTTCATTATGACCGAGGATATAAAAACCATGTACTGACACTCCGGGACTAACCTGTCTCAGCTTCTTTTGATATCAGGTACCCTGTTACCTCATTAATTCAACCTTTTTCAACCCTTATTATCCTCCGAAGCCTTGGCGAAGGAGGACTTCAACCCCCTTAAACCCTTTCAACCCCCTTCAACCTTTTTCAACTTCTCCCGTATTTCTTTTGTCTTTTTCCATACATTTCCTATATTTGGTATGTGTTTCCTAACGTGCTAATAATTTCTGCTCATGCTAGTAAGAACTTTTGCCAGTGCTGTAACTGGCATTGATGCGGTGACAATTACCGTTGAGGTTGAAGTGTCGCGCGGTGTCCGTTTTCTTCTCGTAGGCCTGCCGGATATTGCCGTAAAAGAGAGCCAGCAGCGCATAGAGTCGTCCCTGCGTTCGCTGGGTTTTCACTGGCCAGGCCGGCAGGTTCTGATCAATATGGCACCTGCTGATATAAGGAAAGAGGGATCATCATACGATCTTCCCCTTGCGATGGGAGTGCTGGCAGCCGACGGTAAGGTTGTACCCCGGGAAATTGAATCGTATGTTATGATGGGAGAGCTTTCACTTGACGGGACCCTGCAACCAGTGAAAGGAGTGCTGCCTATTGCTCTCAGGGCAAGGGAAGAAGGATTCAGGGGAGTGATCGTCCCTGCAAAAAACTCGCGTGAAGCCGGAGTGGTAAGCGGACTTGATGTCTACGGAATGGAAAAGCTTGGTGATGTGATAGACTTTTTCAACGGAACCCGAAGGTTTGAGCCTGTAAAGGTTGACCTCCTGGAGATATTTTCAGCGCAAGCTAACAGGTACGATTTCGATTTTGCCGATGTAAGAGGCCAGGAAAACGTTAAGAGAGCTCTTGAGGTGGCTGCGGCAGGACATCATAACCTGATAATGATCGGTCCTCCGGGGTCAGGTAAAACAATGCTGGCTAAAAGATTACCCACGATAATGCCGCCACTCACCCTTGAGGAGGCACTGGAGACAACAAAAATTCATTCGGTGGCAGGAAAGATAGACGATCATACAGCCCTTATGACCCGACGTCCGTTCCGTTCGCCGCATCATACCATTTCTGATGTAGCCCTGGTGGGCGGGGGGACATTTCCGCAACCGGGAGAAATATCGTTAAGTCACAATGGTGTACTGTTCCTTGATGAGCTTCCTGAATTCAAAAGAACTGTACTTGAAGTGATGCGGCAACCACTTGAAGACAGGGTTATTACAATCTCCCGGGCTAAATCAACATGCGACTATCCGGCGAGCTTTATGCTTGTGGCATCAATGAATCCCTGTCCGTGCGGATTCCATAACCACCCTGAAAAGGAATGCGTGTGCACTCCGGGGATGGTCCAGAAATATCTTAACCGTATATCAGGGCCTCTGCTCGACAGGATCGATATTCACATTGAAGTCGTCCCTGTAAATTATGACAAGCTTTCCGATTCCGGGAAAACAGAGAAATCAGCCATAGTACGTGAAAGGGTTGTAAAGGCCAGGGAATTACAGGCGAAAAGATTCGCTTCGGTAAAAGGGGTCTATTCAAATGCCCAGATGACATCGTCAATGCAGAGAAAATACTGCCAGCTTGATGATGCAGGAGGAAGGCTGCTTAAAACAGCTATGGAGATGAGAGGACTCTCTGCCAGGGCTTACGACAGGATACTTAAAGTTGCAAGAACTATTGCCGATCTCGCTGAATCAGAAAATATTACAGCAGAACATATCTCCGAGGCGATAAACTACCGCAACCTCGATCGTGAAGGCTGGGCCGGATAGGGTACTAAATCTGGATATTTTCAATAAGATTCTGGATTTCGCGGCGACGGGAGGCAAGATCCTCTATTGCATGTTCGTTTGTAATGGATTTCAGTGTGAACCGCAGGGTGCGGAGACGCTCCCGGAAGATCTCCTGGTAAAACAATACAAAATATCCCAGCAGCGGGACCAGCAGTCCCGCAAGAATTCCTGCCCATCCGAAAAAGATAATGGCAAGGATCATAATAAGCGGGAACCAGATAAGGTAAAGTACCGTTCCCGAGCTGATATACACCGAGCTGTAAAATCTCTTGTCCCTGATCAGTCGGTCGCATACCGGACGCGGAACCAGGAATGGAATGAAGTTGCTTATAAACCCTGCCAGGAAGAGAGGAAACCCGGCAATCACTGCCAGGTACCTGAGCCAGCCGAAATCAAGCCTGCGGGCAATATTTTCATCCTTAAGCTTCAGGGAGTCAAGAAGACCGGAATATTCCTTTACCTTTTCTTTAAGATGCTGTATCTTATCGGGTGAATTCTTTGCAAGATAATTGATCCTGTCAGCAACGATCTTCTCCTTCTGTCTTTTGTCGTCAGTATCGAACCGCCACCTGAAGAATGGCAAGACCATATTGTGCCTCTCCATTTTAAGAAGTTGTTCGGCAAGCCAGTCATTCGCCGGGTCCTCAATGATTATGACCTCCCTGCGCAAACCGGCATCGCACTTCTCATTGAAGGCGAGCAGCCCTTTAGCAGGGTTCTCTTTGTAGATATCCTTTAATTCCCTGATACTGAACGGATCATGGAAATTTATCATTATTTCCTTTCTGAACTGGGCAGGGTAGGTGTAATTGATCCCGACAGGTACGATGCTGACATCAAGCCCGAATTGTTCCTCAGCGCCGAAAGCCAGCCTGGCTGTCCCTTTCCTGAGTTTCTGGAGCCGTTTTTCCTGGACACAGATACCTTCGGAGAACATGATGAAATTTCCGTTGTTCTTCAATACATCATATATCCCCCTGAATGATTCCAGGTTCTTGTGAACATTCTCAAATCCTTCCTCTATCCTGTATACAGGCGAAACGTTAAGTTCCCTGAGGCAGAATCGTGCAAATGGCTTCCTGAACATGTCGGCTCTCATGGTAAAATGGATCGGCTGGGGCAGGTATGAACCCACAAGTATTCCATCCATGAATGAGTTCTGATGGTTGCCTACAAATAGAAGTGGTTTTTCAAGGGGAACCTTCTTCAGATTCGAATAAAAAATGCGTCTGAAAAAGACCCTGAATGTAAAAGGCGGAAGAATATATTTTAAAAATCTTGAGAACATGATAAAGCAGTCTGCCAGCCATAATTTAACTTAGCAAGGTATGCATATTCCAATATCCGGTTTATAGGTATTTAGTCTTATTATTTTGAATAATTGCCAATTATTTCTAACTTTATCTTTTAGAATCCTCTGACACCCTTTTAATGGACCTGATACAGAAGATCAGAAACAAGATGAAGAAAGAACGCCTCATGTTCGTATACCGGGGCGTGATTACCAAAGACAATTCAGTTCCTCTTCTTATGCTTCTTGAAAAAGAAATGGAACACTCTGAATTTGGATTTGTCGGACGTAAAAGGCTATTCATGTTTGTCCTCGAGAGCCTGCAGAATGTATCAAGACACAGCAACGACACAGAGCACGCAGGAATGTCGCTGGTTATCTACTCAAAATTAAACGGAGGATATACTGTAACAACCGGCAATGTTATTTCGAGCTCAAATATACCTGATCTTAAAAAGAGGCTGGATGAAATCAACCACCTGGGAACAGGTGAAATAAGAAGCGTTTACAGGCAGATGCTGAGCAATGCCGAGTTCAGCCAGAAGGGCGGGGCAGGACTGGGGCTTATTGAAATGGCCAAGAAAACAGGGAATAAGCTGGATTATGATTTTGTGAAACTTGACGGGGAGAATTCATATTTCATCCTTAGTAAATCAGTTAATGCCGAGGGTGTGGGAATGCATTACAGTGTAAGGGAGAAACCATTTACCGGGAAGGCAGTATCGAGGCTCGAGAAACTGATGGCTGAAGAAAATATATACCTGATCTGGTCGGGTCATCTCACACCGGAAGTCGGCAAGGAAGTCCTTTCATTTACCGAAGCCCAGCTTAACGAAAATGACATTGAATCGAACCAGCGCAGGCGTGTATTCTCCATACTTGTGGAAATTATCGAGAATGTGGCGAAATACAGCCCTGGCGCTGAACCGGAAGAAAAATTCGGTATGCCGATAGCTGTTATAAGGCTTAAAGACAAAACTTATCACCTTACAACCGGCAACCTGGTTCAGAACAGCGAGGTAAAAAACCTGAAAGAGAAACTTGATACGGTAAACAGTTACGATAAGGCCGGACTCAAGGAATTGTACCGGAAATCACTGTCAGATGAGACCTCATACGGCGACAGTACCGGAAATATGGGGCTTATTGATATGGCCAGAAAATCAGGAAGCAGTCTTCTTTATAATTTCAGTAAAGTAAACGATCAGTATTCTTATTATACACTTACGGTAAAGGTAGAGGAACAGAATGCTTAGGGCAGCATTCTGAGGGTAAGGTTGTTCCCGTCCCACACTACATAACTGCTGCTTTTAATCCAGTCACCCAGGTATATTATTTCAGCACCTTCATTTATTTTAGTTGTCATTGCCAGGTGTCTGTGACCATATATGAAATAGTCAATTTTTTCATGTTCAAGAATTCCTTTTGAGTATCTTATAAGATCTTCATTCTCCTCTCCCATGAAGTCGGCGGTAATGCCCTTTCCAAGTCTTGAATTTAATGACCACCGGTGGCCGAAACCCACTCCGATTGCCGGATGAAGGGCAGAATACATAACCCGAAGAGGCTTGTTCCTGAATATCTTCAGGAGAATCTTAAATCCGGTACTCTTCGTGCCAAGGCCCTCTCCATGAGCGAGATAGAACTTTCTGTTGTTAAAGGACGTGGTAACAGGGCCTGTGTGTATTATGAGACCGCACTCTTTTGAAAGATAATCACCAACCCACATGTCATGGTTTCCAGTGAAAAAATGTACCGGGACTCCAGAATCGGTTATTGACGAGAGAGTTCCGAGAAAACGTGTAAAACCTTTCGGGACAACAAGTTTATACTCCCACCAGAAGTCGAATATATCTCCCAGAAGAAAAATCTGATCAGCCTCCTGTGCAGCTTCGTGAAGCCATGACACGACCCTTTTTTCACGCTCAATGGGCGGGGCTCCTGCATTCAGTCCCAGGTGAAAATCGGAAGCAAAGAATATTTTTCTGCCGGCAGCCATTTTTCAGTTTGAAAATATCTGGTTCAGCTTAATCTGCAGATTCCTTCCATGCAGATTGGTTCCTATTATGTTTCCCTGGGGATCATAAAGATAGTTCATGGGAACCGACCTTACATTATACAATCTGGCATTTTTTGGATTTGCCGGGTCATCTTCCCTGGTATTGATCCATGGAAGCTCGTCAAACTTAACAGCGGTCCTCCAGGCTTCCTCATCCTCATCAAGGTTTATCTGGTATATCTCGAATCCTCTTCTGTTATATGTCCTGTAGAATTCCTTGAGCTGCAGGTTATCAGCGACACAGTCCCTTGAGCGGGCCGACCAGAATGCCAGCAGCACATATTTACCCCTGAGAGATGAGAGTCTGATTCTCCGGCCGTTAAAGTCGACAAGGTCAGGATCAAGCTTTGTCTCGGGAAGGTCAGCCGTTGCCAGTTCCAGTTTACTGGCATTGAATACATTCAGTTCCTGTTCAAAGTTGCTGACAAGGGCTTTGGTATGTTTTGATCCGGGATAATACTTCTTAAGCGTATCAGAGACAATTTTAAGGTATTGAAGATCACGTGGTTCATACAGTACATAGGTATTCTCGTCCAGCCTCTGGTAAACCGCCTTCACACTGGCCAGCGATTTTAGGTTATTAAGGATGAATTCTATATTGAATCGTCTCTGTGCCTTCATTATTTCAAGGTATTCCTGTTCAAGAAGAGGTCCTTTTGTTTCAAAATCAGGTTCCTGTGATGCTCTCTGATAAACCAGTCTCATAGAATCCAGCTTACTCTTTGTTTCAATAAGCCTGAAATCTAGCGTTTGTATAAGTTCTGATCCTTTTGATCCGGTGACGGTATAGTTATGATACAGGTTACTGTCAGCAAAGTTTATCCTGATCCTTTCGCCGGGTTCAGCCAGAAGGTTTGCATAATCTGCCGCCGAATAGCCGAGCTGGTAAAAATCTGGTTCCGGATCATTCAGCCTGAAGCGGAAGTTCCCTTTGCTGCCAATTTCAGAAGAGTCAATTATCACAGGTACATTGATGTCAACTTTACTCAGGTATATCTGATCCTGTTTAGGGTTTTTCAGGGTACCCTCAATGACTACCGTTTTTTGTTTTCTGCATCCTGCTATGATCATGAGAGCAGTAAGCAGCAGGAAGTATCTTTTCATTAATGCGGGGGTGTTGTTTAGTGAATGTGGTTAATTGTCAAATATTTCGGCCAGTTTCTGAATCAGCATCCCGCCCCTCAGGTTTGTTGCGATAACCTTTCCTTCCCTGTCGAGAAGGAAATTAGCGGGGATTGATTCAATTTTATAAATAGGTACGACAGCAGAGTTCCAGTATTTCAGATCACTTACGTGTATCCACTTTCCGATTTTGTCATCCTCGATTCCTTTCATCCATGCTTCCCTGGTTTTGTCAATGGATACCTGATAGATTTCAAATCCTTTTCTGTGGTAAAGGTCGTAAGCCTTTACGAGATTTGGGTTTTCCCTTCTGCACGGACTGCACCATGCTGCCCAGACATCAAGTAAAACCACTGATCCCCTGGTTGAAGATAATCTTATTGTGTCTCCCTGAGGATTGGGAAGAGCTATCTCGGGAGCTTCGTATCCTCCTGTTGACAGTGATTCAGAACCTTCCTGTTCACCGCTAAGAGTGACCATTTCAGCAACCTGGTCGTGCAGGGACTTTACCGGTTCGTAATCAGGGTAAAGATGCCATAACGCCGAATCAACTTTTACAAAGTATTTCATGTCATTCTGAGGCTGCATGATATATTCTCCGGGCGCAACCTGCTGATAAAGAGCGACGAGGCTCACGAGAGAATTAATATTCCCGTCAATGTAGTTTCTTGTGTACATGTTGATCTCCATGAGATAACTCTGTGCCATGCTGTCGAGTCTCTCTGTAATAACATACATTTCTGGCTTGTCGACATAATCGAGGTAAATCCTGCGTAGCGAGGAAAGCTTGTTGATTGTCTCCCTGAGTTTGTTGTTATATGTGGCCATTAGTTCTGTTCCCTTTGAACCTGTCAGCGATACAGGGTAGTTCAGAGAATCCCTGTAGGATGTAATCTCCACTTTCTCACCAGGCTCCAGGAGCATTGTCAGGAAATTGGAATTATCGGTTTTTAGCAGGTAAAATGAGGGGAATTCTATCTTTCTCCTAAAAGTAAATGTTCCGTCATCGTTAACTGCCACAGAGTCAACTGAAAGGAGCTTGTCTGCCCTGAGTTCGTCAAGGATTATATAATCGTTTTTTAAACTGTTTAATAATTTGCCGTTAATCTCAGTTATGTTATTTTTGCAGCCTGAGATTGTCAGGCCAGCAATAAAGAAAACTAAAAGATTCTTACTCATTACGCCAGCGGAATTAAAATATTTTTACAAATATTGAACTGCAAAGGTATTCTTTTTTCGTTGTGGCGCAGGGTAAGGAAATTATAAAATTTTAAGCTGCCTGAACTTAGGTTTGCAATGTTGAATAATTTTTGTTATCTTAAAACACTTTTTGTTTAACACAAAACAGCAAATACATGAGTTACATTAAGTTCGACAAAGGTCATATTATTAATCTGGAATATTCACTTGCCCGTGAACTGATAAGGACGAACAGGGCCGGATCATATGCTTCCACAACTCTTGTCGAATGCAATACCAGGAAATACCACGGACTTCTGATTTGCCCGGTTGAGGAACTCGGTGGCGGCAGGTATGTGCTTCTTTCTTCACTTGATGTAACTGTTGTAAACAACGACAAGAGCTTTAACATAGGCATCAGGAAATACAAGGGCGATTATTTCAGCCCCAAGGGACACAAGTATATTGAGGATTTTAATGCTGATGTCATACCCATGCGGACCTACAAGGTAGGCGGCGTTCTGCTGAAGATGGAAAGAATGCTGGTACATTATGAGGAACAGCTTCTTGTAAGATATACTATTCTGGAGGCCTCTGAGCCGATGAAGCTTCAGATCCGTCCCTTCCTTGCTTTCCGGAGCATTCATCACCTTACCCACGCCAACCTGTCGGCAAATACAAAAATTGAATTCGTAAAAAACGGGATCAAATCAAAGATGTACGATGGATTCCCGTATCTTCATATGCAGTTTTCGCAAAAGGCCGACTTTATTCATGTACCCGACTGGTATCTTGGTGTTGAATATACCGAAGAGCAGAAAAGAGGATATGATTATTCTGAAGATCTCTTTACACCTGGATTCTTCGAGCTTGATGCAAAGGAAGGTGATACAATTGTTTTTTCAGCCTCAACAAAAGAAGAGAAGCCTTCAGGATTCAAAACCAAGTTTACGAAAACAGTATCGAGCAAAATACCACGTACCAGCTTCATCAACTGTCTGCGCAATGCAGCCCAGCAGTTTGTTGAGAAAAGAGGGAAGGATACACAAATAATAGCCGGTTATCCATGGTTCGGCGCATGGGGAAGAGATACATTTATTTCGCTTCCGGGAATAGCCCTTGCCAGGCATAAGCTTGCACTTTACAGGGATGTACTTGACACGCAGGTCAGGCGGATGAAAGACGGGTTGTTCCCAAATATGGGAGGTGCCGGCAATTATGCATTTAATTCTGTTGATGCACCGCTGTGGTTCTTCTGGGCATTGCAGCAGTATACGTTCAGCGGTGGCACAGATTGCTGCGAGCTCTACGGTGAAGCTGCAAAATCAGTGCTGAATGCCTACAGGAACGGAACCGGATACAATATAAGGATGCGTGAGAACGGCCTTGTCTACGCTGATGCTTCGGGCAAATCACTCACATGGATGGATGCCGTGGTAAACGATGTTCCTGTTACGCAGAGAAGAGGTTATGCGGTGGAGATCAATGCTTTATGGTACAACGCTGTATGTTTTGCCCTCGAGATGGCTAAATCAGAAAAAGATAAAAAATTCATAAAGGAATATGAACATCTGCCGGAACTGATTAAAAAATCATTCCTTGAGATGTTCTGGGATGACAAAACAGGATGTCTGGCCGATTATATCAATGATGAGGAAGGCGCAAATACTTTTATCAGACCCAATATGGTAATCGCAGTATCCCTTCCTTACTCAATGCTCGATAAGGAGCAGATGAAGAAAATACTTGACGTAGCCGACAAGGAGCTTCTGACACCAAGAGGACTGAGAACCCTTTCACCTGCAAATAAGTTTTACAAAGGCACTTACTGCGGCAATCAGGAGCAGAGGGACAATGCATATCATCAGGGGACAGTGTGGCCGTGGCTTTTCGGCCCGTTCTGTGAAGGATGGCTTAAAGTGTACGGGAACCAGGGTGTCAACAAAGTGAAGAAGCTTATATACGGCCTTGAGGAGGTGATGTCTGAACATGGCATAAGTACATTATCGGAGATCCATGACGGAGATCCGCCACATGCCCCACACGGTACTATCTCACAAGCCTGGAGCGTTGGTGAAGTATTGAGAGTTATCAATTTGCTTGAAACAGAATATCCGGATGCCTAAGAAAGAACTATCATGAGAGTGTTAATGTTTGGATGGGAGTTCCCGCCTCATATCTCAGGCGGATTAGGTACGGCAAGCTTCGGCCTGACGAAAGGCATGGCCACTCTCGATGACCTTGAAGTTATCTTTGTAGTTCCGAAATCATGGGGTGATGAGGATCAAAGTATGGTCCGTGTTGTGGGGGCAAACAAGGTACCTGTTGCTTATAAACAGATATTCTATAAGGGTACAAGACACCCTGTAGAGAAAATTGAAGTATCATCGAAAATAATTCCATATACAGATCCTGAGGATTTCTGGAGGATCATAGGGTCGGAGATCAGCGGACACAGGCTTCTTGTGCAGACCAACAATAAAGGTATGATCGATTTCTCAGGAAGATACGACAGAAACCTCCTGGATGAGATTTATAAATATTCAATTGTTGCCTCAGTTATAGCCGAGGAGCATGATTTCGATATCATCCATGCTCATGACTGGCTCACATACCCTGCCGGTATTGCTGCAATGGAGGTATCAGGAAAACCACTTGTCATTCATGTTCATGCCACTGATTTTGACCGCAGTGGCGGAAATGTAAACCCTGATGTTTATCGTATAGAAAAACAAGGTATGGATGCAGCTTCGAAGATCATTACTGTCAGCAACCTTACCAGGGATATAGTGATCAATAAGTATAATATTCATCCCGACAAGGTTGAAACAGTTTACAATGCTGTTGAACCGGTAAGTATTTCCGATGATGTAATTGTTCAGAAAGGCTTTGATGAAAAAGTTGTAACCTTTCTCGGAAGGATCACACTGCAGAAGGGACCGGAATATTTCATTGAAGCAGCAAATAAGGTTCTTAAGATGATGAAGAACGTGAGGTTTGTGATGGCAGGGTCGGGCGATATGATGGACAGGATGATGAGAAGAGCTGCATCGCTCAGGATCACCGACCGGTTTCATTTCACAGGATTCCTCCGGGGACGGGATGTGTTCACAATGCTTGCGTTAAGCGACGTGTATATTATGCCCTCAGTCTCCGAACCGTTCGGTATCTCTCCGCTTGAAGCAATGCAGTCCAATGTTCCGGTTATTATCAGCAAGCAGTCAGGAGTGTCTGAGATACTGACCCATGCAGTTAAAACCGATTTCTGGGACATTGATGCTATGGCCGATGCTATTTATGGTATTCTCAATTATCCTGCACTTGCCAGTATGTTCATCAGGAACGGCAAGGAAGAGGTCATAAGGCTGAAATGGGATAACTCAGCCAGGCATGTAAAGGATATTTATGAAAGAGTGATTTGGCAAAAATAAGTTATCAGATATGAACGCAGCAGGCAAAAAGGCAATATGCTTCTATTTCCAGGTTCATCAGCCGTTCCGGCTAAAGCGCTACAGGTTCTTTGACCTGGGTCACGATCATTACTATTATGACGATTTCTCAAATGAGTCAATAATGAGGAAGGTCGCAGGGAAATGCTATCTTCCTGCCAATAAGATCATCCTGGATCTTGTTCAGAAGCATAAGGGGAAATTCAAAGTTGCCTTTTCTATTTCAGGAATTGCTATAAACCAGTTCAGACTGTATGCTCCAGAGGTGCTCGAATCATTTAAACAACTGGCCGGGACCGGCATGGTTGAATTTCTTGCCGAAACAAATGCACATTCTCTCGCTTCCCTTAAAAGCCGCAGCCAGTTTGAAGAGCAGGTAAGGATACACAGTGAGATGATGAAAACCTTCCTTGGCGTCGAAACAACTTCATTCAGGAACACAGAGCTTATATACTCTGATCAGATCGGATCATGGATAAGCGATATGGGATTCAAGGCAATGCTTACAGAAGGCGCAAAGCACGTACTTGGCTGGAAGAGTCCGAATTTTCTTTACTGTAACTCTGTAAATCCGCGTCTCAAAGTATTGCTCAGGAATTTTGTACTCAGCGATGATATTGCCTTCAGGTTCTCGAATAAAAGCTGGAGTGCATGGCCGCTGACAGCAGATAAATATGCCTCCTGGCTAAGCAAGCTTGCTCCCAAGAGCGAGCTGGTAAATATCTTTCTTGATTATGAGACCTTCGGTGAACATAACTGGAAAGAAACAGGAATCTTTGATTTTCTTCAGCACATGCCCGGAGCTATCCTGAAGAAGACACCTTTCAAATTCATGACACCTTCCGAAGTGGCCGATAACCTTCAACCGGTTTCGGCAATCAGTGTCTCATCACCTATTTCATGGGCTGATGAGGAACGTGATATAACTGCATGGCTTGGAAACGAACTCCAGGTTGCAGCTCTTGACAAACTTTACGAATTATCCGATAAGGTAAGAAAATGCAATGACGAGACGATGAATAAGGACTTTGAATATCTTCAGTCAAGCGACCATTTCTATTACATGGCTACCAAATTCTTCTCTGACGGTGCTGTGCATGCATATTTCAATCCTTATGAGACGCCTTATGATGCATTCATGAACTATATGAACGTTCTGAGCGACTTCGAGATAAGGGTTAACAAATGCCTCCCTTCCACCAATGAACAGTTTCAGATCGCAACCCTCGAGAATCTTATTCAGGAAAAGGAAAAGATCATCAAAGAACAGGCTGCAGAGATTGACAGGCTGACAGGAAAGAAAACTAAAGCAAAACCAGTGAGAAAGACTGCAGTAAAGACCGGTACCAGAACCTCGCTCAAAGAGCTTGCTCATGAGCTTCTTGCTGAGACAAAAAAACCGGAATCAGTTAAAAAGACCACAACCCGAAAGACTTCAGGACAGAATACAGCGCCGAAAAAAACCGCGACCCGCAGGAAAAGTTCAAAGAAAAAGTAATATAAAGGTTGAAAAGGATATCTTAAACCCGTTTTAAATCAAGAAATTAGAAATAGAATGAAAGTTGACTTTATTTTCGAAACCAGTTGGGAAGTATGTAATAAAGTAGGGGGAATCCACACTGTAATTTCAACTAAAGCCCTGAACATAGTTGATGAACTCGGCGATAATTATATATTGATTGGTCCTGATGTTTGGAGAGAAGATGCAAAGAATCCCGAATTCATCCCCGATGAATCGCTTTTTGCCGAGTGGAAAGGCAGGGCAGAATCAGAAGGCCTCAGAGTCAAGATAGGCAGGTGGAATATTGCCGGCCGGCCCATTGTATTTCTGATAGACTTTACACCTTATTTCGGCCAGCAGAACGAAATATTTGCCCGTTTCTGGGAGACATATAAGCTTGACAGCATTTCAGGGCAATGGGACTATATTGAACCGGCCCTATTTGGCTACGCTGCAGGGAAGCTTATTGAAAGCTATACTTCATTTTATCATGAGTATAGTAATATTATTGCACAGTTCCACGAATGGATGACAGGGACGGGGATACTGTATCTCGAGAAAAATGCCCCATGGATCGCAACCTCATTCACAACCCATGCTACTGTTCTCGGCAGGTGTATTGCAGGAAACAACAGGCCCCTCTACGGGAAGATGAAAGAGTTTAATCCTGGACAGGTGGCAAGGGAGTTTAATGTCGTAGCCAAACAGTCACTCGAGAAAACCTCTGCCGCTGTCGCTGATGTTTTCACCACTGTCAGCGAGATCACTTCGCGGGAATGCAGCCATTTCCTAGGTAAAGATGTTGACATAGTAACGCCTAACGGATTTGAAGATTCATTTGTTCCCCCTGCTGATGTATTCGATGAGAGAAGGAACAATGCACGGGCAAAGCTGAAAAGTGTTGCTGAAGCCATCCTGGGTTATAAGCTTTCGGACAATTGTGTCCTGGTTGCAAACAGTGGAAGATACGAATTCCGTAATAAGGGAGTCGATATATTTATTGATACACTCGGTCAGCTGAATAAGAAAGATAACATCCATAAGGAGTGTGTAGCATTCATTCTCATGCCGGCATACCATAAAGGTCCCCGTCAGGATCTTATTGATATTCTTTATAATAATGGCCCGGCAAACGGAGGCGACAGGTATCTGACACACAGCCTCCATTATCCGGGAACCGATCCTGTGCTGCAGAAGATTCATTCAAACAACCTGCATAACGAGCAGCACTCAAAAGTTAAAGTGATATTTGCACCTTCATACCTTAACGGCAACGACGGCATCTTCAACATGCCTTATTATGATCTGCTCATCGGATTTGACCTTTCTGTTTTCCCGTCATATTATGAGCCATGGGGTTACACGCCGCTCGAGAGTCTCATGTTTTCAATTCCTACTGTAACAACATCTCTTTCAGGCTTCGGGCTCTGGGTGAGGGATTATTTCAAAGATCCGGGAAACGGGATAGCTGTTATCGAAAGAACTGATGATAATGAGAATAAGGTTGTGACAGAAATGAGGGATTTCATTTCAAGGTTCATAAACCTTCCTGACAACGAGGTACATGAAGCCCGGAGGAAAGCTCATGAGATATCAAGGATCGCTATGTGGGACAGCCTTGTGGAGCATTATTTCAAGGCTTATGAGATTGCACTCGATCACAGCAGTGTCAGAAGGGAAGAACCGAGGGAGTTTGTAAGATTCGTTGAAGCTGCAGGAGTACCTGTGCGTAAGCCGCACCAGGTGCCGGTATGGAAAGATATTTATGTACAAAGCGATGTTCCTCAGAAACTTGCTGCACTGAAATCACTGGCCAGCAACCTCTGGTGGTCGTGGAATACTGAGGCTGAGGCACTTTTCAGGCAAATGGACCCCTCTCTCTGGGACGAAGTCCGGCATAACCCGAAGCTTCTTCTTGAGAAAATCGATTACAAGCGCCTTCTGGTACTTGAGGATGATGAGGAATTTGTCAGCAGCCTGGCAAAGACAGATAAGGAATTCAGGGATTACATAAACCGTCCCGACGACACTGAAAAACCCTCCGTTGCCTATTTCAGCATGGAATTCGGGATTCATCCATGCCTTAAAATATACTCCGGCGGCCTTGGACTTCTGGCAGGTGATTACCTTAAAGAAGCAAGCGATTCAAACATAAATATCACAGGGATAGGGATTTTATACAGGTACGGATATTTCAGGCAAAAGCTGGGACCGAAAGGAGAACAGCTTGCAGTATATGAAGCTGAAGAATTTTCAAGGCTGCCTATTAATCCTGTTAAGGATAACGAAGGGAATCATCTGACAGTATCTCTAGTATGGCCGGGCCGTACAGTTAAGATTCGGGTATGGGAGGCTATGATAGGCAAGGTAAGACTTGTACTTCTCGATACCGATTTTGACGATAATATGCCTGAAGACAGGACAGTTACACATTATCTGTACGGAGGCGATAATGAGAACCGCCTGCGCCAGGAACTTATTCTCGGTATAGCCGGGATCAGGGCTCTTACTGCAATGGGCCTTAAACCTGATATCTACCACAGCAATGAAGGACATTCGGCATTTATAAGCCTGGAAAGGCTGAGATCACTTGTCGAGGACCATCATCTCACCTATGCGCAGGCAGTTGAAGCTGTAAGGTCTTCAACCCTGTTCACAACACATACTCCGGTTCCGGCAGGGCATGATGCTTTTGAAGAAGATATGCTTCGAAAATATATTTCGCATTATCACAGCCGCCTCAACATATCATGGGACGAACTGATGGCTCTCGGCAGATGCGACAACGATTCTGACAGGAAATTCAATATGAGCTATCTTGCTACCCGCATGTCACAGGAAGTGAACGGAGTGAGCAAGCTTCACGGTGAAGTGAGCCAGGGAATGTTCAATAAACTGTGGCCGGGTTATCTCAGGGAAGAGCTTTTCATAGGCTATGTCACAAACGGAGTTCACCACCCGACATGGACTGCACCTGAATGGAAAGAGGTTTACAAGGAGCTTACAGGAACCGTTAACTTTGACCAGACCGACAGGAACCTCTGGGAAAAGCTGTATACTATTAATGATAAAAGGATATACGAGATCAAGAAAAACCTGAAGAAAAATCTTTTTTCAAATATCAGGAAGAGACTGCAGACCGATATGATTGAGAAGCATGTCAGCCCCAGAACACTTCTTAATATCAGCAGCCATCTTGATGAAAAAGCTCTTACAATTGGCTTTGCCCGGAGATTTGCCACATATAAAAGGGCATCACTTCTGTTCAGGGATCTTGACAGGCTTGCACGAATTGTAAATAATCCTGAAAGGCCTGTACAGTTCATTTATGCCGGGAAGGCTCACCCGCATGACGGCGGAGGCAAAGACCTCATAAGACGGATCATTGAAGTATCCCAGATGCCTCAGTTTACCGGCAAGGTAATTTTCCTGGAAAACTATGACATTGAACTGGCAAAATATCTTGTAAGGGGTGTGGACATTTGGCTTAATACTCCTACACGTCCCCTTGAGGCTTCAGGAACCAGCGGGGAAAAGGCCGTGATGAACGGCACCATACATTTCAGCGTACTCGACGGATGGTGGGTAGAGGGATACAGAGCCTTTGCCGGCTGGGCGCTGCCCAAGAAAAAAACATTCGCTAACCAGGATCTCCAGGATGATGTGGATGCTGAAACCATTTACAATATGCTGGAGTATGAAATAATTCCTGCTTATTATTCATTTGATGCAAACGGAGTACCTGTAGAGTGGATAAGCCTTATCAAAAATACAATGGTAAAGATTGCACCCGAGTTCACTATGAAACGGCAGCTTGACGATTATTATGAAAAGTACTATTCCAGACTTTACAAACGCAGCAAATATCTGATAAACAACAATTTTGAGAAAGCTAAAGAGCTGGCAGCTTGGAAAAAGACAATGCTTGAGCAATGGGATAACATTGAGGTGCTGAATTACAGTTTTGAAAAACCCGAAGAAAATGTTTACCATTCAGGACATAATTACAAGGCTGAGATAGCGCTCAATATTAAGAAGATCCCCAAGGAGAATGTAGGTGTGGAGTATGTGATCACGCAAATGGACAAACAGGGAGAATATGAGTTTGTAGCGAGCAAGGATTTCGATCTTGTGAGCAGCAAAAGCGGCAAATGTCTTTACAGGGCAAACCTTGTCCCTGAAAAAGCAGGAACATTTTTCTACGGTATCAGGATATATCCCAGGCATAAGGATCTGCCTCACAAACAGGATTTTTACCTCCTGCGGTGGATTGATTAAATGTCTGTGGCCCTTCTGAACGGCTCTTTACGGAATACAAGAGCAGTTCTGGAAGGAAGATATAAATAAAGGTAGAAGGGCACATTCATACTATGCCTTTCTGCTTTTTTATATGATGCATAAACTGCATTCCTGTCAACCCTGTCAAATCCTCCGAATTCAGGATCATCAGTGTCAAGTACTATCCTGTACTTTCCTTTTACAGGTATTCCGTAATCAGTAAATGATGTTTGCGGATGGAAATTGAACACGAAAAGCAGGTCTCCTCTTGAATAGGCAATAATCTTGTCATTGTTGTTTTCATAGATCCTGAATGCCGAAGGTACATCAAGAACCTTGAATTGGTTATGCAGCCTGATCATCTGCCTGTCGAAATTTGCCAGATAATGATATTTCAGATCCTTGTTTTCTAAGAGATTCCACTGGCGGCGTGCATATTTAAAGCTCCAGTTGTTTCCCTCGCGCGGGAAATCGATCCACTCGGGATGGCCGAATTCGTTTCCCATGAAATTAAGATATCCTCCGGCTGAAGTACTGAAAGTAATAAGCCTTATCATTTTGTGGAGGGCTATCCCCCTGTCGATCGTAAAGCTGTGATGCCATGTGGTCATCCCGGTATACATCTCAGCATCAATCATTCTGAAGATAAGTGTCTTGTCGCCAACCAGGGCCTGATCATGCGATTCACAGTATGAGATTATCCTTTCCTCAGGCCTGTGCTGGGTCAACTCAAAGATCAGCTTGCCCATATCCCAGTTCTCATCGACGACTTCTTTTACAAGTTTTATCCAGAAATCGGGAACACCCATCGAGAGCCTGTAATCAAATCCATAGCCTTTTTTCGATACAGGCGCCGCCAGGCCCGGCATTCCGCTCATCTCCTCTGCAATGGTAATTGCTCCCGGCTTGAACTCATGTATCATCTTATTGGCAAGGAACAAATAAACAAGTGCATCAATATCCTGTCCGCCATCGAAATACTCCGAATATGAAGTGAAGTTCTTTCCCAGGCCGTGGTCATAGTATATCATGCTTGTTATACCGTCAAACCTGAAACCGTCAAAGTTATATTCTTCAAGCCAGTACCGGCAGTTTGAAAGGAGGAAATGAATCACATTATCCTTGCCATAGTCGAAGCATAGCGAATCCCATGCAACATGATTTCTGCGGTCGTTAGTATGGAAATACTGGCCGGGGGACCCGTCAAACATGCCCAGCCCTTCATTGGTGTTCTTTACTGAATGTGAATGCACCAGGTCCATAATTACAGTAAGGCCTGACTTATGTGCTGTGTCGATAAGCTCTTTCAGTTCTTCCGGCGTTCCGAACCTCGATGATGCTGCAAAGAAGCTTGAAACATGGTACCCGAACGATCCGTAAAAAGGGTGTTCCTGGATAGCCATGAGCTGTATTGTATTATATCCGGCTCTGGCAATTATTGGAATTACATTTCTGGTAAACTCAGCATAGGTCCCGGTTCTTTCTTCCTCTGTTGCCATCCCCACATGCGCCTCATAGATCACCGGTGTGGTAATTTCAGCTTTAAATTCCTTTATCTTCCATCTGTACTGTTCAGGTGGATTCCATACCTGTGCTGAAAAGATCTTGGTTTTTTCATCCTGAACCACTCTTGAGGCATATGACGGAATACGTTCGCCTTTTCCCCCCTGCCAGTGGACAAGGAGCTTAAACAGATCGCCGTGGTTCAGTGCACCGGCAGGTAATTCAATCTCCCAGTCTCCAGAAGGGTTAATTCTGTTCATCCTGTATCGGGGATCCTCCCTCCATCCGGTGAATACACCTGTAATATAAATATCAGTTGCGTTGGGAGCCCAATCCCTGAATATCCATCCGTTGTCTGTTTTGTTAAGCCCGTAATAATGATGTCCAAGCGCAAAATCACTCAGTTTCCTGCTTCCCGTGAGCTGTATTTCCTTTGAATGGCACCTGCTGATACGGTCGTCAATTACTGGTATAAAAGGCTTCAGCCAGGGATCTGCAGAATAAAATTTAGGGGTGCTCATACAGTAAAAATACAAAAACTAAATCATTATTTATCCTCATTCCCTGCGCTTTGTTAATTTTGTTGAACATTATCTCAGAATGAAAATACATCAGGGATACAGAAGCCTCAGTCTGAAAAATCCGGTTGTGACAATCGGGGTTTTTGACGGCGTGCACCAGGGTCACATATTTCTGCTTGATACTCTCGTATCGAGGGCCAGGGAGACCGGAGGTGAATCTGTTGTTATTACCTTTGAACCTCATCCGAGGATAGTGCTCAGCAGTAATAAAAAGAACATTTCCTTCCTCTCCACCCCCGAGGAGAAGAAAAAACTTCTGGAAAGATCAGGTATTGATCATCTCGTAATTATACATTTCACAAAATCATTCAGCAGGATGAGAGCCTGCGACTTTGTGGAAAAAGTTCTTGTTGCAGAAACCGGAACAAGATATCTTATAATCGGTCATGATCATCATTTCGGCTACCGGGGAGAAGGAGATTACAATACCATTGAGAACTGTGCTGTATCGGCTGGATTCATGGTTGAACAGCTGACAGGATACACAACAGATGAAGTGATGATCAGCTCATCAGCCATAAGAAACGCACTTATGCTGGGGCGTATTGAGGAGGCAAACAGATGGCTGGGGTATAATTATTCGCTGAAAGGCAAGGTTGTGGGAGGAAGGAAGATTGGCAGGAAGATCGGCTACCCTACTGCAAATATCAGACCCGGAGACAAATACAAGCTAATACCCGCGGATGGGGTTTATGCAGTTGAAACCGTCATTGATGGAAATGGTTTCAAAGGTATGCTCAGCATTGGTAGAAACCCTACTGTTAACAGGAAGGCAGACAGAAAATCAATAGAGGTAAATATTTTCAACTTCAGCACTGATATTTACGGGAAAGAGATAGAAGTAATCTTCAGGTACAGGCTCAGGGACGAAAAGAAATTCGATTCCACACTTGAACTTGCCATGCAGATGGAAACAGACAGGGCAATGGCAGCCCGGCTTCTTAAGTGAGATTTCTTTTTTTTCTTAACTTTGCACTCCTTAAATCATTAATAATTATGGAACTGATAACTGATAAATTGCAATACAAGGTTAAAGATATATCGCTTGCCTCTTTCGGGAGGAAGGAAATAGAAATAGCTGAAAAGGAGATGCCTGGCCTGTTAGCCATACGGAAGAAATTCTCTGCCGGCAAGCCGCTCAAAGGAGCCCGTATTACCGGTTCGCTTCATATGACCATCCAGACAGCTGTGCTGATTGAGACACTTGTCGAACTTGGCGCCGATGTCAGGTGGGCAAGTTGCAATATCTTCTCCACCCAGGACCATGCTGCTGCAGCAATCGCAAAGAAAGGAATACCGGTATTTGCCTGGAAAGGCGAGACGCTTGAGGAGTACTGGTGGTGTACAGCCCGTGCCTTATCGTTTCCGGACGGTAAAGGACCTAATCTCATTGTGGATGACGGCGGTGATGCGTCTTTGCTTGTTCATCTCGGGTACAAGGCTGAAAATGATCCGCATGTTCTGAATAAAAAACCATCGGGCAGGGAAGAAGAGATCATTCTTAAGACACTTAAAGACCTGCTTGTAAGTGACCCGGGCAGATGGCACAGGGCTGTTGCAGAACTTAAGGGTATTTCAGAGGAGACCACAACCGGCGTGCACAGGCTTTACCAGATGCTCGATAACAATGAACTTCTCGTTCCTGCGATCAATGTAAATGATTCGGTGACAAAATCGAAATTCGATAATCTTTACGGGTGCCGCGAGTCACTTGCTGACGGTATCAAGAGGGCTACTGATGTAATGATAGCCGGAAAGGTTGTTGTGGTATGCGGGTATGGTGATGTAGGAAAGGGAAGTGCAAAATCGATGAGAGCTTACGGAGCCAGGGTGATCGTTACAGAAATTGACCCTATCTGTGCCCTGCAGGCTGCTATGGAAGGATTTGAGGTCAAGACCGTGGAGGAAACCCTCCCCGAAGGTAATATCTTTGTAACAGCTACAGGCAACAGGGACATCATCACCCTTGACCATATGAAGAGAATGAAAGACCAGTCTATTGTATGCAACATAGGTCATTTCGATAATGAGATCCAGGTTGATGCGCTTAATACCCTTAAAGGAGTGGAAAAGATAAATATCAAGCCGCAGGTGGATAAATATGTATTTCCTGACGGGCATGCAATTTTTATTCTTGCCGAGGGCAGACTTGTAAACCTGGGATGTGCAACAGGACATCCTTCATTCGTGATGAGCAATTCCTTCAGCAACCAGACACTTGCACAGATTGATCTATGGAAAAAGAATTACAAGATCGGTGTTTACAGGCTGCCAAAACATCTGGATGAGGAGGTTGCGCGTCTTCATCTTGAACAGCTTGGCGTGAACCTGACGAAGCTTACCAAAGAACAGGCCGGATATCTGGGCATTCCGGCTGAAGGTCCCTATAAACCAGATCATTACAGGTATTAGTAGCTATTCCATACCCTCAGGTATCTTCCGTCAAAACCTGTTTTATAGTTTTTGAGAGGATATTTTCCAGGTCCGGAGCCTGGTGTGCCGAATGAGAAGAGTTCATAACGCGTGCTGCATCTCGGGCAGACAGCCTGAGTGAAGTCGATATTGACCTTAACACTCAGACCGTTCACAGCATAGTCATGAGGACACGTGCGGTCATATGCAAGAAATTCATCTTCCATTGACCTGTAAATGATAATACCGTTATCATCAAACCCTCCTGCATAACGTCTGTCAATGATCCTGGCATCATTCTTATCCACTGCAGCAGATCCGGTGATTGACTGAAGATCAGGAAAGTCAAGAATGTCAATGGAGAAATCAACAATTTCGTCAGGTATCACATCATTCTTATTCCTTTCACATGATACCATAGTGCAAAGAATAATCGGAGCAATTAAAAAATATCTTATTTTTGATGATGTTGTCATCCCGGCGAAATTAATGCAAATTTAATATAGGCACGGGAAATGTAACGAATATGCCAACTGAATATTATGATAAGCAACAAAATGAACAGACTCTTTTCAGCGAGCTTGCCGGCTGTTATAATTGTTATAATGCTGTCTGCAGGAAATGTTTACGCACT
>Ga0172364_10000499_pt1 | contig 27992 bp, 34 predicted proteins | sample LakKivSesite10cm_FD_114545 | JGI IMG/M metagenome (GOLD analysis project Ga0172364, IMG submission 114545) | Sediment microbial communities from Lake Kivu, Rwanda - Sediment site 10cm | ecosystem: Environmental > Aquatic > Freshwater > Lake > Sediment | place: Rwanda: Western Province, Lake... | reverse complement strand
CGGAAACCGCCGGGCTCGCTAGTTCTTGAGCTTTTGAAGGACGGTTTTCTGTCCGGTAGGAGTTTGGCTCCCCCATTGACGGAGGCGACATAATAAGCCCAAGTTCGCCAGAATTTGAAGCGTTATAACACGGCAACTGAGGATACGCTTCATCCTGTCATGCAACGCTTCCCAAAGGGGTTCTTGTGGGGTACGTCAATGGCGGCCTTTCAGCACGAGATGGGAGCGTCAGCGGAAGCCGTGGACGACAACAGCGATTGGTACGTCTGGCTACATGATGAGAGAAACAAGGCCTCGAATGTCGTCAGCGGGGACGTTCCGGAACATGGCCCAGGCTACTGGGACTTGTACGGGAATGACCATGAATGGGCAAGATGGCTTGGCCTCAACGCTTGGAGGACGAACATCGAGTGGAGTCGGATCTTCCCGAACTCGACACGGGATGTCAAGGTCACGACAATCTCAGATGACGAGGGAATCAAGGACATCGAGGTCACCAAATATGCAGTGGGGAAGCTAGCGGAACTGGCCGACGGAAACTCAGTTCGCCATTACAAAGCCATGTTCAGAGACCTGAAGGCAAAGGGGATGAAGCTCGTCCTGAACCTCCACCACTGGACCATGCCGATCTGGATTCATGACGCGATCGGGGTGAGAGACAAGCATCCGCATGCGCACGCCCGAGGATGGGCTGACGAGGAAACTGTCGTTGAGTTCTCCAAATATGCGGCCTATGTCGCTTGGGAGTTTGACGACCTCGTCGACATGTGGAGCACGATGACCGAGCCCAATCTCGTGTGGAATGAGGGATACGTCACAGCCAAATTCCCGCCCGGACTAAGGGACGCCAGAGCGGCTGAACGGGTAGCGTTCAACCTAGCTCAAGCACATGCCAGGGCGTTTGACCAGGTCAAGAGACACGTGGGAAAGCGGGCAAGGGTGGGGGTGATGTATGCTACCTCTCCAAGTGAGCCACTCACGGATTCAAGTGCAGACAAGGAGGCGGCAAGGACATCAGATGAAGTCTCGACGAAGAGGTTCTTTGAGGCCGTAATAGACGGACGTATCCGGAGGGGCTTCGGTCGGGAGGAAATGACTAGAGCAGACATGAGGAACAAAGTGGATTGGATAGGTGTCAACTATTTCTCTAGAACCGTCGTCAAATGGGTTGAAGTGCCTCCCTTCTTCGAGAAACAGCGGAACTACGGGTTCCTGTGTCAACCTCACTTGAACTCGGCCGCTGGCAGGCCGACATCGGACTCCGGGTGGGAGATACATCCTGACGGCATTAGGAGGGCCCTTGAGCTCTACAAGGAGTACGACAAACCACTGTTCGTGACCTCAAACGGTATCGCGGACGCCAAAGACAGGCACAGGGCATGGTACATACTGTCACACCTACACAACATACGACTGGCAATTGAGGAAGGCCTAAACGTGATTGGCTACTTGCATTGGAGCTTGATTGACAATCTTGAATGGGGATCTGGGTTCAGCGAGAGATTTGGTCTCATGCACGTGGATATGCGGACCAAGAAGAGATCCCCCAGACCAAGCGCGTTCGTTTTCCGCGACGTCGTCCAAGGAAATGGACTGCCCGGAAACTTGTCCGAACATACGAGATGGCCTAATGCTCTGCGACGTCGGGACAGTGAAACGTCCCAAGACATATAACTGGGAGGCCGAGGCGAGGTGAATCCCCGTATGCCCGGAGTTCTGAGCCTGGCTCTCAGCAACCTAAGTCGAAGGCGGGTGAGGACTATCCTCACTACCTTGGGAGTGACTCTTGCGATAGCTTTCACAGTCGGGCTCTTGAGCCTCAGCGAAGGCGTCTCACTCACCGTAGAACGAGAGGTGACGAAGCTCGGAGTTGACATATTCGTCTGGAAGAAGGGGATGGAGACGGTACCTCTCCCAGGAATGATGACCTATGCTTTCCCCGAGGAGTACGTGCACGAGATTTCATCCTTTGAGAACACCCAATTTGCGATTCCAGCTCTCGAGACTATAGTGTTGGGTACTGGCGGACCTCCCCTGATAATAGAAGGCATACCGCCTAGTTCCTTCCTGAAGTTCAAGCCATACGCCAGGGCCGAAGAGGGTAGACTTCTGAGCGACGACGACCGCCATGCACTCGTGGTGGGATCGGCCCTCGCTGAGACATCAAACATGACGCTTGGCGCTTCGGTTAATGTGATGGGAACGAACTTCACAGTGGTGGGGATACTGTCGAGTGGCGGGGACATCTTCGACTCAGTTGCATACGCCCCCCTCAGCGCTCTCCAAGGGGCGTCCGGTCAAGGGGAAAGGGTGAACTGGGCGATGATCAAGCTCACCGACCCCTCTGCGGCGAAGGAAACAGCCGCGCTCATAGAGACCAGGTTCGGCGACCTGACAGCCGTGACGATGGACGATGCCTTAGCGTTCTCAAACAGTATGCTCGGGATCGCTAGGGCCATTCACTTGAGCATATCCTCAGTGTCGCTGCTGATAGGGGTTCTTTTCGTGTTCGCGACTATGCTGATCTCCGTGAGCGAGAGGGTCAGGGAGATAGGAACGCTGAGGGCGATCGGGGCTTCCAGGTATTTCATATTTGAGCTCATCGTGGTCGAGTCATTGACGATAAGCATCATCGGTGGCGCACTGGGTTGTCTGGGCGGCTATCTTCTGTCTGAAGCGATCAACTGGATCATCGTGGAATCAATGGGGGTGACCTTCGTACAGGCGGCAGTCACCTACAGTCTCGTCGCAATCGGACTAGGGATAGCTCTCCTAGTGGGCGGACTCGCTGGCCTCTACCCGGCCTGGAAGGCAGCGAAGCTGGACATAGTGGAGGCGCTGAGGTATGAGTGAACTAGCTGCCATTCGAACTGAGAGGCTGGAGAAGAAGTACATGGTGGGCGGGAGGGAGATCCGCGCGGTTGACGGCGTTGACCTCGCTGTCGAACATGGAGAGTTCGTGTCCATAATGGGCCCATCGGGTTCCGGGAAGTCCACCCTGATGCACCTCATGGGCTGTCTTGACAGGCAGACCGGTGGGAGGATATTGATCGAGGGCGTGGACACGCTCAGCCTATCTGAGCGTCAGTTGGACGAGCTACGGTTGCGCAGGATGGGCTTCGTCTTTCAGACGTTCAACCTGTTGCCCACCCTTACCGCGATTGAAAACGTCCTGCTCCCCATGGATCTCGCCGGAGTCCCTCGTGAGAGTGCAGAATTGAGGGCGCATGAGTTGCTCGCAATGGTCGACCTAGGCGAGAGGTTGCAGCACGTGCCAACCAAGTTAAGTGTGGGAGAGAGACAAAGGGTAGGCATAGCCCGGGCACTGGCAAACGACCCCAGCTTCGTTCTCGCTGATGAACCCACTGGAAACTTGGACTCTACCACTGCCGGCGGAATAGTCAAGATCTTGGCCCGACTGAATGTCGAGATGGGCAAGACTATAGTTTTGGTGACGCACAATCCAGAGGTCGCCAGTGCCGCCCGAAGGATTCTCAGGCTGAGGGACGGCAAGCTCTTCGAGCGATAGCGGCAAAGCCACAGGGCTCGAGGGCGAGAATTCGCGGGGATCAAGTCGACTTGGTCTACCCCCGCGAACAAGATACGCCTTGGGACGAAGCGGTTTTGGAGGTCCGTTCCAGATATTCCCTTAGTCGCCTCGTTCGACGCTTAAGTATCGAAAGGACAGGGCCTGCATCCGAAGGGAGGGGTGCGACACGGAGATGGACTACAGGCGGATTGAGTGGGAGAAGACCAAACTGGATTCCCTACCATTCGAGTCGGCAGGCGTGTTTGACGTGAACAATGATGGAGTCCCCGACATCGTCTGCGGTGGGTACTGGTATGAAGGGCCCGACTGGCAGAAGCACAAGGTATGTGACCTGAAGCCATACGGAGAGTACTATGATGATTTCTCCACAATACCGATCGATGTCAACGGAGACGGTTACTTGGACGTAGTCACGGGCGGCTGGTTCGGAGGCACGCTGTTCTGGAGGGAGAATCCTGGCGGGAAGCCGGTTGAATGGAAGACTCACGTCATTGACGAATGTGGCCGCATAGAGACGACACGGGCCTGGGATGTGGACGGGGACGGAGAACTTGAGATAGTCCCCAACACTGTCGGCAATCCGCAGTTCTTCTACAAGCTGGTCCGTGACAGTGAAGGCAGGGGGACCGGGCAGTTCCGGAAGGTCATGGTCTGGAGCGGCACAACTGAGCACGGGCTGGGGTTCGGAGACGTGGACGGCAGCGGTCGGGGTTCTCTTGTAGAGTGCAGGGGGTGGCTCGAGCCCCCAAGAGCGCCACTCGATCAGCCTTGGGTATTCCATCCAGAGTTCAACCTAGGCGTGGCCAGCGTCCCGATCATTGTCGCCGACACAAACAAGGACGGCCTGGCTGAGCTAGTTGTCGGCAGGGCTCACGGCTATGGGCTTGACTACTATCGGCAATCGACCTCGGAAGGCGGGGTGCGGACTTGGACGCGACACCCCATCGACCCGTACTTCTCGCAGTATCACGAGATGCACTACGTCGACATCGACGGCGACGGTGAAAAGGAGCTCATCACTGGAAACCGCTATCGTGCTCATTGCGGCAACGACATCGGAGAGACAAACGTTGTCGGGCTGTACTATTTCAAGTGGAACGGTGAGTCCTTCACCAAGCAGGTCATAGACCACGGGGAGGCCGGTGAATCCTCCGGAACTGGGATCCACCTTTCAATAGCTGATGTCGATGGCGATGGTAGACTGGACATAGTTGCGCCGGGCAAGGAGGGACTGTTCCTGTTCAAGAACTTGGGACCAGAGACTGCAGGGAGGAGAGAACTGGGGACGGTAGGTGACGCGGTGACTGCCAATGAGTAAGGTCAGGATCGGGTTTGTCGGGGTGGGGCAGATGGGGCAGTGCGCACACCTTAGGAACTACGTCAATCTGGCTGACTGTGAGGTCGTTGCGATCGCCGAGTTGCGGCCCAAGCTGGCGCGCGCAGTGGCCACGAGATATGGTGTGCCCCGAGTGTATAGAGACCATGAGGAGATGATGTCGGCGGAGGAGCTCGATGGCATTGTTGCTTCACAGCCTTTCACGCGTCACGGCACAATCGTACCGGAAGTATTGAAGGCCGGCGTTCCTGTCTTCATAGAGAAACCACTGGCGGGGTCCGTCGAGGTCGGGGAGAGGATCGTTCAGGCTGCCAGAGACAGTAACACATGGATAATGGTCGGATATCACAAGCGAAGTGACCCGGCCACGATGTTCGCAAAGGCTGAGATGGACAGGCTGAAGCGGACCAACGAACTAGGGGAGATGCGCTACGTACGCATCACCATGCCTCCTGGGGATTGGGTGGTTGGGGGGTTCGTCGACCAGATAGTGACTGATGACGCCATCCCTGACCTTGAGCCAGACCCTCCGGCAAGCGACATGGACGGGCAGACGTACAAGGAGTACGTGAGCTTTGTCAATTACTACATTCATCAAGTGAACCTCCTCAGGCACCTGTTGGGAGAGCCCTACAGCGTCAGGTACGCTGACAGCTCAAAGATCCTCATGGTGGTGAACAGTGAAAGTGGCACTCCTGGGGTGCTGGAGATGGCCCCCTACTTCACCAGTGTCGACTGGCAGGAGTCGGCATTGGTTTGCTTCAGGAACGGATGGGTGAGGCTGGAGTTGCCAGCTCCCATGGCCCTCAACAGAGCTGGGCGTGTGGAGTCGTTCCGAGATCTGGGCAAGGACACGATGCCTGAGACCTTCACCCCACAACTTCCGTGGGTAGGCGCCATGCGACAACAGGCGGAGAACTTCGTGAAAGCGGTCAAGGGCGAAGCCAAGCCGCCGTGCGATGCACAAGAAGCGCTAGAGGACTTGAAGGTAGCTCGCGAGTACATGAGATTGGTGAAAGGCCAGTAGCGAATCACTTCGAGACCATCCGCGAGGAAATCGACCTGTCAGCCGATTCTGCCCGCCTCCTTCAGGACAAAAAGCGCGTCAGCGGTCACGAACTCATTGTAGTGCCTCTTGCTCACCCCTCCCCAGTCGACCAAGGAGAACCCGCTCCTGGACCGATCTGTCACGTGATAGTACTTCGCCTCCGCAGGGAACCCTCCGTCAGGAAGGCGTTTTGACGTCAGCAGATTCAATGCGGGCTCGCATCGATCATCCCTTATGAGCCCGGCCTCGGCCATGACCTTGAGACCGAACAGGATATCATAGTGCCAATAGCATGGGTAATGAAGCAACGTGAAGTTCTTGTTCATGATCCTGCCGTCTCTCTGCCTCCTGTACATGCTGCGCTTTAGGAAGATCTCGGACGCGCGCTTGGCTGCAGCCTCTGATGAGGCAGTCCCTTTCAGCTTGGCATGAAGCGAAAGGGCGCGCAGCGGGATGAGGCTCTCCATGAAGGACGAGTTCGACGCGTTGGGATCTTTGTCGCAGTTCCACCCCCCGTCGGGCCACTGCCATTTTGTGAGGCGGGCTGCCAGCTCATCGGTGCGGTCATCCATGAGGCCAAGGGCGAGCGACGAGTATAGGGCATTGCCCTCCTGAGAAGCGCACCTCCTCACTTTTCCGGCTATGACCTTGAGGTGTTCTGTTTCGTGTCGCTTGGAGAAGAGCCACTCGTAGACCTGATCCCTGAGGGGCGTGAGGGTCTCGTCTCCTGGCGGGTATCCCAGGTCAGCCAAGTCCGCCAACACCCAGTGAGCTCCCCTCCACTTGGAGTAAGGGTTGGTCGGTATCCTCCCGGGTTTGTCTCTCTCAGACAGTAGTCTCTTGACTCTCGAGGAGTTTCTGATCTGTTCGCGCAGTTCAACGATCTCAGGGGAGTCCAGCGCCTTTCCGAGGACTCTGGTCTGGACCTTGAAGCGTACGGAGGGCTCGCTCGAGCTGAGCAACCTGTTGAGTATGTCGTGGGCCGCCATCGCGGGTCATGGGCCTACAGGCAGGCGTCAGCCATGTCCGATATGACGACCAGAGGATCCCCAGCCTTCACGACTCCGCTTGCAAGCAGAACCCCGACCGTGCCCAACTTGAGGGCAGCTCTTACGTCGTCCGCGGTTGAGATGCCGGCCCCGCATATCACCTTTGACTTGGACCCAAGTCGCCTTACCCTGTCAATCGAGTCAGTCACAACCTCAGGCTTTGCCTTTGATACGGGGATGCCAGTCCCTATGAGTTCAGGGGGCTCTATTGCCACGAAGTCCGGGTTCAGCGAGGAGACGGCCCCAGTCGCGTCGGGGGTGTCGGCGCAGATCAGGGAGGTGAGCCCTAAGGAACGGGCAGAGTTGACCGCTTCGCTCATCAGAGAAAGCCGGACCCTCCTCTCCGAGTGGTTCATTATGAAGCCACTTGCCCCGGAGTCCTTCACTGCCTGAATCGTCGTGGAGCCCGTGAATGCTCCCTGTTGAGTGATGTCGAGCGACTGTGCGAAAACTGGAATCGTGACGGACTCGGCCACGGACCTCAGGTCGACTAGCTGGGGCGCGACCGCGATCGTCACGCCTTTCTCCTTCCAGACCTTTTCGGCCATCCGGGCCAATTCGAGCGATTTCGTGCCAAGCGATTCTTGGTATGCCTTGAAGTTAATCACAATGGCCGGAGTCTTCATGCCGCCCTTTGTTTGACTGGCGGTTGAAAAGGGTTACTAACCCTTACGCGGCGTAGTAGTACTCCCCTGACATCATCTGCTCCTGATCCGCTCTGGAACCGGGCTTGTTGATCCTAGGCCTACCCGTGTCCACGTCCCTCCTGAACGTCACTGAGAGGGTTGAGAGCAGCTTGTTCATGCCATCTCTCATGGGCATCGGAGGATGGACGTGTCCTCTAATGCCCGGCTCCCCGTCCAAGACTATAAGCCTGTCTGAGACGAAGTCGACGAAGAGTATATCATGCTCCACCACAAACGCCACGGCCGCCTTGGCCTCAGCGATCCTCCGGATGGCCTTCTGAACCGCCATCCTCTGCTCAACGTCCAAGTAAGCGCAGGGCTCGTCTATGAAGTAGTAGCTCGCCTGCCGGATCAGGGTTGAGGCGACTGCGACCGACTGAAGCTCCCCTCCGCTCAGGGTTCCGACATCTCGCTCCAACAGCTTGTCTATCCTCAATGCCTTCAGGAGTTCGGTCTCTGCCCATGCCGGGATCTCCTGCGTTCCGGCGCTCGCTTGGAGCACTGAGGACACTGTGCCAGCGAACAAGCCGCTCAGGTATTGGGGCTTGTAGCTGATCGACGGGCTCTGCTCTCCGAAGTAGTCCGATATCACCTTCTTCAAGAAGGTCGTCTTGCCAATCCCGTTCGGTCCTACTACCCCTATGACCTGACCCACGTATGCCGCCCCTGCCTCTACCTGTAGCTTGAACCCTCCCAGATCAACGGAGGTCTCCTCCCAACTCAGCGACTGAATCGCCTCAACCTCCTCGGGCGGCGGCCGCGCCGTGAACCTGACCGGCTCCTTCCTTATCCTGACGTTCTCTGCCCTTAGGAAGCCCTCGAGGTATGAGTTCACGCCGACGCGAGAGGCCATCAGGCGAGATACCACGCCGTAGACTCCCGGCTCACCGTAGATCACGGCGATGTAGTCTGAGAGGTAGTCCAGAAGTCCTAGGTCGTGTTCCACCACCACCAAGGTCTTGCCCTTCTGTTTCAGCTCGGTCAGGGCCTTTGCCACGGAGATCCTCTGTGAGACGTCTAGGAAGCTTGAGGGCTCGTCCACCAAATAGAGGTCTCCATCCCTCAGAACCGCAGTCGCGATCGCGAGCCTCTGCAGTTCGCCACCGCTGAGTTGGTCAACCTCCCTCTCGAGCAGGTTGGAGAGCTGGAGCCCCTCAGTAACGTCTTCGATGTCTTCCCCATTGGCAGCCTTGCGGAGCACCTGACCCACCGTCCCGCTGACCGCCCTCGGTATCAGGTCAACGTACTGGGGCTTGTGGACGACCTTGATGTCCCCATCCGCTATCTTCCTCATCAGCGAAGAGGTGGTGGTACCCCTCAGTTGGTCCAAGATCTCATCCATCTCCGGTCTGCCGTCAGGGTCGCCCAGGTTGGGCGAAACCTCGCCCGCCAGCACCTTCAGTATGGTGGACTTTCCCGTCCCGTTCTGACCGACTATAGCGGTGACCTCGCCAAGCCTCACCTCTGGGAACCTGAAGAGCTTGAAACCGTTCACGCCGTGCCGGTGAAAGGCCTCCTTCTCGATCTCGCCCGGCAGGTTCACCACGCTAATCGCGAAGAACGGGCACCTCTTTACGCAGATGCCGCATCCTATGCAGATGTCCTCATCTATGATAGGAGGACTTTCGTCCTCGGTGAAGTAGATCGCCTCCTTTCCTGTCCTGACCACTGGGCAGCTCTTCCTGCACGGCTTTCCGCAATCCTTGGGCCTGCAGGCTGACTTGTCTATCACGGCGACTCTGATCAAGCCGGTCCCACGCTCATATCAGAGAGTCAGTGGACGCGATGCATTACGTCAGACGGCCAGGTCCGCTGGAGTTATGCTAACGGTCGACCTTCGTTCTATGCGTTCGATCTGTCCATCCCGTATCCAAGCGAGCCTATCGCTCACGTCGACCATCTTCAGGTCGTGAGTTGCGCAGATGACCGTCGTATCCCTCTCGACTTTGAGCCTGTATAGGAGCTGGACGATCGTGAGCCCCGTGGACAGGTCGAGGTTTCCCGTGGGCTCGTCGGCGAGTATGATTGACGGGTCGTTGGCAAGCGCCCTCGCGATGGCCACCCTCTGCTGCTGGCCTCCGCTGAGCTCCGTGGGCCTATGGTTGAGTCGATCCCCCAAACCAACCATTGTGAGGAGATCCGACGCCTTCTGGTTCCTCTCGGCCTTGCTCATGCCCGTGAATATCATGGGCAGCATGACGTTTCCGAGGGCGGTCAGCACGGGTATGAGGTTGAAGGTCTGGAAAATGTACCCGATCTTCCTGCTACGCACCCAGGCCAGCTCCTTAGTTCCCATCTGAGCAAGCTCGACATCGTCTATCCTCACTGACCCCTTCGTGGGCTTGTCTAGGCCCCCTATCATGTTGAAGAGGGTCGTCTTGCCCGAACCGCTGGGCCCCATTATCGAGATGTACTCTCCCTTATGCACGGACAGGTCTATTCCCTTGAGTGCATACACTATTCCGCCCCTTAGTATGTACTCCTTGTGCAGACCTGAGACTTCGACCACTACTGGCCCGGACATCGCACCACAGGCCGGGGGCTGGGCATTAAAGGTTTTATTATGATGTCTGCCCCGCGCTTCGTGATAGAGGGCAAGTTCCTCCTGCTCTCGTCAAACAAAGGATACGAGTTTGACGCCTTCCTAGAGGCATTCTCTGTCGCCACCGAGCATGGGGTGAAGGTGGAGTTTTTTGGTGTTGTCGAAGAGGGAAGGGCGGTCACCGAGATCTTGGAGGAGGGGAACTCCACCAGTCATGAACTGGTGCGTGACCTAAACGACCGTAGCGGTCTGCTGAGGTTCGTGAGAAGGGCCGTTCCCTGTTCGTTCATAGGAAGAGCAAATGAGCTAGGACAAGCTTGCGATCTGATGAACGAATCCCTCAAGGCATACAAGGGGAAGAGCATGGCGGTCAGGGTGGAAGGGGCTAGCTTCAATGACCCCAAGCGGACTCGGATCATATCCAGGGTCTCATCCGGAATTCAGGAAGTTGACCTGAAGAACCCCGATGTGGTTGCCTTTGTCTACTTGGGAGTCTCGCACTTCCTAGCGGGGATCAGGCCGAGCCTATCTGTACTTGGAGTAGAAGACAGCGCATCTTTCGGCTAAAGCGTCGGTCAATTCTTGTTCGCTAGGGCATCCGAGCTCCTCCCATTGGATCCCGTAGAGTTCCGCGACTCTCGACAGTCGGGGCCGGTCGTTGATGAAGCTCAGCTCTTGGACGCGGGCGTCGGTATGCCTTTCGAACGCCTGCAAGGCCTGCAGCGCGACCTCCCTGCGGTCTGAGAAGAACAGGAGGACTGCCTGCCCCCCCTCCTTTGGTGCTAGGGATCTGACGGCGTCTTCGAAGTTGTTGATCCCAGCCAGCACCAAGAGCAGCTCGGAGTCCAACCTGTTCATCTTGTTATACCCCTGCTTGTGGGCCAAGGCGACGTTGTTCAGGCACATGAGAAGGTGATCTCTGTTCAGCACGTGCTCCGCGTCGATCGCCTGAACATAGGCGGATCTCAGCTCCTCCCTCACCCTTCGGACCGCAGAGAAACAATCAGATCCGGCGATGGAGGCTGTGCCCATGACCGCCCAGCCTCCGGCCACCTCATTCGCCCGCAATATCCAACTCGAATCGGTCGAACTCTTTAATAACCGTTCGTCCGAGTCGCCTTGGTGTCGCATGCATCGGGACCAACAGTACGAGCTCGTTCGCTGGGATGAATTGTACAGACTCTGTCTGGAGCTTGCCGACAGGATCTCAGCCTCGGGACTCAAGTTCGATGCGATATTGGGGATCAGCAGGGGCGGGCTTGTGCCATCGAGGGTCTTGTCTGACGAGCTCGAGAACCCGAACATAATCGTCGTCAGGGTTGAGTTCTACACCGACATCTACAAGGTCAAGGCAGAACCAAGAGTGGTCCACGTTCCCGATTTGGATCTGAAGGGGAAGGATGTTCTAGTCGTGGACGACGTCGCGGACAGCGGCAGGAGCCTGGAGTGCATATCGCGACTTCTGAAGGAGGAGGACGCGAAAACGATACGTATCGCCACCGTGTTCTACAAACCGTGGAGTTCAGTTGTCCCGGACTTCTACGTCAGGACGACGGACAAGTGGGTTGTGTTTCCACACGAAAATCATGAGGCGATCCTCGCCATAGCCAAGAAGATGGGGGCGATCCCCGCAGACGAGATGAAGGGGCGCCTCACGGAGATAGGGTTCGAGCCCGCCCTTGTCGATAGAGCGCTAAGGAGGCTTACCTCTTAGTGGAGCCGGGTTCTTCTAGGTCCCACAGGACTCCAGCCGCCTGCACCAGGTCTTCGACGGTTGACACCAATGACGCCGTAAGGCTGTACAGCATTGGGGACTTCTGATCGAGGCTACCTACCATCTCCATGACTCGGTCAATGTATGATAGCAGCCTCTCGTATTCAGAGGAGACTTGGCCGCTGGCCCTGAGTATGTGAACGTCGTACGGGCCCCTCGGGCTACCTGACTGTAGGTACATCAGGGCGTCCCTTGCCCCAGCCAAAGAGGAAACCAGAAGTCCATTGCCATCCTTGGCGTCCGCTGAATACCTTGAGAGCATGATGTTGGCCTCGCATACCTTTCTCCTTGCCCATCCATAGTACTCGCGAGGCATCAGCGTCTCCATTTCCCTCACGCTGCCTCACCGGTCTCGGTCGAGCCTTCCTCCGGCTGCTCCTCAGCCGGAATCTGTGCTGTTTCCCTCTTGACTTGAGAGGTCACGTAGCCCGCGACTTTGTTGACTATGAACTTGGAGTCAGTGTTCAGTACCTTGGACAGGACCTCCTTGTTCGCCCTAAAGTCAGCTGAGAGTCGGGTTCGGTACATCTCCAAGGCGGCGTTGCCGATCCTCTTGATCTTGGCGTCGTATACTCGGCCCAAGGGTATCTTTTCTCACCGTAGCTCGCCTGCCCGTTTTTAAAGGCTTGGTCGGAAAGCTTTTATTGGCCCTTCGGCGAATCGGTTCGACATTCCTATGTCACAAGCCATCCCCGCGCAAGTACAAGGTCAGCCCGTCTATGTGTTGAAGGAGAACGTGGCGAGGAGGACAGGCGATGAGGCGATCTCCAATACGCTGACGATCAGCGCCGTGATAGGAGAGGTCGTGCGAAGTTCGATAGGTCCGTCCGGTATGAACAAGATGCTCGTAGGGACGTTCGGCGACGTGACTTACACCAAGAGCGGCGCGACGATACTCTCCGAAGCCAACATAGAGCACCCGATCGGAAAGCTGTACGTTGACGTCGCCAAGACCATAGACAAGAATGAGGGTGACGGGACTTCTAGGGCCGTATACTTGGCCTCCAGGCTGGTCGCCAGGGGCGCAGAACTCCAAGCGAAGGGGATACACCCCGCCGTCGTCGCGGAGGGATTCTCCAAGTCATGCGACCTCTGCGTCCGAGCCCTGGAGAAGCTGGGCGTGAAGGTGAAGCCCCAAGACCGTACTACTCTCAGAGACGTGGTAAGGACGCTGATACTGCCCGCCTTCGGGAGGTCAGAGGCTGAGGTCATAGACAAGTGCGCCGACGTGGCTCTCGGTGCAGCACTGAAGGCAACAAGCCATAGAGATGGCGGGTACGAGCTGGACCTAGACGATGTGTCAATAGTGAGCAAAGTTGGGGGTCAGCTGCCCGACTCCGAGCTCATAGACGGCCTGATCATAGAAAAGGAGGTCGCTTCGCCCGCTATGCCGAAGGCGATCAAGGGCGCCAAGATAGCTCTGATCGACTTCCCGCTTGAGGTCAAGAAAACTGAGATCTCCACCGAACTCGAGTTCGATGATCCGAGGACCGTGATGAAACTGAAGGATGAGGAAAGGAGGACTGTCGAGGAAAAGGTCGAAGGTATTGTCAAGAGCGGGGCCAACGTGCTGTTCTCACAAAAGGGAATGGATGACAGGGCGGTTTCCATGCTGTCGAAGAAGGGGATCCTCGCCGTCAAGAACGCGAAGAGATCCGATATGGAGAGGTTGGCCAAGGCTACTGGGGCCAAGATCGTGAACTACTTTGGGGACATGTCGAAGGACGTTCTGGGTCAGGCGGGATCCGTTGACGAGAGGAAGTACGAGGAAGAGAGGCTCGTGGTCGTGGAGGGCGCGACGAAATCCAAGGCTGTCGCAATACTCCTGAGGGGCGTGAGCAAGGAGACGAACAAGGAGGCGGAACGAGCGATAAAGAAGGGGCTGGTGGGGGTCAAGATGGTCTACGAAGAGCCCAGGGCGGTTCCGAGCGGAGGATCGGAGTTGGTCGAGATGGCTCTGAACCTGAAGAGACGCTCGACGAAGGTCAGTGGAGAAACGAGTCTGGCAATGGAAGCCTTCTCTGAGGCACTGCTGGATGTCGTTGAGGCCATGCTCGCGAACTCTGGGATGAACATAACCAGAACCCTCACGGAACTCAGGGCACTGCACGCAAAGTCGCGAGGCAAGTACATCGGGATCGATGCGGTCGAGGGGAAGCTCGTGGACGCCAAGAAGAAGAGGATACTCGAGCCAATAAAGGTCACGAAAACCGTCCTCAAGTCAGCCACTGAACTGTCGTCGATACTGCTGAGAATAGATGACATGCTTCTGTCGACCAAGCATCCAGAACCCAGGCAACCTCAGTAAGAACCCTCCAGACTCGGTGCCAAAGTCAGCACCTCACTACGCCAAGTAGCTTGGCCTGTCACAGCATTGAACGTTGAGGGAAGCGTGAGGAGGTGCTCCGGCCGGGATTTGAACTCCCGGGCCAAAGGCCTCCCGGGTACCGAGCTCTCCCCTGCGCACGAGAGGCTCGGATGCTGTCGGCCGTGCGGTGGCCGGTCTACATCACCGGAGCACCTGCTTCGCAGTTGATTCCCTTATATTTTTGCCTTTCGAACCAACGGTCGAGCGTTGGCGCGAAGCAAGGTGGTTGTAGTGGTCGGGACCCCGGGCGTGGGCAAGACCACCCTATGTTCTCTCCTCGCCGATAGGTTTGGTTACGAGCACGTTGAGGTGGGCAAGCTCGCATCGGCCGAAAGGCTGTACCTAGGCTACGATGAATCCAGGAAAACGCTGATCGCGGACGTCAAACGTCTGAGGGAGGAAGTGGATCGAGTGATCGGGAAGTGTGGTTCCGAGGTGCTCCTCTTAGATGGGCATTACGCCCACGAGCTGGTTCCGCCATCGGCCACATCCGGTGTGTTCGTAATAAGGCTGGATCCGCTCGTTCTGTATCGCAGATCTGTGAAGCTACACGCCGATGAGAGCAAAGCTCGAGAGAACGCGTTGAGCGAGTTCATTGGGGCGATATCATATGAAGCTAGGAAGGCGCACAGGTGGGCAGTAGACGTGGATGCAACTGGGCTGTCCGTCGCCGGCTTGTCAAGAGAGTTCGAAGCCTGCGTCTCCAAGCCATCGTTCCCGAACAGGCCCCCGATAGATTGGACCGAGAATATGGATGAGAAGAGGATCAGGAGGTTCCTCAAGGTTGTCGAAGCTCAGGTACTTTCTCGTTAAGTGTCCGGGTTGTGGCAGATTCACGGGCATTCGGTCCTCTGGGAGGACTAGGGTCTGTCCTTACTGCGGTGGTAGGATCACCCAGAGGAACAGGGTGAACCGAGACCTCTACGACGCGGTGGAGCTTGCCGAGATCGTCAGGTCAGCAAACGCGCTTCTCGATGGGGCAGAGAAAATGGGGAACTGAACGGTCAGTGGTTCTTCGTCCAAGTCGGTCAACACCACGGCTCGTCCCACGGGCAGATGCTTGAGTTGGAAGTAGAGCCTTCTGTTGAGGCCGACCATGTCCATGGCGACGCCGGAATCACTGGTCTCGGTCATGCGGTGTATCACCTTCACGCCCGCTGACTTCACTATGTCGGGAAATACCTGAGAGGGGAACTGCGCGACCAAGATGAGGGATTCGCCGTACTTTCTCATCTCGAAGAACATCTTCTCGAAGAGGGACGCTTCTTGGGTTCTATCCCTGTACGGAACCACGTTTTGCGACTCTTCGACTAGTGTGGCATGTCTTAGGGGAGACATGCCCTGCAGGAGGCGATACTCGTAGAGCAGAGCCAAGGTCACGGTGGAGAACAGGTTTCGCAGGTCAGCGTCCTTCAGGTCCCCGAGTCTGAGGTCGCACGTTGTGGACAGCAGGTTCTCGACCTTGATTGCGTCCCCCGATACGAACGCCTTCTTGGCCTCCCCCTCGACCAGGGGTTTCAACCTCCTGAGCAAGGCGAACTTGGTTTCGTTCTCGTAGAACGATTTCGGGTAGTACTGGTCGAGGGCCTCTACGACTTGGGGCAACCCGGCCAACGTATCAGACATCCTAGAGGCCGCAAGGGTCCCAGCGAGCGTCTCTCTGAACATGAAGTACTGAGAGGCGCTGAAGTGGAATACGTTGTTGAAGGCGTCCGTGACCACGGAAACGTGATCGCTGAAGTCGGCTATGGGGAAAGGATGCAGCACATCCAAGCGTTTGGAACCGTCCAGTTTGATGACCTCCCCCCCGAGGCTCCCAACCACGTCCGAGTATTCGTTGTGGAAGTCGAATATCAGGACAGGTATGCCCTTGAGCGCCAGCAACCTCACGAGCTGCTTCCCAGTGTTCGACTTCCCCGATCCCGTTGCACCGAACATGACCATGTGCCTCGAAATGGAGGAAAGCGATACGTCGAAGGTCTCCCCAAGTGATCCGGCGAATACCACTTGACCCACCTTTAGACCTCCCCGACTGCGAGTTGTTGGGAACGTCGACCCTTCCACGATGTCATTGACCCTTGCGTCGACGAAGTGTAGGGGGTTTACGTCTTCAGTGGAGCAACTAGCTTCTCCCGAGGGCTTCTCGGCAACTCTTTCGAAGAACAGGCGCTTGGCTAACGAGATCAACTCGTCGTTCCTCAAGGTGACAACCTTGTAGCCCCTCGTGGATGCCACTACAGCCGACTGAAGCGCCCTCGTCTGTGAATCCAGCTCCAGATTGGCCTGGCTGCTTACTTGGTCGCAATCGTGAGATGTCACCACGAAGGTCCTAATCAGAGGCTGTGACAGGTCTGGGCTGGCCTCAGGATCAGTGTGCTTAACGACGGTCACGATTGTTGCCTCGACCCCAACCCTAGTAATCCCCTCTAGCGGATTCTGATGCACAACCCTCGAAGAGGCCCAAGACTCAACGTCTTGATGCCTGGGGGAGAAAAGTACCTCGAAGGCCTTTAGGAGCGTTAGGACCCCATCTCTATTCAGAACCAATACGTCTCCTCCTTGCCCCTCCACACTCCACTGAAGTCGTCCTCCGGTGTAGCGCTTCCTCATCTCTCTGACTATGAAAAGCGTCGAGATCGCGAGCAACGCGATCGCACCCAGCAGTAGAGTGGCTTGACTTAGGGTCTCCTTCCACGGCGAAAGTGAATCGAACTTGCTCAAAAGAAAGATGCCGGCTACGGTCAGGGCGACCCCCGACATGACTATCCTCTCGGTCCGTTCCTCCATGTTTGGCAAGCCTCACCCGACTAAGGCAGAACCCATCCGAACAGGTTGTACGCTAGGTCTCCTAGGCCCTCGATGAAGTTGCTGAAAAAGCCCGTTATCCCGTCAACTACCCCTTTGGAGACGCCGAAGACCGCCCCCACCATGACCAAGGCCAGCACAATCAACAGCCCCTCCTCAATCAGCTGAGAGGCCTTCAGTCTCATCGCGCCCTTCACCAACATCAGTCAGTGTGCGATCCCTTATAATCCCCGAGGATCAGATCGCGGAGAACAGGTTTGTGAAGATCAGGAATGACGCCAACATGATCAACGTTCCCACAGCATACTTGAGCAAGGGCCTCTTGAACTGGAACTTCCTGGAGCCTATTATGAACACTGAGGATTTGAGGAAGAACAGGTTCACGAACATCAAGAGGGGCGACCACGCGCTTGGTTCCACTAGGTAGGGCGCCCTCAGCCTAGACAGCAAGGGCAGCGAGGCGGCTAGAAACCCCATGGTGAAGGATATCAGATAGTGCAGGAACTCTGACCTTCGGGAGATCTGATCGAGATAGCGTTGGGATTCGACCAGCAGGGACAGGTTCTCCGCCCACAGGTCCAAGAGGGGACCAATGGAAGTGACATCCGCGTTACCAGATCTTACGACCTTCAAGTAGATGTTCTTCAAGTCATCCTTGAAAGAACCCCTTGGGACTGAGCGCAGAACGCGGTCAGCACTCTCTCCTGACATGAGTCGAATGATGCTGGGTTCTTCCACCGAAGCGAGAATGGGATCACCCTCTGCCAGCTTCCTGCTGAGGATGGCCTCCGCGCTCAGGCCAGGTGACATCTTCGTGGATATGTCGGTGTAGAACCTCAGGAGGTCCGACCTAGACTGCGCATCTTGTGACCTCTCCCTCGGGAATCTGGCAAAGAGGAAAGTGAGGGCGAACGAAAGGGCTGATACAGCAGGCAGGAGCGGCGGTGGGCAGTTCTGCACTAGCAGCATGAGAAGGGACGATGCGAAGGAGAACGCTGCCCAGCGAACAATTCCGATATCAGAACGCCAGCGTTCCATCGTCCATCGTAGCCCATCTTGCCACTAGGTAGGAGACTAGGGGGTGCACGATGAAGAAAATGGCGACCACAGGCGAACTCTCGTGGAAGAGATAGGAAGAGGACAGAAGAAACGCGAAGGGTACCATGAAAAGGACGAATGTGAGGACGATCAACCTGGTCTCCAGTGTGCTCGTCTCGACTCTCAGCACCTTCCTGCTGTTGGATTCGAGCAGCCCCATCCTCTCCCTGATCCCGCCCTGAGACTGGAACGTGGTCTCGAAGAGTTCGTAGGAATCGTGACTCGCTGAACTCGGATAGTGCGCTATGGAGCGCTGGGGGAGAAGCCCGCTGGCTACGCGCAGGGCTTCTGTCGAGGGCACCGGTCCGGACCCTGAGATGACCTCTGATACGTCGATCATTGATTCTATGTCAGACTCACCAGAACTTCTCAACGACCAATACAGAAACAGCTTGCTCGAATCCAGATTGGACCCGCTCCGCTTGACGAAAGAGACCTGCCGTAGCTTGTCCAAGGCGCTTGCGAGTTTCCGAAATGGGCTCGACATATCGGATCACGTCGAAGCCGACGAGAAAGCTTGAGAGACCCTTTCCTTGACGACATGCAGGTCAGTCTCGCCCTCAGACGAGAGCTGTCCCAAAATGCTACGCGTGGCCTCATATGAATGGGTCATGCTACTACGGGGTAAGCCCCTCTTCTTCTCGACCTCACTTATGAGAGCGGCGATGTCAACCTCAGGCAACTGAAAGGTCGAACCGTTGGTTCTGACCGAAACGAGCCTAGGGGGTCCGAGGGCATCGGGGTTGTATACAGCTGTGAGTGAGCCGAGAGTTCGGAGAGTGCCCTGCTCGTGCTCCTCCTTTCTGAGGAAGGCTATGAGGTCCAGATTTGAGACCAAATCTAGGGGGATCCCGTACACCCTGCTGACTCTCCTTACGAAATCCGTGACGGTGACCGCATGAGCAGTGTGCATCACCCTCAACCCGGCGGCCATTGCGTGGAACAGGGCCTTGAAGTGATCTGAGAACTGGATCTCCCCAAGGATGACGTATGACGGGTTCCTATGGAGTAGCTTCACGATCTCAGAGGATTTGCGCCTAGTTGATCCCTTGCCTTCGAATGGGTCCACGACTAGGTGGACTCCCCGAGAGTTTCCGCCATCGTGCCTAGGGAACTCTATGCAGTCCTCCAAGTATATTCTTCTCCACCACGTCGGGGCGAGCGCATCCAGGGAGGCGAGTAGTGTTGTCTTGCCGCTCCCGGGCTCGCCTATTATGGAGATATTCATCTTGTGAGCGAGGAAAGTGAGGAGAACGGATGCCGCGTCGAGCGTGATGAAGCCTGAGTTAACCAATTCAGTCAGGGAGAAAGGAGTTGACCTTAGTTTCCTGATGTCCACAGCATACTGACCGGCTACTAGTGGGTACGAGTCCACAGAGGCACGGGATACGCAGTGCTTAGTTATCAAGTCTCCCTTGATCGAAGGAACCTTTAGGTCCAGTCTCAGACCAGTGTTGCGCCTCAGGTTAACCACGAGGCGTTCGACATCAGCAGGGGTCAGGCGGATGTTCGTTGAGAGCCTTCCAAAGACCTCGTGGTCCACGTAGGCGCATGTCCCGACGGCGTCCAGGTATATCTCTTGGACACAGGGATCGGCGTAGAGGGGGTAGAACTTGGAAAGCCCAGCGGACCTGAAGGCGGAGTGGGATAGGATGGACTCATTCACGTTCAGGGGAAGGCCTGGTGCGATCGATCCCAGATACCGTGCGGCAAGATCCTCCCGGTATTTCAAGAGACTTTCGAACATGTTCCTACCCAAGTACTCCTTAGACAATAGCCCACGCATGAAGAAGGAGACGTCCAGAACGGCTCTCATGTACTCCTCAGTCGCGTAGTGTACGAGGTACTCGCGCCTGCGCGGGCACGATTGCACTACCAAGTGAGAAAGGGCTCGAGAACTGGCGCCCGCGGGAGAGCCAAAGGTTTGGGGATGGGGGGGACGGTCGTTCGAATCGTGGCCATGGTCAAGCTTGTCACCGGTTCGAGGGTTCAGAATCACGTACTTCTCCCCCAAGGAGGGGAGAATCTCGAACCCGTCTGGCACTTGGGGGCTTCGAGAAAAGCGCAGGGATATGGAACGCAGCGAGGTCGAGATGCTCCTCGCCTTCTGGTGGATCATCTTTGTGACATCCGGGGAGTCCACGACCTCACAACCCTCGGGGCTGGTTATGAGGATCTTGCGGGCACTCCTCGCAAACCTGGCGTAGAAAAGGACTAGGGCGGACATCGCCGGGTAGTCCTCGACCGAGGAATCAGACACTAGTGTTAAGCTGGCCTTCGGCCTGCTGAAGATTACCTTACTCAGTCTCACTCGGCATCAGCTCCCCGAGCCTCTTGGCCATCTCTCGCTGGCGAGAGTCCATTTCCAGCATTCCAGCCTGTACGCTGTTGACTTTGTTCCATAGCTTCGAGATCTCACTCCTCAGGGCCTGCACTTCGTCCAGCAGTGCCTCCAGGACCGCATCGCTCTTGCTCGACATCCTACAGGAACCTCTAGCACCGCGGGGCTTTTGAGCACCACCGCAATGATTGAGTTGTGATAGAAGCCCTTGCAGCGGCAGCGTTCGTCGTGAACTGCCTATTCATGTGTTTGGAGGATATACGGTACGGCTCGGTTTCCCTGAGCCGAGTTCTACTGTCACTGTTCTTGGCGGCCTCAAGGTCGATCGCGGAGATCGGTAAGGGGTCAGCCAAGTGGCCTCCCGTGACCTTAGGTAGCGTGCTGGGGCTCCTCATCATGGGCATCCTCGTGGTCCTAGGAACTACGGGTGTGGCGGACTTTCTGTTCCTCGCGTCTCTTCAGTTTCTATTCCCGGAGGGAGTGATTCTCAGCGGGATATCCTTTCTATTCAGGAGCCAACTGCAGATTACGGTGACGCTCGCGGAGGCCGCGCTAACGAACGCCCTGTTACTGCTCCTCAGATACAGGGTATTGTCGCGGATCAGGACTCTGGGGTCGAACCCAACCGGCGGGGTACCCGATACGGTGATCATGTTGGTTCCTCTCGCGTGGACCTTGCCGATACTGGCGAGAGACGGCAGGGAGAGAGTACCGTTCCTCCCATTCATGACGGCAGGGGCGGTTATAGGGGTGTTCTTCAACACTTTACTCGTGTGAGAATGAGCATCATTGTCGAGAGGGCTATCGTCCTTGCGCTATCGGCACTCATCTCCTTAGCTGCAATAGCTGTGCTAGTGCAGGAGGTGATTCCGCTCATGCTCGAACTCGTCCGAAAGTACCAAGAGGACAGGGAGTTCTCTCCATTCACGATCTCACCCTGCGGACATCGGAGCAGGTGGTGAGGGATTGGAACAGATCGAGTTCGTGAGTGAAAACTTGGTCTGGTTCCTGCTCAGTCTTCTGGTGTCGGCCTTAGTCTTGGCATCAGTGAGTCTGCTGTCCTCAGAATTGCTGGCAGTGTCCGGTGAAGCTCTATCTGCTATGTTCAGCCCTCCTAGGTTGTCACACTTGGATTCGGCCAAGCTAAGGGTGGACCTTCCCAAGACTGTCCTCGTTTCCATCGATATGACTCCCGCTTGCGAACTCAGGCTACGCCTTTTCTCCCTGAACCTGACTCTGACGACTCAGAGGGGTTTCGTAGAGGCAGTCAACGGAACCTTCTACGTCAAGAGCCGAGAACGGGGGAGATGATCATGAGGTTGAGGGGATTTGTGGACTCGGCCGCCGGCATCATCGTTCTGCCCATCGTTGTACTTGGACTCTATCTACTCGTACAGATATCATACGATTCGATAGCGGAGCTTGAGCAACTGGTCCTTGTCCTCAGGGGCATCTGAGCATGAACATATCGGTCGATTCAATGTCAGCCGCCACAGCGGTCTGGACCGGAGTGATGATAGCGTTGGCGTTGTCTTCTGGGTCACCTAGAGTCATCGAACTCAACGAGGAGAATCTAGACTGGCTGATCGTAAACGCCACGGCGTTTCCGAGCAGTGATGAACTCGCCCACGTCAGCGCTCCAGAAGTGAAGTTGGTGTTGATACCGGATGGTCCGACCGGACCTACCCAACCGAGCTTGGTAGAGGTGTACCCCGCACGCGACGGCCAGGGTTGGACCGTCCTGCTTATGGTTCTGAAGAGATGAAGGCTCCCCTCCCCTTGGTGGCGCTGACAGGAGTTGTAGCCTTGACGATGCTTGGGTTGATTTCGGACGCCTCTTCCTTGAGGTGGGCTGTGTCCGTCTCGATCAGGAGGAGGCTACTGGTTAGGGACATCGACGCCAGGGTAGGCGAACTGGATGTCCGCTTGGCCGAGATCGTGGGTTCCTACGCCGAAGTTGCCAGCCCCCTGAATCTCTCCCAAATAGAACTTCTGTCGTCCGTATTGCGGGCTATGGAGGAAGCTATCGAGGCGCTGATTGGTCGCACCTATCCGTGTCAGAGTCAATGGTCGTTGGAGAACCGAACGGACGCCAAGTCAATCTCGTACGTGATAACTCTAGAGCTCGTGGTGTCAATGCCAAGCGATGGCATTGAAGCGGAGTCTTCTCTGGTGTACGTTCTCACAATATCAATGCAGGACGAGCCCGGAGAAGTGCCTCTCGTAGTTATCCCTGACCGTATACTCGGCGAGTCCGGACGCTTCTGCTATCTTGCTGAATGAAACCCTCAGCCTGATCCCGCCGGATCTGAGCCTGGCCTCCCTGAACCCCGCGTACATCGAGCAGGCGGCCATTGACCTGGGGTTCCCTATGACCTTTTGAGCGCTCGCCACCGAGAGGATTCTAAGCGAGAGTTCGCGGGCTAGTCTTGCCTCATGGGCTACGTCCTTCCTTGACGCGGCTCCGGGCGCATCCAAGTTGAGTTTTGAGAAAATGTCGTCCAAGTGCTCCTTTGGCGACTTGCAGCCCACGTAGAGCCCTCCTTCCTTGAAGTATGCGAGCGCCCTGATCACGTTTCTGGGCTTTGTCCTGTGACCCATTCGATTGAGGGCCTCCACCACCTTCGCGATTGTCAGGTGTTTCCTCGAGTCGGTTCGCCTCGAAGAGATGATCAGCGCGGCTCCCAGTAGGTCACATGTTCGACATCTCGCGCCTGAGTTGGCTCTGATCTTGTCGAGAAGGAACAGGGCTGTTGAGAGCTGCACGCTCGATAGCGATAGGGCCTCTCTCGCTCTATCACCAAGTAGCCAAGCCCTAGTCCTGTTCCTCAGAGAAGGCCTTTTCGAGAAGGCATCGGAATCCCTCAACCTGAGGTCATGTGTTCCAGCTAGGCTCGACACGTAGGGAAAGGACCCAATGTCGATTCCCGGCTCACCTGCATCTCCGATTGCGGGCACTGAAGTCTCCTCCGGGCCGAAGTTATTGGAGAGCACGACAAGCCCGCAGCGTTCACACACAACCTCTCCGTCAGCGAGTCGTAATAGCCCGTAGCACTCTGGGCAGGTCGCGCGACGGTCTGACGAAATGTCAGTGTGTGCCACTCCGTGCGAGAGAGGAAGCCTCTGTCAAAAGCAATGCGCACAAAAACAACTTCCTCTCCACAACGAAAGTGAGATATTGGAGTTATCCATGGTGAGAGACTTAAAAAGTCCCACACGAGCGGTAGCCACAGAGTTGCTGAGATTGACACTTGAGACCGAGTTGAGGAAGATGATGGGAAAGAATGTCCTGGTCGAGACCTCGGACGGATCCACCTATGCGGGAGTTCTTGAGGCATTTGACCCGGTATCCTTGTCACTGGTTCTTTCCAACGCCGAGAAGGACAAGGGGCAGAAGTACTTCAGGATGGTAATGAGTGGAAACCACATCAGGGCCGTGCTTCTTCCCAAAGCTTTCGTGGAACTCAGGAAGCTGGCAGAGAGATTGGAGAGGATATTCCCGAACATGGTCAAGTACAATGAAGAGGCCGGAGTCATAATCGTCCTAGATAAGGTCAGGGTGGACGAGCGAGGGGTCATAGAGGGAACGGGCATGGTGGCGGAGAGAGTGCAGAGGGTCTATGATGAATTCCTGAAGGAATCAAGCGCCGGATCCTAACTGGGATAAAGGCACTCGAGTAGGTCGACCGTCTTCTCGTACAGGGACACGGAGGCGGCCCTGTCTGGCGTCTCTCCGTCGGTTTCGGCGAGCAGGCACCCTCCCTTGAGCGAATGATACTTGGCTAGACCGGCGACTATGCCCGCTGCTCCTGTCACCTGCCCTCCCGTCACTCGGATGCCGACATCCAAGCACGCCCTGTACGTCTGGAAGTCATTGGGCAACACGAAGACCTTCCTGTGCCTCCCAACGGACCTAGTGTGATATCCTCCAAGCGTGAATGCTGACATGGCTCCCATTTCCTTCGCAGCTCTCAGCAGGAGATCGGCCAACCTGTGTTGGCCCGTTGAGGAAGGAGGCTGGAAAGCTCCGATGAAAACGAGCGTTGGAATACTGGAGCCCTCAGTCTCTGCGTAGAGCAGAGTGTAGGAACTCGGTTCGGCCACCCCATGCTCGTTGACGAAGAGGGTCCTCAGTGAATGATCCATTACGATATGCCTCAGGATCAACGGTTTCACGGCGGACTTCTCAATCAAGAGTGAGGCGGCGCCAGCTCCCACGGCACCCAAGCCGGGCAGGCCGGACACGACAGCCCTGGGTTCTCGCGGAGGGCTGTTGGGCGCCACGATCTCTGTTCCGATCGGCAATCCGAGGTGAAACTGGGCGAGCGTGTTAATAAGTACGTCGCCAGACTTCGTCGGGGGCAATAACACTCCGAAATACTTATAGAGGACCTAAAGCGAGTTGCGTCAATCTGACGCGTGAGTATTGATCATTAATGGCTAAGCTATCCTTTTTGGGCGCAGTCGAGGAGGTCGGAAGGTCCTCAGTTCTGCTCGAACCGAACGAAGGAGGTGGCATTTTGTTAGACTGCGGCGTGCAGTTTAACCACACGGCTCGGTTCCCGGTTCACGTGGAGCCCAGCAGGGTTCGAGCGCTTGCAATCAGCCACTGTCATCTCGATCACGTGGGAGGGGCTCCCCTCTTCTTCATAGGGGGCAAGAGGAAGGCGGTGGCAACGAGGACAACCAAAGAACTCTCGAAGATCCTTCTCCTAGATATGCTCAAGATATCCAAGGGGTATCTCCCATTTGACTCAGTCGAGGTCAGCAGGTTCTTGTCGGCGCTTGACGTGGTAGAGAACAGGGAGACCTATATCTTAGATGATTCCCCCATCTCGCTGGAACTGTTCAACGCGGGACACGTTCTCGGAGCATCACAAATCATGGCTGACATTGATGGGCTGAATGTGCTCTACACAGGGGATATGAACGTGAACGCGACGAGAACCGTACCTCCAGCTGACACGGACTACGGGAGGAAGGTCGATGTTCTGATAACCGAGACCACATATGCCACTACCGACCACACCCCCAGGGAAAATGTGGAGAGGGAGTTCGTGGAGAAGGTGAGGGATGTCGTGGAGTCCGGGGGGAGGGCGCTTATTCCCGCCTTCGGGGTAGGAAGGTCGCAGGAGATAATCACCGTGCTCAGGGCGCACAACTTCCCACACAAGGTGATGATCGACGGCATGGCCAGAACCGTGACGGACATATTCCTGGCCTACCAGAACTACCTAAGCGAGCCTCAGTTGTTCGTGGAGGCAGTTGACAGCGTCATCCCCCTTCAGAGCAGCCGGGACAGGAGGGACGCCACGAAGTCCCCGGGCGTGATAGTGACCCCCGCGGGCATGTTGAAGGGGGGACCCTCCGTGAAGTACTCAGAGGAAGTCGCAAGGGGCAAGAACAATGCCATTTTCCTGGTGAGCTACCAAGTGGAGGGGACTCCCGGAGCAACGCTGTTGGAGAAGAAGGTGTTGCCCTTGGGAGGCAAGATCGTGAAGGTTAAAGCGAGGGTGGAGCAGTTCGACTTCTCTTCTCACAACGGGAGGGCAGATTACATTGAACTCGCCAAGAAGACCAACCCCCATTCCGTCTTCCTGATGCACGGCACCAGCGAGAACGTGAACTATCTCGCGCAACAGCTTGAGGAGATCGGAATACCCAGGGTCGTGAAACCCGCGCTGGGAGAGACCTACAACGCTGGCTAGCCTGCAGCCATACTGCGAATTCGGCATTCCTGGGATACAGCGGAAGTTCACGGCTGATGGGGGATTGAGCGTGCCCTACTCGAACCAGCGACCTCCGCCGTGTGAGTAACTTCCGGATAGACTGGGATGGGTTCAAGTTGCCTTATCGAGAGAATACCGGGCAAAAGTCGCGGGTGATAGATACGGATACGTGAGGGTGTTCTACCGCTGTCTCATCGACAGGGACTTCCCTGAGCTGCAGAACTGCGACTGCTCTCGGACCTACTGTGTTGATCCCGAAATCTCTCTCCCTATCTGCTTGAACATCTCTTCCGAGCCTTCCTCGAGAGGTCCCTCCTTCCCTTGGACTATGGCGGAGGAACGGGGCCTGATGATGTCCATCCCTAGTCCCTTTAGCTTACCTTCAACTGCTTTCGCTGCGCTTCCGGAGAATATGAAACGCACTTTTGTATCAAAGGCAAACCCCTTCTTGCCCCTGAGCCCAATGCCTTCTAGTTTTCCAAGGAATTCCTTGATCGGTTCGGATGCGCCGAATGCTATGGTCGGCCCTCCGATTGCCAGCAAATCATATTCCTCAAGCTTGTTGATGTCGACATCGTCAACCTTGACGCAGTCAGCTTGAACTCCTTGTTCTTTGATCCCCGACGCCAACGCTTTCGCTATCTTCTCCGTGTTGCCGAACTGCGTGTCGTAGATGACGATTGCCTTTCTCGTCTCCGTCATTTGGGATTCGTTCAATCGGAGGGTCATATAAGGATGGGGGCGAAGATCCCTGAACGGCCACCCGCTGGGCAGTTGAAAAGTCACACAGCTATGGAGAAATGGATAAGCGAGACGAAGGTGGGCTTCGATGTCGATACGCGCGTGAGAAGGAGGATCCAGGCGTTCAGGAGACAGCACAGCAGGCCCTGCAGATATACTCCCCTCCATATCGCCCACAGCCGTATGAAGAACCGAAAGCGGCGTTTATCGTAAATATTATATGCTCTGCCAATGACCACTTCGCGATAAGACGAACGGAGTCTCCGTGAAGAGGTCGGATGACGCTGACGCAATGCGCAGTCTGTGGAAAGCCCGTGGAAGAAGAGAAGGCGAGAAGCCATGGCGACGACGTGTATGTAAAGAAGACCTACTACTGTGGCGACGATTGCTGGTCCAAGAGGGGTCGCGTAATAGGAAGCGAGGCTGGTTTGGGATGTCCATTCTACAACGAAGATAGAATGTGTGTACCGCCAGGAGAAGACGTGTCCGTGGCCCTTCCGTGTTCTTTCCACGGGGGAAGCTACCGCGACTCCTGCTATGTCTACCCTATTCACGCTTCCAAGAGACGTCTTTGAGACGATCAGTAGTTACTTGATCAGCAACCCATCGCGTGGGCGTGATTCTCGTATCGCTAGCTACCCAGAAGGTAGCTCACGATGTTCTGCAGAAAAGCGTAGTTGTCCTCAACGTAGACAAAGGGTTCAGTCAGCATCGTAAGATCAGCAAGCGCGACAACCCTTCCATTTCCTGCCCTAGCAAGTGGTGAGAAGGTTCCCGGAGTCTCACCAGGATAGGAGTAAGCCTTGCTTCCGGTGAAGGCCAACCCTCCACCATTGGAGTAGATGCAGGTTGTCGTGAAGAGCACCAGCCTTTGTATGCCGGTGGTCAGTCTGTCTTGCAGGAGGTCACGGATTGCCACATTCCT